>Ga0302320_10017016_pt1 | contig 14798 bp, 9 predicted proteins | sample Bog_T0_3_FD_202130 | JGI IMG/M metagenome (GOLD analysis project Ga0302320, IMG submission 202130) | Peat permafrost microbial communities from Stordalen Mire near Abisko, Sweden - Bog_T0_3 | ecosystem: Environmental > Terrestrial > Soil > Wetlands > Peat | place: Sweden: Abisko, Stordalen Mire...
CGAGCCACGGCCCTAGCGACGTCTCGGTTTGCGCGTGTCCCCTAATCATCATTTCCAGGCCCACGGCTCCGAGGAGATATGGCCCCAGGAAAATCCAAGCCTTGAAGCCTTTTTCGTAACGCAGGTTCGTTTCGCAAAAGACGATGAACCCCTTATGCCGCAGGTAGGAATCGGTATGGTTTTTATCCATACTGGTCTCCCCTGGCGAAACAACCGGACGGCTCATTGGAAAATTTCTCCCGGCAGGATCAAGCCGACAAACCGGTGGGGTGTTCGGTCTTGGGAATCTTCGACTCCTTTTGCCCCGTAAGAATCCTGGACCACCATACGGGCATGCGAACCGTACGGAATCGCAATTCCGGTGGCCACGGATCGTGCAGCAACGTGGTGTTGGAAGGGGGGCGATGGGCAAAATACTGATGAGTGTTCATGTTGGGCGTTCAAAAGCAGGGCTGGGTCGTTCGATTTCGGGGATGCGCTAAAATGGGAAAGTTCCGGACAACACGAGCGGCGAGAATCGGTTATCATTTCGAATGGGTCCATTTGGATTTTCTTCAGCTCAGTACTTACTGGGAGGCCGTCCTTTGAAGACTAAGAGGACGATGAGAATGCCGAACAAAATCAGCCCTGGCCCTAACAAGGCCAAGCCGATCCATAATTCTGTCATGGGGTACTCCAGTTAGGTTATTTCGCATAGCGGGCCTATATAATATTATGTCTATAGGAATACTATAGATAATATTCCTTGTCGAGAAGAAAAACAAGGAATATTGCACTGGCGTGGGAGGGAAAGGTCGACTTACAGGATCGTTTCGAGAGGCAAATCGGCCTTTAATCCGTTTTGCGCGATCCACTCCGGATTGTAGAGCTTCGAGATGTATTTGTGTCCTGAATCACAGAGGATAGTCACGATGGTCTGGCCCGGCCCGCGCTGCTGGGCGTAGCGCACCGCGCCGGCAAGGTTGATGCCGGAGGAAAGACCGAGGAAGAGCCCTTCTTCGCGCCGTAGCTGCTGGATGATGGTGAAGGCCGCCTGGTCTTCGATCCGGTAGGCTTCGTCGATGTCGAGACCCTCAAGATTTTTCGTCACGCGTCCTTGGCCGATCCCCTCCGCAAAGGAATCACCGTCCTTGGTTTCGAGATTGTGGTTTTTGAACCAGGACCACATCGCGGCGCCGTAAGGATCGGCACAAACGGCGGCGATTTGCTGATTTTTCTCTTTCAGGTAGCTACTCGTTCCGGCCAGCGTGCCACCCGTCCCAACCGAAGCGACAAAGGCCGTTACGCCGCCGTCGGTCTGGTCCCAGATTTCCGGCCCGGTCGTATGATAATGGATCTGGCGGTTGGCCGTGTTGTCGAATTGATTGGCCCAATAATAGCCGCGCGCTTCGGCGAGGCGTTGCGCGACCTTGTTGTAATTGCCGGGATCCTTGTAGGGCTTTTCCGGCACCACAATCACCTCGGCGCCGAGGGCGCGCAGGGTTTCCATTTTCGCGGGTGACTGGTTATCGGGAATGACGATCACCGTGCGATAGCCCTTCGCCTGGCCGACAACCGTGAGTCCGATGCCGGTATTGCCCGCCGTGCCCTCGATGATCGTGGCGCCGGGTTTCAATTCACCGCGAGCTTCGGCCGCTTCGATAATCCCGAGGGCCGCGCGATCCTTCACCGAACCGCCGGGATTCATGAACTCAGCCTTGCCGAGAATTTCGCTTCCGGTCAGTTCGGAGAGACGATGCAAACGGACCAACGGCGTGTTGCCGATGAAATGGGAGACGCCGTGATAAGTGCGGAAACTCATGGCAAATAGAACCTATCGCACAAAAGAGCCCATTCCGAGATCAGACTCGGGGAATATCGAGTGGTTGCGGAAAACGGGAGCGCTGGGTGCGCTCGATTTGTACCACCTTGGAATCCTGCACGATGATTTCGACCGAGCCATAGTCCAGGCCAGCCAGCGCACGAAGGATACGCCGCACGACCTCAGCTTCGTTGGCAACGGACCCCGCAACAGAAATTTTCTGTTTGGCCTTAAGCGGTTCTTCCACGAAATCAATTTTTTGGGACAAGGCCATACCTCTGGAAAATCTTTGTATCGTTCTGCCGCGGGTCTCTTCAAGAGCTGTAAAAGCTAATGGCGATATTGTCTATGGAATTAATGTATTGCAAGGCCCATTTTTAATTGTTACCGTTCTGTGTCGAAAGCAAAGCAATTCCACGATGAAAACCACGGCGCAACATTTGCCCTATCCTGATCGCTTTCTCACCCCGAAAGCCGCGGAGACTTACGTGCAGGACGAATATGCGGCTGATAGCTACGCCACGGCGATATGGGCCGAGCAGGCGCCATTCGTCAAAAAATTGTTGCAGGAAGTTCACCGGCAAGACCCGGTTGGCCGCCACTTTGATTTTGCTTGTGGCACGGGTCGCATCACCCGGCTCACCGAGGAAGTCTTTCCCGAAGTTGATGCACTGGACATCTCCGCCGCGATGGTGGAAGTGGCGCGAGCCGCCGGCCGGCAAGCCCGGTTCTACGTCGGCAACATCCTGGAAAACCACGATCTTTGCGCAGGCCCTTACGGCAGCATCACCACGTTTCGGCTCATCCTCAATATCGATCCTCCCCTGCGCGTTCCGGTGCTGATTGAATTGCACCGCCGGTTGAAACCGGGCGGCGTGTTGATCTTCAATGTCCATGGCAACCGTCATTCGCTGCGGCAGCCGGCACTGCTCTGGAATCGATGGCGGCATCCCGACGAAGCGGGCGGAATCAAGCGCCTGCTCAACACGATGAGCCGGGCCGAAGTTGAAGCATGCGTGGACGCTGCGGGTTTCCGCATCGAGCAGGTCCACGGAATCGGCATTTTACCGCAAACCGTCTATCGCTGGCCGCTTCGCTCCTTTTGGCGCGGCTTGGATCGCTGGCTCTCGGGCCTGTCATGGCTGAAGCGCTTTTCGATCGATTTGATTTTTGGCTGCAAAAAGAAGGACATCGGTGGCCTATGAATGATCGCGACGATTTCCTGCGCCTGTTCCAGGGGGATGTGATTTCCCATCGCCACTTTACGGTGCTCCGTAAGGGTGGTCATCCATTCCTTTATTTGCCCGGCGATCCACTGATGGCGGATGCCACGCTGCGCCTTTACCCTGCCCAAAGGGCGTTCGCGCGAAGCCTGGTGGGCCTGATCCGTGGATTCATGCGCGTTGGCATTCCAGTTTCCAGGCGGGGAGTCGACTTTATTATTGATGAAAGCGCCGGCTTCCCCGCATTCTTAAAATCCTTGGCGCCCGCCAACAAAACCGTGCCCGACTTTGGGATTCTCGCCAACCGTTTCAAGGACTCCGGTCGACCGCATGTCTTGCTGCTGTTTGATGCCGACAACCGGCCTGCCATTGTCGTCAAAGTTGGCACATCAAAGGAGGCCCGGGAGTTGATACGAGTCGAACAGGGATTATTCTTTCCCGAGACGCCCCATTTCCCCTGCCTGCCGGAAGCCATTGGCCGGTACGAGGGCGAAGACGTCACGGCGATTGCCTATCGCTATGTTGAGGGAGCCAATCCCAAGCCCGCGCAACACGGCGAAATCGAGGAGCTGCTCAATTCCTGGGTGCGGGAAGATGAGTCCACTCTGCTCGGCGATTTATCCCCCTGGGCCAGACTGGAGTTTTTGCTTCAGGACAACCCGGGATTGGAATCTATCCTGCAAACTTTGCAAGGGTGCAGGATCAAACCGGTGTTGTTTCATGGAGATTTTGCCCCGTGGAACGTCCGCGTTCCTTCATCCGAGGCTGACAGCTCATGGGTGGTGCTGGACTGGGAACAGGGCGCCCACCGCGGCATTCCGGGCTGGGACTGGGTTCACTTTGTACTGCAATACAACACGCTGGTGCGACGGCTTTCACCCCAGGCCACCCTGTCGGAAATCGAAGCCCTATGGGAAAGCCCCGCCTTCAAAGCTTACGCCCAACGGACCGGCATAGGCCCCATCATCGAGGAACTGACCTTTATCTTTCTCTTCTATTTCCTCCTCTACAACGATCCCCGCGAAAATGCGGTCGAGACGCGTGAGATTTTACGGCTATTCAATGCCAAATACTTCCCCGACATTATCCCAAGCGTTCCTCCATTGAGAATCCACGAGATCCTCAAACCTCATTTCGAGAAGTCCATTCACTACATGAATCATGGATGAGTCGTGGAAACAGATCGTTTCGGATGTCGTGACTTCCTACGACCAGTTGGGCGGCCTCAATAACCAGGACGTCCACAACATGCCTTCCAAGCGGGCGGTCGGCGTGATTTGCGAAGATCTGCTGCGCATTTTGTTTCCCGGCTTTCACGATGACGACGCGATCCACAAGCACACCGTTTTTGACCTGACCGAAGAACGGTTGTCGAGTGTCGTGAGCAAGCTGGAAACGCAGGTGCGCAAAAGCGTTCGTATCGGCGACCCGCATCGACCCACGGGACGGACCAAGCCGATCCTCCTCAAATTCTGCAAGGACCTGCCGGAAATTCGCGAGCTCTTGCATACCGATATTCAAACCGCTTACGAGGGCGATCCGGCCGCGCTAAGCCGGGAGGAAATCATCCTCTCCTATCCCTGCATCGAGGCCATCGCCATTCAACGACTAGCGCATCGGCTTTATCAGTCCGAAGTGCCTATTATTCCCCGCATGATGACCGAGTGGGCGCACAGCCGTACCGGTATCGACATTCACCCTGGCGCGACCATCGGCTCCCATTTTTTCATCGACCATGGGACGGGCGTTGTTGTTGGCGAAACCTGCCGGATCGGTAATCGTGTGAAGCTCTACCATGGCGTGACGCTCGGCGCCCGCAGCTTTGCCAAGGACGAGAAGGGGCAGATTGTCAAAGGCACCAAACGCCATCCCGAAGTAAGGGACAACGTGACGATCTATCCCAACTCAACCATTCTCGGGGGCGAAACCGTCATCGGAGAAAATTCAACCATCGGGGCCAATGTTTTCCTCATGCACAGCGTCCCGCCGAATTCTCTCGTCGTGCATGAACCCAAACAGCTCTCCATTCTCGATAAATCAGCCAAAGGTAAAGAAGCGCCTCTGGAATGGTCTATTTAGCTTTCGGCGCATCAAGAGTATCGAGCGGGCACAATGCACCGCACGATTTCGTACCGTTGTGTCCTGGATGGAAGTGCTCAACAGCGAATCCTTGAACTCCTTCTTCGACGGTATAGCTTACGGGCATGCTTTCCAAACGGGCAAAATATGGACTTAGGGCGTTGGTTCATCTTGCCCAACACCAGGGTGAAGGCCCCATCCAAATCGGGAATATTGCCGAAACGCTGAACATTCCGCGCAAATTTCTTGAGGCTATTTTGCTCGACCTGCGCAACGAGGGCATCCTGCAAAGCCGTAAAGGCAGGGACGGAGGTTACTTCATGGAGCGTTCGCCGGATACGATACCCTTGGGACGCATCCTTCGCTTGATCGACGGCCCATTGGCATCGGTTCCCTGTGTCAGCCAAACCGCCTATGCGCATTGCGATGATTGCCCTGACGAAAAAACCTGTGTCATCCGTTGCGTGATGAAAGAAGTGCGCGATGCCACGGCCAAAATTCTCGATTCTGCAACGCTGGACCAGCTTGTCACCAAGGCTAATGAACTCGGCAAAGTAGCGGAATTGGAATATCAGATTTAGCTGCGCGCCAACGCAGCGGTTTTGCTGAAAAACAGAAAACCAGCGCAAGCGTTTCCGCCTGCGCTGGTCTCCGCTTTTTCTTCAATCACCGATAAAATCGGAGGAGAAAGGAAGAGATCGTTCGAGCTCTAGTAAAGCGTGCCGATCGCGCCGCCATCAACCGAGCGGGCAACATTAAGACTGCTCAAAGGCACTGCGGCATGATTTGGGAATTCATTTACCAGGAGGTTCGAAAAGGACCCCGCAGCGGATGATTGAGTAGCTGGCGCGAACAACTGCTCGTAGCTCCAGAAGGTATAGTTACCTTCCGCAACCGCGGAGCTGCTGTAAGTCACACCGTTATAGGTCAAGATCTTGGCACCCGCAGCCGCCGCTTCATTCGAATCATCAATATTCAAATAAGTGACGAACAGTTCATTGGCGGGGTGGGACGAGGTAATGGCCAGAAGCAACCCGGTTTGATCCGTGGTGCCAAAACTGGGGTAACCTACATCGCCAAGATTCCCGTCGTAAACGCCCGTGCTGGGAATCACGCCTACCGGATAAGCGGGAGGAGTGCCAGAAGCGATCGCTCCGCTGACGCGGCTGTTGGCGCTATCCAGCGTGCCACCCGTAACTGTCGGCTTGTAGGTGACGATCGCGTTTTGAATTCCAGGGAGTTCATAACCTGTTTCAGTCAACGCGACGAGACGCGACCCTGAGCCGCCATCGCGGGACAAGGCGTACACCGTGGTGCCTTCATCCGCGTTATTCCCCGTAAAAAACGCCAAGGGAAGAGAACCCGCAGCAAAGAGTGCCTGGGCCTGCACGGCGTTTATATTGGTGAAGCCGGCGGGAGCACCCGGGCTGACGACGAACCGATAAGGTTCAACGCCTAGAGGCGTAGCATTTAACGGCTGGTAGTTGTGCGTGAAGGGCAAAGTATTGCCTGGTCCACCGAACAAGGTAAGCAATCCGTTGAAGATGGTCGTTGCCTGGTAGGTATCGGACAAGGTAATCCAAGTGTTATCGGGCGTGAGCACTGCAGTCGCGGAAGCGCCCACCGTAGGCGTGGCAACGGTTCCGGTTCCGTCTGCAATAAACTTCTGCGTAACTCCACCCGCTCCGGCTGACGCAACGGACTCAAAACCCGAGGTCGAACCGGTGTAGGAAGCATTGATGATGAGGTCAACGCCCGAGGTGTAATTGGGAATCTTCCATTGATTCTGTTTGGCCGACTCGATGGCTGACACCGTGTTCGCGGTAGCAGTAGTTGCCGTCAGGCCTGCGGTGGCGCCGAAGGTCGCTACGACAGCCGTGATGGTATCGTTGGAATTCTGGCGATAAGCCGGAGCCCCGACGATGTGAATGAAGGCGGTGGTGTTTACTGCGGACGCCTGACCGGCTAAACCGGCAGCAAGCAAGCTTGTTATTACAAGCGATTTTAATGATTTCATGTCTCTTTCGTGTTTTTTAGGTTTTTGTTTTAGGGTGCGCCTCGAAGGACGACCTCGCCCCTCCGATACGCGAGTTTTTTTACAGGATGGAAGCGGTCTTCCGGCGCAGACGCCAAACGAGGAGTAGTGCGCCCACGCCCATCAAGGCGTAGGTTGAAGGCTCTGGAACAGCGGCAACATTGGCGGCGTCAAAGGTCAGCACTCCACCGCTGGACAGGCTGAACTCACCCAAGAGGGTCGTCGGCTTAGTCACGTCCGCGTTTGTCGGCGTCAGCTCGTAGAGATCCAGAACCGAATTGGTCGGTCCGTCGAAGGCGCTCAACGAGTTCTGCAGAATGGATCCTGCATTGCCTGATGCAATCCCGAAGTTCGAAGTGGCGTTTTCTTTATCGAAGCTGCCTGATGAACCGGCCGCCAGATCAATGGCCTGAAGGCTTGCCGTGCTTCCCGCCGTCTGCGCCGAGGTAGGCGCGGCGAACTGGCCATCGAAGATAGCGATGTTATTATTTATGTTTCCCTGAAGGCTGCTCGATTTTTCTGCTGGAGCCGTGGTTAACGTGCCTGGAGTCAATTCACCCTTCGTGTAAAAAAGAGTGTTGGCAGGCAGGGTCCAGCTACCCAGGACGAGATCGCCACTCACGGCTTTGTTACTTGCCCCAATGACGCCCCACTGAACCAGATTGGTCGCGCTGTTGCTCGCCCAGTTGGAGGTGAACGTGGAGTTCAGGTCGGTTACCGAGAGATTGAAGGTTAAATTGCTGGTGGCCCCGAGAAACCGAGAGGCGCTACCGAGATCGACCTCATAGTCGTTCGAGGAATTAGTCTGCTGGAAGCCGATGATCACATCTCCCGGGTTGTAGGTGGGCGGTGCCGCGTGGGCAGACGTCCCAAGGATTGCGGTAATGGCGAGAGCCAGTGCCGCAGAGCTTATTCTAGTGAGTTTCATTTTGTTTTTTTGTTTTGGTTTAGGTTGTTTGTTACGGACTCTCTGATTGAGATGAAGGAAATAGCCATCAATACCTACTATGTCAATAGACAAATATGGCATACTTCGTTGGTGTGGTCAATTGTGACTATAAGTATCTTTAAATAAGGATCTTAAAAATCGTAAAAAATCAGTTTATTTTTACTTAACTAAGAACAAATCCTCTTACTCTATCAACGTAATAGTAATTATTGCCTTCAAGAATCGTATCTTTGCGATCCAAACGAATGGTTTCAAAGGCTTGCTAGTCAGTGCCATCTCCAGAACCGCCGCCGTATCCAAGTACTTCGACTGTGATGATGGAGGGAAGACCATCCTGATTTTGTTGCGCGGCTTGATTACGAGCCGCATTGGCTACCTGGCTGGCGGCACTCGTTGCCGAACCCGCCGCGTTGGATGCCGCCGATAATCCCGCCACATTGGGTGCTACTGTCGTCGGCACACCCGAGGATTTACCACCCACCTGGATGTTTCCGGCATTGAGAACCTGCACAGCGGCAATGTTGAGATTGCCGGAGGCACGGATGCCCGCATCACCGGCATTGACTGTACCGTTGGGCGCGATCAAGTCGACATCGGCGGGAGGGGCTCCAGCCACCGTTTCCAACACGCCGATGCCGCCGCCCGTAGCCAGACCGGCCAGATCGGTTTGGACAGCACCGCTCTGGGGATCGACAAGCACTCGGGTTGGTGGCGCGGATTGCACGGTCTTGGAAGATGCGCCCGCCCCAATGTTTCCATTCGTCGACCAGATGATCTCGTTCCCACCGTTGAGCGTAAAGATGCGCGAGGTGCCGACATTGACATCACCACTAGTGAAGATGGAGATGTTGCCGCCATCCTCCGTCAAAATACCTTGATCGATCGGTTGTACCCCGGAAACATTCAAGCCCACATCGAGTTGTCCTCCTGGCACGAGCAGGTTGATATTTCCGCCGTTGGTCGTCTTAATTTCGCGAGAGGTAAGAGAGATGTTGCCCTGTCCGGGCCAGGATGCATCTGGGGCAGTTCCGGAAAAGAGCGCCTTGATGGCCGCGAATCCTGCGTCGTAATTACCGGCTCCCGGGCTGGAGGGGTTGTTATGGTCCCGGCCCGCGTCACGCAGGACGAGGTAAAAGACGTCAAGGGCCAGGGTATCCTGCTTTTCAGACGACAATTGACCAAACGCGCTCCATATGTGCTCAGTGGTATCGTCGGAAGGAAGGCCCATCAGTGTGCCAAGATCGGGAAGATAGCGGGCGCCTTCGTTTCCAGAAGTTATCGGGCTTAAGAATTCACCGATGAAACTTGATGGGTCGTCAACAACGGGAACGCCATTGACGAGGCTAATGGTACCAAAATTCATCTGACTTGCGTCGAATCCCGCCGATTCACCAAGACCAGCCGCGGCAAAAATGTCGGCGCCGCCAAAAGGTAGGACCGGGTTGCGCTGATTTCCGATGCTACTGATACCAACCCCGGTGCCATCAGGATTATTCAAACCATCGCCGAGATTGAGATTGCGTCCGGCCAGTACCTCAAGCGTGCCTGGTCCGCTGACTTGAATATCGCCATCCAGTGTCGTTTGCCCGGAATTGAGGATGTTATTAGCGGACAGCGCCTCCACTCGCAGGGGCGAATTCGCATCATACGGAATGATGTCGCGGCCCGCCGCAACCAAACTGATATCGTTGGCGTTGTCGTTCTGCACATAGAGCGCGACATCGGTGATGTCCTGCCCGGCGACGACGCGGGTTGCCTTGCCCGAGAAGAGTGTCAGGCCCGAAATGTTGCCGGTTCCCGTATAGAGATGAACCGGGATGGGATCGTTGGCGTGAAGCGGCGCGTTATTGATCGAAGCGTGCAATTGCTGCTTGGTCTGCAGGACGCCCTGGAGGCCTTCCGTTGAACCCGATTCGGCAAACAAGTCGTTGATGAAGGAGAAATCAAGACTGACCAGGACCGAAACCCCGCCGATTTTGATTTGCCCATTCGTGGTTTGCTTCGCAGCCGGGAACGTTCCCACCACATTTTCGTAGGCGTAGGGCGAATAAGCACCCGGGATGGCACTTGGGTTGGCATCAGAAAGATTAATCGTCGTGGAACTCCATGTGGCGCTGGCACCGTCACTGCCGATGCCGTTCGGTTGAAGACCATTGATCGATCCGGCAGCGAGAAAATCAACTGTCCCGGTGGGCGACGGAGAGAGTGTTAAATTGCCAACCGTATCGATATTTCCTGAGAGAGCCGCCACCTGCAGAGTCGAGGGCAATAAAGCGTCGATACTGGAAAACGGCTGAACCGAGGTTTCCGTTATGTTCAACCAGGGTTGAAAGTTGGAAACGGTTTGCGTGGTCGAGCTCAATCCGAGGAGATCGACGTTCTGGAACCAGGTTTGCAGCAGGGGCGCTATTGTGTCAGTCGACGGGCTCGTCTCTTCGCGAAGGGTAACTGCGCCCGTCAATGAAGTGACACTCACGGCGTCTGTAGTCGCGTACGTCGAAAAGTAGCTCTTGTCCCAATATGTGTTATTCACGCCCTGTGGCAAGAGGAAGGGATTGGCAACGGGTCCCAGCAGCAGATTGTTTTGGGCAGTGACCTCGAAACTGCCTTCGCCCAGGAAAAGAGTAGTCGGCAACCACGAGTCTTGGTTGTCGATGGTGTTTTTCGTCGTAAGCGATCCCGTAGAAGGCGAGCGGGTATAGTTGGTGATGATGCTATCGCCCGCCGCGAGGGTGCCCTGTCCCCGCTCGACATAGTAGGCGCCAGCATTGATATCATTGCCGGCCTGCACCAGAACATTGCCGCCACCCAACTCGATCTTCGTCTGCTGGCTCGCGAGCAGGTTGCCGGTTGAAGTCTGATAGGTCACGCGCGCATTGGTGGGCACGACCGCATCGACATTGCTGACATCGTGCCCGGCGTTTAGGGTGACATTCCCGCCACCGAGAGCCCCGACGCCCTCAAAGAAATTGCTGAAATCGACCCACCAACTGGTCGAGGCCACATCGCCATTTTCGGTGGTACCGAATTCGCCGGGGGTCGCCGTCCCGGGAGACGGATCGTTGCTCTGCACGACGTAACCACGACGGTAGAGCCAGTTGTTCGGCAGTTCCTTTTCGGAATCGACGACGATGGCGCCGGTGCTGTTCACGCGCGTGACGTGGGCGATGTTGCCCTGCGCTGAAATCGTCACGTTGCCGCCCGCCAAGCTGTATTGTGCGCCGTAGGGCGTCAGTTTGGATTGCGCAAGAATGGGCGTTTGAAAATTACTGATATCGGGTGCCTGAACTCCCGCCGTGTAGATCGTCGCGAATTGGTTTTGCAGGAGTACGTCGCCAGCGGTTGCAATGTTGATATTTCCCGCGCCCGTGCGAATCACTTGGTAATCACCACTCGGCACCGCGCCAGCCTGGCCATTCTTGATGCTGACCGTACCGTTGGCGCTGGACACGAAGTTACCCAATTCCAGTGATCCCGCCGCTGTTCCCGGAATAGCTAGTCCCGTGGTCGGGTCGTAGGCTTCAGCGTTCGGAAGAACCCGGCTTAAATCAGCTGCGCCAAAATCGGCACCAGCCACTAGGTTATAGGACCACGACTGATTGTTGACCGGGACCGCGGGGTTCTGCGGCAAGAGCAGGGCGGTGTTCGTGGCATCCACGAATCCGTCGCTCAGGCTGCCTTGGAAAACCAGGTTACCCAGGGCTTGCAGGGTCAGAACGCCCGCCGAGCTGTTCGGCCCGAAGCGGAACTGGGAAAGATCCCAATCGCTGGCTAAGGTGATATCGCCCGTGGGATTGACGATCCGCGCGCCCACCTCGACGTTGGCGACGGCCAGACTCGCGGCATCCAATTTACCGAACAGCCGCGTGGTCATCGTGCCGTAGGTCGCGGAGGCTTGCCCCTCGGCACCAAGCAAGCTGTTACCATCGTTCGTGATGGCCGTCGTGATGTCGCTGCCGTTGCCACCGATACTCCCGGCTCCATCGCCGTAGGCTGTCGTGTTGTAAACCTGATTGGCGACGACAGTGAGGCTCGACGCTCCCTGGATGGTGCCGTCGATCGGATTGACCCGGACATCCGTTTCGCCGATACGTGGAGCCTCGATTAGCAGTGTACCGGAAAAATTACCGAGCGCGGCATTCGCAGCCACGGAAGCGGCATTGACACTTCCACAGGAGTTGTCATTTGCAGCGATCCGCAGGTCGATGGTGGAACCGCTAGTGATGTTGACGGACCCACTGTAATTCGTGACGTCGACTCCCTTGACCACGCGATTGGCCCCCGAAGTGAGAGTCACCGATCCACCCTTACCGGCGTTGCTGAAATTCTGGCCCGAGGCATTCAACACCGCCGTGGAGGCAAGAGTGATGTTGTCACCCGCTTCGAGGTTGATCGATCCGCCGACGTAGATCAGTTTCCCTGAAGCATCGGTTGTCGCGACGCCCGGAGCATTGAGAGCGCTATCGGCATTGATCATTCCGTTGACCGTGATGGAGCCTTGATCCACGGAAAGATGATAGGTTGCCGCTGTGACGCTACCATTGACCACGACACTTGTGTCCGATCGATCGCGGATCGAAATCGATTGAGTAAATCCTCCCCCATCGAGAACCGAATCGAGCCCCTGCAAATTCCCACCCGGGATACTCCCCACGTCGAGGGAAACCAGACCGCCTTGCCCGGATGTGCCGCTTTGGCCATTGATGGTGCTGCCGTCATAAGTGAAGAGACCCTGCGCCGCGCTCACCGTCAGGCTGCCGCCGTTGCCCCCACCCGGATCGGCCGCAACCGAGACCGCGCTGCCCGGATTGAGAACTACCGAACCGGCATCTGACGTCAGGCTGATCTGCCCTCCGGAAGTATACTCAGTCACGTCGTTGAAAGTCTTCGTGGTTCCGCTGGCGTCCAAAGTTCCTCCCACCGTGATGTTCCCTGTCTTCGCCACTATGCTGAGATCACCGCTCGGCAATTGGATCTGGCTGTTTTCCGTGACGCTCGTCCCGACGAGATTCAAGGTGGCGCCGAGGCCACCGGTGACGGTGGTCGTCGATCCATCCGTCACGGGATTGATGGTCAAAACTCCGTTCGCGGTCAGCGTCTGGTCAGCCCCGGTCGCGCCCACGATAATGGGAGTCGTAATCTGAAGGCTGCCTGCGGTCGTAAGACTCGCCGTGCCCTTAACACTGACGGGATTTCCGGAAGAATCGTTCACCGAAGACGAGTTTGAGGCCGCTACCAAAATACCCCCGGAGGCATTCAAAGTGACCGTGGCATAGCCGTCGATGTTCAAGGCATTCGCACCCGAACCGCCGCCGAGTTGAATGGTACCAGCATTAACCACGAGGGCTCCTTCCGTTGGAACGCCACCGACCGCGGACGGAACCCCACCGGCACTATTATCGAGAGTGACGCTCTGGGCATTGATCACAACCGTCCCACCATCCTGACCGAGAATTTCGTCCGCGTGCAGCGCCAGGCTCTGAACTTGGTAATTACCTGAAGCATCTGCCGCACTGCCGATGGTGCCGCTTCCAAAAATATCGATAGACGAATAACTGAGAAGAGATAGGGCCTTGGCTGAAGCTTGCAGATTCGTGAGGGCCGTACTCGAAAGCACCAAGCCGGAACTCGGCTGGCTGTTATCCAACACGAGATTGATCTTGCCGCTATTAATAGAGACGGCATTACCGCTCAAATCCGCAGTCGAATCGAGCGCCGTCACGGAAGTCGAATCCAGCGTCAAACTCGCACCCGCAATTTTTACCCCAGGCCCGATGGTTAGAACTGGCCCCACCGTGTTGGCCGTCACACCCGAGCGAATAATTTGCGCTGAAGAATCACTGCTGACTCGCAGCAACACGCCGTTGCCGCTACCGGCTACATTCGCATTACCGAGAAGGAGTGTTTCAGCCGCGCTCGAAAGCGTACCCGATTGTTCAATGTCAGCATTTTTGTCCAGAGTCAGCGATCCATTTGACGCCAAAATAACATCCGGACCGGATAGACCCTTGAGCGTCGCACCGTTAACAACGGTCGAAGCTCCGGAGTTATCGACGATCAGATCGCTAGTCGTAACCGTCACGGTGGTTCCTGCAAGCGTCAAGGTGCGGTAGCCTCCGATCAATAGACTGTCGGCGCCAAAAGCGCTGAGATCAGAAGAGTCGAGCACGAGTGTGGAACCGGTCAACCCGCCCACATCGACGCTCACATCAGTGTTTGGCCCCGAGATCAGGATATTGCTCGTGGTGGCGATATCGACTTGACCACCAGCTCCGCCCGTCGGCGCCTGAGAAGAAACCGCGCCCTGAATCGTCATGTTATTCGTCGCGGCAAGCACCAATTGGCCCGCGTCTACGGGCAAACTTACCGACGCGCCCTGCGATGCCGCACTTTGCCGCAAAAAAGTATTGGCGGAATAAACATCGTATTCAGCTCGTGACTTGACCACTGCCGGGGAATCGACTTCAAACGCGCTCAGCAAGGGAGGATTCGTTTGCGCGCTATTACTTAGTCCGTTGAAAAGATACCCAGCCACGATGCTCGATCCGTCTGGTTGCGCGAGGTTCGGAGCGACAGGAGAACCGCTCTTCGGAGTGACGAGGAACGCTCCCGGCAAAAGAGCGTAGCGCGCAGGCAGCAAGGTATAAACCCCTGCGGGCAGCCCGTTAGTGGCGTTGAGGTAAATCTGCTCGCCCAAGCTGAGCTTGCTGT
>Ga0302320_10017021_pt1 | contig 14797 bp, 14 predicted proteins | sample Bog_T0_3_FD_202130 | JGI IMG/M metagenome (GOLD analysis project Ga0302320, IMG submission 202130) | Peat permafrost microbial communities from Stordalen Mire near Abisko, Sweden - Bog_T0_3 | ecosystem: Environmental > Terrestrial > Soil > Wetlands > Peat | place: Sweden: Abisko, Stordalen Mire...
TTGGCGGCTCGAGGCGCCCCATACCTGGCGCATTGTGTTCGACAAGGGCGAGTCCATTTGTGCGGATGCAACAAAATAGATTTGCTGCGTTGCAATGCTTGGCTCAAGATCCCGCTGGCCGACTACAAAGGCCATATGTCTTTGCCGGCGGTCGGGCAGGCACAAATGATCGCGGATCAGTTCGATCGCGCCTTGGATCAATGGGCCCCTACGAGTCTCGCAGTCATCGGATGTGCCGGGGGTAACGGACTCGATAGAATCGCCAGCAGCAGGGTCAAGCGCGTCATCGCCCTGGATGTGAATCCGGATTATATCGAACGAACCCGGGCTCGGTATGCGCGCCGGTTAGAGGGCCTCGACCTCATCTGCGCCGATGTGCAATCAGAATCGCTGGTTTATGATCCGGTGGACTTCACGTACGCGGCGTTGCTGTTCGAGTATGTCGACGTGCAGTCGACCCTGAAGACGCTGAAGCGGAACTCGCGGCCCGGCGCGGTTCTTACGACCGTATTGCAACTTCCCCATTCGGTTATTCCCGCCGTCTCATCTTCGCCCTACAATTCGCTGAGCAGCCTGGCTTCTGCCATGACCCTGGTGGCACCCGAGGCACTTTCCCATGCCGCGGCGGAGGTGGGTTTCGCGGTCGCCGACGCCACGATCATCGAGCTGGCTTCCGGGAAGAGATTCTGTGTGCAGAACTTTACGCTCTGAATTTCAGCGAGGGAATAAATCGGTTGCCTCGCGGGTCTTACCCTGGTGAAGGCTGGTGCCGTGAACCTGATGTTCGAGCCTCTCCATGGATGAGCGGCGACGCGCTTTCGAGGCGCGGGTAATACCGCATCTGGACGCCGCGTATCGGTTTGCACGCTGGTTGTCGCATTCATCCGTTGACGCGGATGACATCCTTCAGGAGGCGATTTTGCGCGCGTTTCGTGGATTTGACGCCTTGCGCGGGTCCGATGCGAGAGCGTGGCTGCTGACGATCGTGCGAAATTGCCATTTGACGGCCCTCGAGCAGCAACGGCGACGCGCCTTTGTGCCGCTTCCGGAAGAGCACGATGCGCAGGACGGCCGCGCCATGGTTGCGGACACGCCAGATCCGGAGAGCACTTCCATTCGCAGGGACGAGGAGCGAACGCTCGGCCGGCTGATGTCAGCGTTGCCGGAAGAGCAGCGTGAGATCTTGATGCTCCGCGAGATCGAGGAGCTGGAATATCGGGAAATTGCTGCGGTCGTCAACGTACCGATCGGCACCGTGATGTCTCGTTTGGCGCGGGCACGGGCCGCACTCAAGGCGCGATGGCTCAAAGAGACCGGAGGAGAGCCGCATGCCGTGCGCTGAGTCCCTGCGCGTGCAGGCTCACTTTGACGGGGAACTCGATGCCATCGGCGCCGCAGAAGTCGAGCGCCATTGTGAAACGTGCGCCGAATGCCGCGAACTCTGGAGAGATTGGGAACAGTTGCGCGTCGCGCTGCGTCAGGACTCGACCCACGCGACAACTCCGCCCGCGCTGCGCGCCCGCATCTTGCGCGCCCTCGACGCGGAAGGCGCGGTACGTGGGTCGCACGCACTACCTGGGTCGCACAGAGATACCAGCGGGCTCGCGGACTGGCGATCGCGGCCGTTCTGGAAGGGCGCGTTCAGCGCCTTCGGTGTCACCGCGATTGCCGCCAGCCTCGCGTTCTTCGTCCTGGCGCCGCCAATCTCGAATGCGCTTCTCAATGACCTGGTCAGTGCCCACGTGCGCTCGTTGATGCCGGACCATCTGATCGAGGTGGTGTCCACCGACAGGCACACGGTCAAGCCGTGGTTTGCGGGTCATGCCGATGTGTCGCCGGTGGTCGCCGATTTCGAGCAACAAGGTTATCGACTGGTTGGCGGGCGTGCAGATTATCTTGACCATCAACGCGCCGCGGTGGTGGTCTATCAGCATGGCTCGCATGTCATCAACGTGTTCAGCTGGGCGGCGACCGACGCGGGTTGGCCGAAGAATACGACCCGCAACGGATATCACTTGAGCTTCTGGCGCGCGGGAAATATGGTGTATTGCGCCGTCTCGGATACCGGCTGGGACGAGCTCGATGGGTTGGTGCGGTTACTGCAGGCTCTCGGCACCCGCGACAATACCGGATAGCAATGGAATAAAACGCTCCGACGGCAAGTCTTCTCTCCCGCACTGTAATCAAGGAGATGGACATGTCGGAAGAAGTCGAATCGCGTGGAATTACCTTTCCCCCCGGGATGGTCTCAGCTGAACGGCAATCGTTCCGATCAAAGCCCCTGAGCTATACGAAGGGGGCCATTCTCATCCATTGGGCAATGGCCGCTTTAATTTTGCTGAATCTATCCGTGGGCTTTGTCATGGAAACCTTTGCCAATCCCAGCCCGCAGCGGAACAACGTGCTCTTCTACCATGCTTCGATAGGAATTTTGATTTTCACGCTGGCCATCATTCGACTCGGCTGGCGTCTCACCCACCAACCCCCGCCGTTGCCCGACAGCATCTCGAAGTTGCAACGCGCCGCCGCCCACAGCTTGCATTGGATCTTGTACGTGCTGATTCTCGTCCAACCGATTTCGGGTTACATGCACCGAATGGCGGGGGCTCATCCGGTGAGTTTTTTCGGGCTCTTTAATCTGCCCGTATTGATCGGCAAGAACGAACCGCTGCGACTTCTCACCGACGCGATCCATGACGGCGGAGCCATTATCCTGGCCGTCCTGGTCGCCGGCCACATCGGGGCGGCGCTGAAACATCGCTTTATCGATCGTGACACCGTGATGCAGCGCATGACCGAGTGATGCTGTCGCGCTAATCGAGCGGCCGCGCTAGTCGAGCGGCCACTGTACCGACGCGGGCAATGAGACCGCCCCCTCGGTCGCAGAACTCGGCGGCCGCTCGCTGTTTTCAACTCCGCGCCACCAAGGCTCGACCGCCTCGGCATGAGCCGGTTCCACCGGCTGGCCGAGTAACGGCATGAGCAACTGTGCGCCGGTCTGGGGCGCGAATTCCAGCAAGCGTTCCGCCGGTTGGTCCCAGGCGTGCATTGCCAGCGCAAACGTACCCCAGTGCACAGGCATGAATACACCGCCCAACATGGCATGCGCCTTCAGGGCATTCTCCGGCCCCAGGTGAATATCGCCCCAACTGGGATGAAAGGCGCCAATTTCCAGCATCACGAGATCGAAGGGGCCGAGCTTTTCGCGAATGGATCGGTACTCGGTCGTCAGACCCGTATCTCCACTGAAGAACACCGAGTGCTTCGGCGAGCGAATCGCTATCGATGACCACAAGGTCGCATTGCGGTCTTTGAACCCACGGCCGGAAAAGTGTTGCGAAGGTGCGGCGCTCAAGACCACGTCAGAATTCGGCACTGGGCAAGAGTCCCACCATTCCAACTCGGTGATGCGCTCTGGCTGCACCCCCCAGTATTCGAGGTGAGCGCCGACGCCCAAGGAGGTCACGAACGGCACGCGGGTTTTGGCCAGTGCGCGAATCGTGGGGTAGTCGAGATGGTCGTAGTGGTCGTGCGAGATCACGACCACATCCACGGGCGGCATTTTACGGAGCGTGATCGGTACCGGTTGAAATCGCTTCGGTCCGACGAGCGCGGACGGCGAGGCACGGGGCCCCCATACGGGATCGGTGAGGATGCGCACGCCGTCGATCTCGATCAACATCGTGGAGTGCCCGAGCCAGGTGACTCGTAGCCCGCTTTGCGGCTTCTTTTCCCAGGTGCTGAGCGGGTTCATCGAGGGCAGCGGTCCCGGCGGCACCCGCCGTTCGCCGCCGAACATGAAATCCTTGATGGAAGGCATGGGCACCGAAGAATCGCGCAAATGCGGCAGAATCGGATGCACATTCTGGAAGCGATCGTTCACCCACAGGGGCGATGCCTTGATGCGTTCGAGGCGCGCACCCTCCGCGCGTGTACCCAGCGATTTCACACCGGGAGTCTAGCACCGGACCCCTCGCTCAGCCGGCCACATCCGTCAAGGAAGCGACGATGGCCCGCTTGAACGGCGGCAGGCGGTCCGCCAGCCTGAGACCCACGGTGCGCACCAGCGTGTGAAGCGGCCGGGAATCGGTGTAGAGGCGCACCACGGCATTGGTCGCGAGGTACAACGGGCGCGCACCGCGATGGTGGGCCGCTTCGTAGCGGCGCAGCACCGAAAGCGACCCGATGTCGAGCCCGGCGGCGGCAGCCCGGCCGATTTCCGCCGCCAAACGTTCGAGACTTTGCAGTCCGAGATTGAAGCCATGGGCCGTGACGGGATGCATCCCAACCGCCGCATCGCCGATCAATGCGCAGCGCTCGGTGGCGAAGTGCCGCGCGTACGCGGCCACCAGCGGATAGCTGTGTCTGGAACTGCAGAGCTGCATCGCGCCGAGCCGGCGGTCGAAACGTGCCTCCACGTCCCGCTCGAACTCCTGCGGGGCGATTTCCATCAGCCGGCGCGCCTCGGCGGCGGGGACCGTGATGACGACCGAGGATGTTCGATCATTCAACGGCAGGAGCGCCAGCGTGCCCCGTTCCTGAAACCACTCCCAGGCGGTCTGCTCGTGCGCCACCGCGTGGCGCATGCGGCAGACGAGCATGGTCTTGCCGAAGTCGAGCATGTCGGCAGCGATGCCGACGGCGCGGCGGGTGTCGGAGAAGCGGCTGTCCGCGGCAATGAGCAATCGCGCCTGCACGGCGCCGTGCGGCGATAAGCGCACGTTCACCCCGGACGGCGTGGTCAGCACATCCGCTACCTGACGCTCGTACATCAGCTGAATGCGCGGGTTCGCGGCGGCCTGTTGATGCGCGGCGCGCCGTATCGACTGATTCGGAACCAGGAATCCAAGGGCGCCGCTTGCGGCATTCTGCCGGTCGAAATGCAGGCGATGGGGTGAGCGGCCGGTCATCACCAGCGCATTTTCGAGCGGTGAAATCTCCTCGGCGGCGATGCGGGCCCATACGCCGATCCGTTGCAGCGTTTGGACCGAACGGTGCGTCAGGGCAATCTCCCGTCCGTCGAACTCCGGCTCGGCGATGGAACGTTCCACTTGGCGCTCGACCACGCAGATTCGATAGCCCTGTTCGGCGAGTTTCAACGCACAGCAAAGGCCTGCGGGCCCGGCGCCGATGATGACCGCATCGGCGGTGGTGACCTCAATCGGCAGGACGTCTTTCGGCATGTGCTCCACCATGGAATACCCTCCGTAACTCGGCGATCTGCACGATCTCGACCCGCTTCGCCCGGACCTTGATCAGCTGCCGCCGCGCCAGTTCGCTGAAGCAGCGGCTCACCGTCTCGCTGCGCAGCCCCAGATAATCCGCAATGTCGTCGCGGTTCATGCCGAGTCGCAGCTCGCGTCCGCGGACCCCGCGCAGTTGCAGCCGCCCGCATACATTCAAGAGAAATCCGGCAACCCGTTCGTGAGCTTCCTTGTCGCGGATCAGGGTGAGCGAATCCCGGGCCGCCGCCCCTGCCTTCGCGATCAAACGGGTGAGCTCGATGGTCGCCGCCGCGGAAGTCGCGCACATCTGGCTGAACGCAGCCAAGGGCACGGCGCAGATGAACGAGGGCTCGACGGCGACGCCGGTGGTTTTGCTCACCGGCACGCCCAGGCACTGCAGGCTCAGCATTTCTCCGGGAAAGGAGAAATTGATGACCGAGCCGTGACGGCCGCTGGTTTCGTCCAACTCCTTGATGCAGCCGCTGCGGACCATGTAGAGGGATTCCACCCGGTCCCCGGACCGGTACAGGGTCATGCCGCGCGGTATCCGCATGCGCCGGATGCGCAGCCCGCGTCTCATCCGCTCGCTCGTATTCGCCAGACGACCCGGGAAGCACAGCCGCCACAGGCCGCATAGCTCGCATCCCACGCGCTTTCCCTCATGCATCATCGATGCACCCGAGCCCGGAAACTGATCCAGATCAGAAATCGGGCGTCTGCCTGGACGTAGGCTGCCTATCATGCGTTCCCCCGTAGCCACCCCCCTACCGGATGCCGCTCTCGACGCGCTCATCCACCGCCTCGCCCCCGTCATGCCGGAGCCGGAGATCCTGGCGAACTGGCCTGTCCTCGAGCAGATTCTGTCGATGAAGGCCGAGCAGGACGCCGAGATCGTGGCTCATAACTACCAGGTGCCCCTGATCACCGCGGGTGTCGCCGATTTCGTCGGTGACTCGCTCGCGATGGCGCGCTTCGCCGCGACCTCCAGGGCCAGTACCATCGTCGTCTGCGGCGTGCATTTCATGGCCGAAACGGTCAAATTGCTCTGCCCGGACAAACGCGTGTTGCTGCCGAATCTGAACGCGCGGTGCTCGTTGGCGGACTCGATCAATGCAGACTACGTCCGTGCGCTGCGGATTGCCTATCCGGATTTACCGGTGGTCGCCTACGTAAATACGTCAGCCGAGGTCAAGGCAGAGTCCGACATCTGCTGCACCTCGGCCAACGCGGTCGAGGTGGCCCGTCGCTTGGGCGTGCCCCGCATCATCATGGTGCCGGACCGGCACCTGGCAGGTTATGTCGCGCGCAAAACCGGCATCGAGGTGGTGAACAGCGGCGGGGAATGCGAGGTCCACGCGAAGTTCTCGGGCGCGCAGATCGCAGAATTCCGCCGTGAACGCCATGCGACCGTGCTCGCGCATCCGGAATGCTCGGAGGATGTCCAGCAACGGGCCGATTTCGTGGGGTCGACCTCCGCCATGATTCAATACCTGCGCAAGAGGCGCCCGCGCCAGGTGCTGCTGCTGACCGAATGCTCCATGGCCGACAACATTTCCATCGATCTGCCGGACATCGAGTTTCTGCGACCTTGCAACCTGTGCTCCTACATGAAGTCGATCACGCCTTTCGGCGTTGCGCGCTCGCTGCAGGATGGTTGTAACCAGATCGAGATCGCCCCGGAGATTGCCGGCCGCGCGCGCCGTGCGGTCAGGCGCATGCTGGACGTGTAGGGCGCCCGATTCGCATGCAGTCCCGTGACGCTCACGTCGTCGTGGTCGGCGCCGGTGCCGCCGGGCTTTGCGCGGCGCTGACCGCCGCGCCGCGGCGGGTGTTGGTGATGGCGCCCGACGCGGCCAACACCTCGTGTACCGAGCTTGCCAAGGGTGGGATCGCCGCGCCGCTGGCCGCGGACGACTCGGTCGCCCTGCACGTGGCCGACACGACCCGCGCCGCGGATCACTCCGGCTGCCGGGCGATGACCCAGATCATCATCGGCAAAGCGCTCGAGGCGATCAACTTTCTCGAGTGCGCCGGCGTGCGCTTCGATGTCGCGCCGCACGGCCGAGATCTGCACCTGGAGGCCGGTCACCGCCTGCCGCGAATCCTGCATGCGGATGGCGACCAGACGGGCGCGGCGATCCATCGCGCGCTGCACGAGTTGGCGCGGGCGAGCAGCCACATCGAGTTCCTGTCGGATGCCACCGCGGTATCGCTGGCGGGCGATGCTGGCCGGATCACCGGAGTGGTGGCCGTTCGCGCCGACGGCTCGCCCCTCGAGGTGCGCGCCGCGCAGACCGTGCTCGCCACCGGCGGTCTCGGCCAACTATTCGCCGCGACCACCAACGCCAAAAGCGCCTCGGGCGACGGTCTCGCCATGGCGTTGGCGAAAGGCGCGAACGTCGCGGGCCTCGAGTTCGTGCAATTTCATCCGACCGCCCTGCGCTGCGCCCTGGATCCGCTGCCCTTGATGACCGAGGCGCTGCGCGGCGCGGGCGCGACCTTGACCGTCGACGGGCGCCGCTTCATGGCCCAAGTCGATGCGCGCGCCGAGCTCGCACCGCGCGATGTGGTCGCGCGCGCCGTGTGGGCCGAGCTCAAGCGCGGGCGCGATGTCGTTCTCGATGCGCGGGAAGTTTTCAATTCGGCGCAGGCGGACGGGTTTCCGTCGGCCCTGGCGGCGTGCAGAGCGCAGGGCATCGACCCCGCGCGGACTCCGATACCCGTGACATGCGCCGCGCATTTTCACATGGGCGGCCTCGTGGTCGACGAGTACGGCCGCACCAGCCTGCCGGGGCTTTGGGCGGCGGGCGAAGTGGCGTACACGGGGCTGCACGGCGCGAACCGCCTGGCCAGCAACTCGCTGCTCGAGGCCGTCGTCATCGGAACGGCGGCCGGACGGATGATCGCACGCCAGCGCGACCGCGCGGGGTCCAGTCGCCCGGTCGAATTCCTCCGTCCCGTGCCTTGCGACAGCCACTCATCGAAATGGCGCCGGTTGCGCAATCTGATGTGGACGGCGATGGGGCCGGTGCGTGACCGCATCGGCCTCGAAGCGGCGCTATCAGAGATAAGCCGGCTCAAGAGTGCTCTGGCGCCGGAGGAGATCAGCATGATCTCGAGGCTCAACCTGGCCGAAGCCATGGTCGCTGCGGCGCTGCGGCGCGAAGAGAGCCGGGGCGCTCATTGGCGCAGCGACTTCACCCAGCGCAACACGGCCATCGACGGCGCCCGCGCCTGCCTCTCGCCGCAGATTACGGGGTGCGCTGGCGCGGCGGCAGGTGCACGACGAGCCCGTCGAGGCGATCATCGAGCCGGATCTGACAGGCCAGACGGCTGACGCTGCGCCGCTCGAGCACCCGCTTCAGAGTGTCCTCTTCGTTGTCGGTCACGCTCGGCAAGCGGCTCAACCAGTCGGGAGCGGGATAGCAATGACAGGTCCCGCACGCGCACTGTCCCCCACAGAAGCCGACGATGCTCGGCACATCGCTCGCGATGGCGGCCTCCATCAGCGTGGTGCCCGCGGGCGACGTGACCGCAAATGGCACCCCGTCGGCATCGATGAACGTCACCTCGACCATGCCGCATGGATACACCTGACCGGCCGCGGGCGCCACCCCTCGAGCGCCGTGATAACTACGTATATCGAAGGCCGCGGCGGCTGGAACACAATCGCGTACGACAGTTTCGCGTGAACGATCCATGATTCCCCGGCTAGAACCCGCACTCGACAACGTACCCGGTCCCGGCGAGCCATTCGACTTGGGCGACACCGGGGAATCGTTGGAGCAACTGCGCGCCTATATCCGTGACTACGGCGACTTCTTCCGCGTGTTTTCCCCGCGACGCGGGTCCTTCACCTACGTCGTGAACCACCCCGAGGCGATCAAGCGGGTGCTCCTCACCAACCACCGCAATTACACCAAGGGCGTGGGTACCGATCAGATTGCCATTCTGCTCGGGCGCGGCATCATGACCAGTGAGGGGGCGCTGTGGCAGCGTCAGCGCCGGATGCTCCAGCCCGCGTTCCACCGGCGCATCATCGACCTGTTCGGTTCCCTGCTCGCCGGCGTGACCGCGCAGTATGCGGAGCGTTGGCGGGAGCTCGCCCGGAGCGGCGAGCCCGTCAACATCACCGAGGCGGCGAGCGAGCTCACGCTCGACATCAATTTGCGCGCGATTTTCGGCACCGATCTTGCCGTCATTCGCGAGCGCTTCGGCGCCAATCCCTTCTCCATCGTGCACACCGACAGCAACCGCGATCTGAAATTCGCCTATCGCATCCGTTCGCTCGCCGGGATCGTGCGCGAGCTCATCGCGCGCCGCCGCTCGCATCCGGAGGAAGAGCACTTCGATTTCTTTGGAATGGCGCTCGGCGCGCGGGACAAGGAAACGGGCGAGACAATGACGGAGAAGCAGCTCATCGACGAAGTGTTGACGCTCGTGGTCGCGGGCCACGAGACGACGGCGACGGCTCTGACATGGGTTTGGTATCTGCTCGGCAAACATCCCGGGATCCAGGAGGAGCTCGCCGCCTCGGCGCGCGAGCTGCCGCCCGACACCGTTTTGGGGATCGATGAGATCGAGGCCTGGACCTGCGGCCAACAGGTCGTGAAGGAGAGTCTGCGGCTCTGTCCGCCGGGATGGCTCATGACCCGGCGCGCCATCGAGCCCGACGTGCTGCGGGGCTATGCGATTCCGGCCGGCACGGACGTTTTCATCAGCCCGTTCTTCATTCATCGTCATCCGGCGCACTGGGCGGACCCCGAACGCTTCGATCCGCATCGCTTCAACGAAGCGGCCAATGCGGCGCGCAACCGCTTCGCGTACATCCCCTTCGGCGTGGGGCCGCGGCACTGCATTGGCGAAAGCCTCGCGATGTACGAGCTCGCGACCCACCTCGCCGTCATGTCGCGTCACTTCCGGCTGACCCCGCTTTCCGATCAGGAGCCGCACGTCGAGGCGCGGATCAACTACCGCCTGCGGTCGGATCTCAAGATGAACGTCGAACTGCGCTGACGCTACGCCAGTCGGTCGAGCGCGCGGAGCTCGTTGTCGGGAAGGCTCAGTCCGGGAGCGGCAAGGTTCTCGCGCAAGTGGGCCACCGACGAGGTGCCCGGGATGAGCAAAATATTCGGTGACCGTTTGATGAGCCAGGCGAGCGCTACCTGCATCGGCGTGGCCGCGAGCCGGTGCGCCACCTCCGACAGCGTGCTGGACTGAAGCGGCGTGAACCCCCCGAGCGGGAAGAACGGCACGTAGGGAATGCCCTCGCGGGCCAGTTCGTCGATCAGCACGTCATCGTCGCGGTGCGCCAGATTGTAATAATTCTGCACGCACGCGATCTTGCAGATCCGCCGCCCTTCTGCGACCTGCGCGGCAGTGACGTTGCTCAACCCGATGTGCCGCACCAAGCCTTTTTGCTGCAGCTCGGCGAGCACGGTGAGCGGCGCCTCGAGCGAGCCCTCGGCGGGATGATGCACGTTGAACATGCTGCGCAGGTTCACGACCTCGAGTGCCTCCAGGCCGAGATGGCGCAGATTGTCGTGCACGGCCTGCGTCAGCTCCTCGCGCGAGAACGCCGGGATCCACGCGCCATCATCGCCGCGCCGGACGCTCACCTTGGTGACGATCACGAGGTCGGACGGGTAAGGGTGCAGCGCTTCGCGGATGATCTGGTTGGTGATGTGCGGGCCGTAGAAGTCGGAGGTGTCGATGTGGTCCACACCGCTCGCGACCGCTTCGCGCAGCACGGCCAATGCGGCGGCTCGGTCCTTGGGCGGACCGAACACGCCGCGCCCTGCGAGTTGCATGGCGCCATAACCGAGACGTTTCACCGGGCGATGGCCGAGTCCAAAGTTGCCGGATTGATTGTTGGACATGATGCGAACTCCTATTCAGTGGCCCGATGCTATTCGCCCGCGCATCGTTCGACAATCCGGTATAGTCCGCACACGCTGTGCGAAATAACGAACAATGGACCTGAATCTTAGCGATTTGAATGCCTTCCTCGCCGTTGCCCGCGCCAGGGGGTTTCGCGATGGCGCGCGGGCGAGTGGCGGCAGCGCCTCCGGATTGAGCGAGGCGGTGCGGCGGCTGGAGGCGCAACTCGGGGTGCGGCTGCTGAATCGCACGACCCGCAGCGTCGTCCCGACCGAAGCGGGGCAACGACTGCTCGAACGCCTCGGGCCCGCGCTGAACGAAGTCGAGGCGGCACTGGATACCATGGACGGCTTTCGCAACCGGCCCGCGGGCACGCTGCGCCTCAATGTGCCGGTCAGTGCGGCGCGCCTGGCGCTGCCCGCGATCGTGCCGCCTTTCCTCGCCGCCTATCCCGAGATCCGGCTGGAGGTGATCGCCGACGATAACTTCGTGGACGTGCTGGCAGCCGGCTGTGACGCCGGCATCCGCTACGACGAACGGCTGGAGAAGGACATGATCGCGGTGCCCATCGGTCCGCGAGTACAGCGCTTCGCGACGGCGGCCTCTCCTGCCTATCTCGAGCGTCGCGGCCGGCCGGAGCACCCCCGCGATCTGCTCGCACACGCGTGCCTGCGCGCCCGCTTTCCGAGCGGCTCGATGCCGCCGTGGGAGTTCGAACACGACGGCGAATTGGTCCAGGTCGATCCATCGGGGCCGCTCATCGTGCAGGCCGGCGCGGCCACCGAACTGTCGGTCGACGCGGCCATTGGCGGCAGCGGTGTCGTGTATCTATTCGAGGACTGGCTGCGCCCGCATTTCGACAGCGGCGCACTGCAGCCCATCCTCGAGCCGTGGTGGCAACGCTTCTCGGGACCTTTTCTCTACTATCCCGGCCGTCGCCTGCTGCCGAGCCCGTTGCGCGCGTTCGTCGATTTCATCAAGGCAGGATGAGCTGCGCCGGCGCGCGGCGACGTGACGCGCCCCCGAATGCGTAATAGAGCACGCCCGGTACGATGAGACCCACGATCCACGAGATGTCGACCCCGCCGAGCGGTTCCACCAGCGGCCCCGTGTAGAACGCGGTGGCCAGAAAGGGGATCTGAACCAGGATGCCGATCAGGTAAATCACGATGCCGGTCATGTTCCATCGGCCATAGCGGCCGTCGGGATCGGATAACGCCGGGACGTCGTAGCGCGACCGGGTGAAGCAATAGAAGTCGACCAGGTTGATCGCACTCCACGGCGTGAACACCGCGAGCAGACAGAGGATGAAAGACTCGAATGCCTTGAGAAAGGAGTGACGGCCGGTCAATGCGATGAGGGCCGAGACGCCGACCATCGAGACGATGTAGAGGAAGCGGTGCGCCACCGAGATCTTGAGGCCGCGCCGAAAGCCGCTCACCACCGTCGCCATCGACATGAAACTGCCGTAGGCGTTCAGCGACGTGACGGTGACCTTGCCGAATGCAATGCTGAAGTACAGGAGTCCCGCGACCGCGCCCGTGGAACCGAGACTCACGATGTAAGCCACCTCGTGATGCTCGAATTGCCTGCCGGCGAGCGCCGCGCCGAGCACCCCGAAAGTCATCGAGACCTGCGAGCCGATGACCGACCCGAGCCCCACGGCCGTGAACACCCCGGCAACCGGGGTGTCTCGCGGCAAATAGCGTGAATAATCCGCCACGTACGGTCCGTAGGCGATCTGCCACGACGCCGACAGGGACATCGCCAGCAGAAACTGGCTCAACGAAAAATGCCGATTGGCGAGCAGCACCGACACATCGTGGGACGCGAACAGTTTGCTGAACATATATAAGAATGCGCCAATGCCGACCACGCTCGCGATCCGCCCGAGCAGGTGGATGAATCGGTACCCGAGCAAGGTCACGATCACGATGAAGCAACCGAAAATCGCGATGCCGACGCCATCGTCGACGTGGAGGAGTTGTCCCACTGCCTGCCCGGCCAATACGCAGCCGCTGGCCGAGAAGCCGATGTACATGAGGCATACCGCCACGATCGGTATGACTGCGCCATAGACGCCGAACTGCACGCGGCAGGAGATCATCTGCGGTAAGCCGAGTTGCGGACCCTGGGCGGCGTGCAGCGCCATGACGGTACCGCCGATCAACTGACCCAGCACGAGCGCCACCAGCGACCAGAACACGTCGCCGCCGAACACCACGGCGAGGGCACCCGTGACGATGGCGGTGATCTGCAGATTGGCTGCGAGCCACAACGTGAATTGACTGGCGAGCCCGCCGTGGCGTTCCGCATCGGGGACGAAGTCGATCGACCGAACCTCGATCGAAGCCGGCACCGCCCTGGGAGCGTTCGAGACTGGCATCCGGTCGGATGATACGCCGTGGGGCGTGATCGCGCTGCGCCGGGTCAACCGCCTATAATTCAGCGATGCCACCATCGACCCAGAACGTCATTTTCGATTTCGGCGGCGTCCTGGTGCGCTGGAAGCCGCAGGAGATCATCGATAATTTTTACAAGGATGCGGATCTTCGCGCGCGGCTCCGTGAACAGGTATTCCAGCATCCGGACTGGCTGGAGATGGACCGGGGAACCCTGGAGGATGCCGAGGCCGTGCAGCGTTTCGCGACTCGCATGCACCGTCCGGCTGCCGAGATGCAGGGTCTCATGCAGCGCGTGCGGGACCATCTGGTGCCCCAGGAGGCCACGCTCGAGCTGGTGAACGGTTTGGTGGAGCGCGGAATTCCCGTCTATGGACTGTCCAATATGTCGCGGTCGATGTTCGAGCATCTCAAGGAACGGCACGCGATTTGGGATGTCTTTCGGGGCATCGTCATCTCCGGTCATATCAAGCTGGTGAAGCCGGATCCGCGCATCTTCGAGCACATCTCGACCACCTACGGACTTGCGCCGGGAGCGACCGCGTTCATCGACGACCTGCAGCCGAACGTCCAGGCGGCAGCGCGTCACGGATTCCGGGGTATTCAGTTCGAGAGCGCCGCGCAATGTCGCGGCGAGCTCGATGCATGGCTTGAAACGGGAGGTGCATGATGATCGGTAAGATTCTCACGGGCTGCGCGCTGGCGGTGCTCGCCGCCGGGCTGTCGCTCACCGCCCGCGGCGGCGCCCCCCAGCAAAAAACGCAGGCTCCGGGTTACTACCGGATGATGCTCGGCGATGTCGAGATCACGGCGCTCAGCGATGGCACTTTCCCCTTGAAGGTGAGCGAGGTCATCACCGGCATCGCGCCGAAGGAGCTCGAGGCGGCGCTGTCCCGCTCGTTTCTGAGCGATACCCTCGAGGAATCGGTGAACGCGTTCCTCATCAACACGGGTACGAAGCTCGTGCTCATCGACACGGGCGCCGGAGTGTACTTCGGGCCGACGGTGGGCAAGCTGCAAGCGAGTCTGAAGGCGGCCGGCTACCGGCCGGATCAGGTCGATGAAATCTACATTACCCATATGCATGGAGATCACATCGGCGGTCTCGTTCTCGACGGCAAGGCCGCCTTTCCCAACGCCGTGGTGCGCGCCAGCCAGAAAGAGGCGGACTACTGGTTGAGCAAGGCGGCCCGCGACGCAGCGCCGAAGGACGCGCGGGAGGACTTCGATCATGCCGTGCAGGCGTTCCAGCCCTACGTGTCGGCGGGGCGGTTCAAGCCGTTCGGCGAA
>Ga0302320_10017022_pt1 | contig 14797 bp, 13 predicted proteins | sample Bog_T0_3_FD_202130 | JGI IMG/M metagenome (GOLD analysis project Ga0302320, IMG submission 202130) | Peat permafrost microbial communities from Stordalen Mire near Abisko, Sweden - Bog_T0_3 | ecosystem: Environmental > Terrestrial > Soil > Wetlands > Peat | place: Sweden: Abisko, Stordalen Mire...
TCTTCGACCAGGTGGATGATCTTGGCGATGGTGTTGTCGGAGACCGTCGTGGTAGCGCGCACGGTCAGCGTACCGCCCTGCACGATCGAACCGGCGAAGACGTCGTCGCCCGGTGCCTTGCTGACCGGCATCGACTCGCCGGTCACCGGCGACTGGTCGACGCCTGCCTGCCCGTCGACGACCGTGCCGTCGACCGCCAGGCGCTCGCCGGGCAGCGCCCGCACGAGGTCGCCGGGGCGCACGGCCGCCGCCGGGATGGTGTGCGTGTGGTCGCCGTCGACGACGCGCGCCTCGGCCGGCGCAAGGCTCACGAGACCGCGCACCGCGCGTCGCGTGCGCTCCATGGTGAGCGTCTGCAGCAGGTTGCCGAGCGAGAACAGAAAGACGACGAGGCCCGCCTCGCTCCATTGCCCGATGGCGGCGGCGCCGATCGCGGCGATCGTCATGAGGACGTTCATGTCGACCGAACGGGAGCGCAGCGAGTACCACGCCGCCCGCGCGGTGAGGTAGCCGCCGATAACCATGGCCGCCGCGAACAGCAGCGGGGCGAGCGAGGGGGCCTGGGCTTCGGCGACAAAGCCGGCGGCCACCGCCGCGCCCGAGAGGGCGGTCAGCACGGCGCGGGTATCGCCCAGCAGCGCGCGCAGGCCGGCGGCGCCCCTCTCGTCGCCCGCCGCCTGGCGCTCGGCCCCGCCGTCGTGGGCGGTTTCGCGGGCCTGGCGGCCCTCGAGGGTGTCGTAGCCGAGCCGCCGCACGCGGTCGAGCACCTGATCGAAGGCGATCTCCTGGGGGTCGAACACGACTTTGAGCGTCGCCGCCCCGAAACTGGTGGTCGCGCTGACGACGCCATCGGTGTGCTGCAGGGCGCCCTCGAGCTTGAGCGCGCAGTCGGCGCAGTCGAGGCCGGTGACGTGCGCCAGGCGCTGCTCGTAGCGGTCGGCGCCGCTGGGGTCGACCACGAGCTCGCAGCCGCAGGCGTCGTGCCCGTCGTGGCTGCCGTCGCGCGGACAGTGGGCGGCGCAATGCGTGGCGGCGCCTATGCGCCGGGCGTCGCGCGTGAGGTCGTCGTAGGCGAGCAGCTCGTTGTCGAAGCTCACGTGCAGCAGGCCGCGGGGCACGTCGGCGGCGACGTCGCGCACGCCGCGCAGGCGGCGCAGGCCGTCGCCGAACTCCTCGACGCACTCGGCGCAGTCGGCGCCGCGCGGCAGGACGACCGGCAGATCGAGAGCCGTGGTGGTCACTCGTCCCCGCCGTGGCGCACGTGTTCGAGCGTCATGTCGAGCAGCAGTCGGATGTGGTCGTCGTCGGGGGCGTAAAAGACCTGTTTGCCGGCGCGGCGAAAGCGCACCAGGCCGTGGGCGCGCAGCACCGAGAGGTGGTGAGAGACGTTGGATTCGCTCATGCCCAAGTGGTCGGCGAGCTCGCCGACGCAGATCTCGTCGCGGCGCAGCAGGGCGTAGATGAGGCGGCAGCGGCTGGCATCGCCCAGCACGCGAAAGACGGTGGCCACGCGAGCCGCGTCGACCACCTCGACGTCGTCGCGAGTCTCGCTTGCCACGCTCGCCGGCTCCTGTCTTGAACGCATGAACAGATATTCATATGTTACCGGGCGGGGGTCCGCCTGACAACCATTTGTCGGCGCCGGGGCGGGCCCGTCCACGGCGGCCGAGTCGACTCGTACGGCAATCGGGTAAAGTCATGCCGCACACGCGGCCAAGACGCGAGAGAAAGGCACGCCACTGAAGCGCAGCTTCCTGTCCGATCTGTTCTCGCGCGAGCTGTTTCGCTACCTCGGTCCCGGGTTCATCGTCACGATCGGCTTCATCGACCCGGGCAACTGGGCCACCAACTTGGCCGGCGGCAGCCAGTTCGGCTACGCCCTGCTCTGGGTCATCACGCTCTCCACGCTCATGCTGATCTTCCTGCAGCACGTCGCCGCGCGCCTGGGGATCGTCACCGGCGCCTCGCTCGCGGTGAACGTGCGCAACCACTTTCCGCGGCCGCTGGTGGTGCTCTTCGGCGGCACGATGGTGCCGGCCCTGATCGCGACCTCGCTGGCCGAGATCCTCGGCGGCGCGCTCGGCTTTCAGATCCTGTTCCACCTGCCGCTCGTGGTCGGCGCGCCGCTCACCCTGGCGCTCGTCGTGCTGGCCATCCTCGCCCAGCGCTACGACCAGCTCGAGCGCCTGATCATCGTCTTTCTGGCGTTCATCGCGGCCGCCTACATCATCGAGATCTTCATCGTGAGGCCCAACATGGGGGTGGCGGCCGGCGACTGGGTCGTCCCGACCTTCCCGGCGGGCAGCATCGTGATCGCCATGGGCATGCTCGGCGCGATCGTGATGCCGCACAATATCTACCTGCACTCCAACACGATCCAGTCGCGGGAGTGGGACTTCGGCGGCGACGACCAGACCAGGCTCATGCGCTACGAGCTGATCGACACATCGCTGTCGATGGGCATGGGCTGGCTCGTGAACTCGGCCATGATCCTGGTGGCCGCGGCCGTGTTCTACGCGCATGGCATCACGGTGACGAGCATCCAGCAGGCGTCGGCTACCCTGCGGCCGCTGGTCGGGCCCCTGTCGCAGCTGCTCTTCGGTCTCGCCCTGCTGGTCGCCGGCCTGTCGTCGTCGATCACCTCGTCGCTGGCCACGGCCAACGTCGTGACCGGCTACCTGGGCAGACCCGAAGACCCTCACAGTCGTCTCTATCGCTTCGGCATGATCGTCATGGCGCTGCCCGCGGTGGTGCTCATCATGGTCGGCCTGAACGCCTATCGGGCGCTGATCCTGAGCCAAGTGGTGCTCAGCCTGCAGCTGCCGCTCACCATCATCCCGCTGCTCGTGCTGACGCGGCGCGCGAGCGTGATGGGCGAGATGCGCTCCGGCAGGCGCACCATGGTGTCGGGCTGGGCCCTTGCGGCTATCATCATCGGGCTGAACGTGTTCCTGCTCTACCAGACCTTCTTCCCGAAAGGGCACCTGCGATGACTCTCTTCCGGCGGATCCTCGTTCCCCTCGACGGCACGCCGGTCGACGACGCCGTGCTCAATCACGTGATCGCCCTGGCCGAGGCTTTCCACTCCGAGGTCATCCTGCTGCGCGTCGCCCACTTCCACACCCGCGACACCATGACCCACGAGGTCGACGACGCCCAGGCGGTGCTCGATCGGGTGGCGCCCCGCCTTGAGGGTCGCGGCTTTGCCGTGCGCACCGTGGTCGGTCGCGGCGAGCCGGCCGACGACACCGTCGAACAGGCCACCAAGCTCGACTGCGACCTGATCGCCATGGGCACCCACGGCCACGGCGCCCTCAAGCGCGTCGTGTTGGGCAGCTTTGCCGAGAGGGTGCGCCACGCGACCGACGTGCCGCTGCTGCTCGTCAAGGCGAATGCCGGCGCGACGGCGGCGGGCGAGGTCTCGCCGGCGGTCGACGCGTGAGCACCGGCGAACGTGCCGGCGAGCGCGCCGGCGAACACTCCGGGGCCGGGTACTCCGGCACCGGCGCCGGCGCCGGCGCCGGTGCCGAGCGTTCGGGCGCCGTCCACCGCCTGGTGCTGTTCGACGTCGATTGCACGCTGATCGAGTCCCACGGCGCCGGCGGCCGCGCCATGTTCCGCGCCATGGACGAGGTCTACGGCGTGCGCGGCGAGCTCGATGGCTATAGCTTTCACGGTCGCACCGACCCGGCGATCATCGTCGATCTGGCGACGCGCTGGGGAGCGCCCGAGACCCTGGTGCGCGCCGGCCTGGCACGCTGCCTCGCGCGCTACATCGAGTGCCTGCGCGACGAGATGACCGACGGCGAGATCGAGGTCCTGCCGGGGGTCCACGAGCTGGTCACCGCGCTTGCCTGCGACCGCCGTGTCGTGCTCGGCGTGCTCACCGGCAACGTGGCGGACGGGCTCGCTATCAAACTTGCGCCCACGGGGCTGCTTTCGCTGTTCAAAGTGCAGGCGAGCGGCTCCGATTCGGCGCTGCGGCCCGAGCTGCCGGCGGTCGCCGTGGCGCGCGCCGACCTTCTCACGGGCCGCCGCTACACCGGCAAAGAGGTGGTTGTCATCGGCGACACGCCGGCCGACATCTCGTGCGGCGCCGCCCTTGGCGTGCGTGCCATCGCGGTGGCCACCGGCCGCCACACCATCGACGAGCTCGCCGCCTGCGAGCCCGACTACGCCTTCGCCGACCTGAGCGACTGGCGGGCGGTCATGGGCGCCATCCTCGCCTGAGAGCGCCGCGCGCGCCGCGAGGGGGACCCCGCCGTCGCGCCTGCCTCTCTTGTCTCAATCGAGCACGTGGGCCTTGATGAGATTGGTCGTGCCCGACTGGTTGGACTGCAGGCCGGCGGTGACCACGACGACCTGACCGCGCTCACCGAAGCCGTGGGCCAGCACGAGGTCGTTGGCTTCGCGGATGACCTCTTCGAAGCTGCCCCGGTCGGTGCCCAGCAGCGGATACGTTCCCCAGCACAGCGCGAGCTGGTTGACGACGCGCTGGTTGGGGCTGACGGCGACGATCGGCTGAGCGGGCAGGTTGCGCGCCACGGCGCGCGCCGTGGCTCCCGAGAACGTAGCGCTGAGGATCGCCTGGGCGCCGACGCGGTGGGCGACCTCGCAGGCGCCGTAGCTGATGGCGCCCGAGACCCCGGTGCTGCCTGCGGCCCAGGGCTGCGGCGCGCGGTCCTCGCTGCCCATGTCCGACTCGACGGCGAGCGCTATGCCGGCCATGGTGCGCACCGCTTCGGCCGGGTAGCCGCCGATCGCGGTCTCGCTGGAGAGCATGACCGCGCTGGTCGAGTCGTAGATCGCGTTGGCGACGTCGCTCGCCTCGGCGCGCGTGGGCCGCGGCGAGGCGACCATCGACTGCAGCATCTGCGTGGCGATGATCACCGGTTTGCCGGCCAGGTTGGCGGCCCGGATGATGCGCTTCTGCCAGATGGGCACCAGGGCGGGGTCGATCTCGACGCCCAGGTCGCCGCGCGCCACCATCACGGCGTCGGCGGCGGCGATGATCTCTTCGTGGGCGGCCAGAGCCTCTTTCTTTTCGATCTTGGCGATCACGAGCTGGTCGCCGCCGGCGGCCGCGATGAGCTCTTTAAGCTCGAGAACATCGGCGGCGCCGCGTACAAACGACAGGGCCACGTAGTCGACGTCCTGCCGCACGCCCCAGTCGAGCAGCTCGCGGTCGGCGGCCGTGAGGATGCTGGCCGGCAGCTGCGTGTCGGGCAGGTTCACCACCTTGCGCGACTCGATCGTGCCGTCGTTCAAGACCTCGAGCGTCACGAGCGGGGGAGTCACGTCGCTCACGCGCAGGGCGACGGCGCCGCCGTCGATCAGGACGCGCTCGCCGGCGGCGAACAGCGGCAACAGTTCGGGGAAGCTCACCGGCAGCTGGGCCGCCGCGGTCGGACCAAAGGTGACCGAATCGCCGGCGCGCACCTCGAGCCGGCGCGGCAGGTCGCCCAGGCGGAACTTGGGGCCGGGCAGGTCGATGATGACCGCTAGCGGCGCATCGCCGCCGGCCGCGGCGCGGCGCGCCGCAGCGATCGACGCCGCGTGCTCGGCCGTGCTGCCGTGGCCGAGGTTGATGCGGGCCACGTCCATGCCCGCTTCGAGGAGCTGCCTGAGCACGCCCTCGTCGCGCGAGGCCGCGCCCAGTGTGGCGACGATCTTGGTCTTGCGCCGGCTCCTTGCCGCCGCCATGCCGCCGTCTTCAAGCGTGAGCGTCACCCCTGTACCCCCTCGTCGTCTGCGGACACTGCACTGGTTCGCGACCGGCAAACCACTTGCCGGCAAGCCTACCCTCGACACCCACTTCACGAGGCGTTCGTGGCCGAAGCGCGTGGCCGCCGCGCGCGTTGCTGCCGGCGGCGAGGTGATTCTTCAGTGATGCGCGGCCGGGCCCTGCTGCCGCGAAGTCGCGGCGGCCTGCCGCCGCCAAGAGGGGCGACCCGCGTGGCCTGGTGCTCCCCGGTACCGGCGGGAGTCGTACACGGGTACGCCCCGTGCCGGACTCTCAGGCCGCCTGATCGCCGCCGATCAGGTCGCGTGCCTGGCGAAAGAGCTCGCCGCACACATAGCGACGGGCGGTGCGGTCGGCGATCTCTGCCGCGTCGGCCAGCTGCCCGCACTGGCGCGCCTCGCAGGCGGCCGTGTCGAGGTGTCCGCCGTCGGTGAACTCGACCAGGTAGATGGGGTCGGCCGCGGAGGTCGGCTCGACCTGCCGCAGGGTGAAGACGGCGGCCGCGTCGTGGCCGGACGCCGGCTGTGCGGTCTGCCGGCGGATGGTCCGGGCGGTGAAACGAAAGCGCCAGCCGCCCAGATCGCAGAGCGTCTCGCCGTCGTTTGCGGCGAGGTCGCAAAGATCCTTTTCGTCGATCGGGACGCCGTTCTTGCGCCACTGTCTCATGCTGCCCCCCTGTGAGGACCGGCTTGCCGTCTGGGGTGGTGCGCACCGACATGGGACCGGCGCACGTGGTGTCTTTGTCGTCCCTGCGCGATACCCACCGGCGGTCGTGCCGACACCGAAGCATCGAAAGGGCACGATCACCGCGAGAGTCTTCCATGCGATTGTCAGGAACGTGTGAGCGCCGACGTCCACCACCCGGCGCACGCTCACGAGGTCCTAACGTTGCAGGGCTATACTGCAGCGGCGTAACGCGTGAACTGTGATTTGAGGGGTGCGATGTCCAGGGAATCCATCCTCGTCGTCGACGACGAGCGGGAGATCCTCGAACTGGTCAAGTACAACCTGGCCAAAGAGGGCTACAGCGTCGTCTGTGTCGAGACCGGCGAAGACGCCTTGAGCGCCGCTCGTCTCAAGCTGCCCGACCTCGTGCTGCTCGACCTCATGCTGCCCGGCGTCGACGGTCTCGAAGTGTGTCGCAAGCTCAAGTCCGATCCCAAGACCCAGGACATCCCGGTCATCATGCTGACCGCGAAGGGCGGCGAGGCCGATATCGTGGCCGGCCTCGAGCTGGGCGCCGACGACTACGTCACCAAGCCCTTCAGCCCGCGCGTGCTCACGGCGCGCGTCAAGGCGGTGCTGCGCCGCGATCAGTCCGAGAACGCCGACGGCCAGGCCACCATCAAGATCGGCGATCTCGTCATCCACCCGGGCCGCCACCAGGTGCTCGTGGCCGACCGCCCCGTCGACCTCACGGCTTCGGAGTTTCGCATACTGCTCTTCATGGCGCGCAAGCCGGGCTGGGTCTTCACGCGCCAGCAGATCGTCGATGCCGCGCAGGGCGACGACGTGTACGTGAACGAACGTTTCGTGACCGACCGCTCGGTCGACGTCCACATCGTCTCGCTGCGCCGCAAGCTCGGTCCGTGCGGCGGCTACATCGATACCGTGAGGGGCGTGGGCTACAGACTCAAAGACGAGTGAGTCGTGCGCCACACCCCGCTGTTCTGGAAGCTCTACCTCACCTATCTGCTGGCGGTGGTGCTGTGCGCCGGGGTCGTCGGCTGGCTGGCCGTCGGGAGCGCCTCTAGCCTGTATCACCAGCAGGCGGTGAGCGACCTGAAGGCGCGCGCCGAGCTCGCCACCGGCCGCGTGACGCCCCTGCTCGACCGCCCGGCGGCCCTGCAGAGCCTCGCCAAGGGCATCGGCGCGAGCGCCGACACCCGCCTCACCGTGATCGCCGGACCCGACGCCGTCACGGGGACCGAAGGCCAGGTGCTCGCCGACTCAGAAGCCGACCCGGCGACCATGCCTAACCACGACACTCCGTCGCGGCCCGAGGTACAGGCCGCTTTGAACGGCGCCACCGGCGAGGTGACCCGCTTCAGCGACACGCTCAAGCGGCGCATGATCTACGTGGCAGTGCCGGTCTTCAACGCCGACCACCAGGTCGAGGCGGTGATCCGCACCGCTCTGCCGCTCACTCAGATCAGCACCAAGGTGGACGTCATGGCGCGGCGCATCGTGCTGGGGACCCTGCTGATGGCGCTGGCCGTGGCCCTGCTCGGCCTGGTCGTGTCGCGCAGCATCTCGGGACGCATGCGCGAGATCAGGCGCGGTGCCGAACGCTTCGCCGGCGGCGACTTCGCTCACGAGATCCACGTGTCGACCACCGACGAGATCGGTGAGGTGGCATCCGGCCTCAACGTGATGGGCCGGCAATTGAGCGAGACGATCCAGACCATCACCGACGAGCGCAACGAACGCGAGGCGGTCCTGGCCGGCATGACCGAGGGTGTCCTGGCCGTCGACGGACAGGAGCGCATCATCACGATCAACGCCGCGGCTGCCGCCCTGCTCGGCGTCCCGCCGGAGCAGGCCCGAGGTCGCAGCATCCAGGAGATCGTGCGCAACCCCGAGCTGCAGAGGTTCGTCGCCGCCGTGCTGGCCGGAGAAGAGCCCGTCGAGGACGACGTCGTCGTGCACGCCGAGCGCGACCCGCGCGAGCTGCGGGTGCACGGCGCCCGGCTCAGGGGCGGCAACGGCAACGCAAGCGGCAACGCAGGCGGCGACGCCGAGGGCGGCGCCGAGGGCGGCGACAAGGGCGCGGTGATCGTGCTGAACGATGTCACGCGCATGCGCCACTACGAAGCCATCAGGCGCGACTTCGTGGCCAACGTCTCGCACGAGATCAAGACCCCCGTGACGACCATCAAGGGCTTCGCCGAGACTCTGCTCGACGGCGCCCTCGACGATCGCCACGACTCGGAGAGGTTCCTGCGCATCATCGTCGGTCAGGCCGACCGCCTGAGCGCCATCATCGAAGACCTGCTGAGCCTCTCGAGTCTCGAGAGCGGCTCCGAGGACACCGCGATCTCACTCGAGCGCGGCAGCATCCGCGACGTGCTGCAGGTGGCGCTCGACGTCTGCGAGATGAAGGCCCAGGCCAAGCACATCTCCCTGGCGCTCGACTGCCCCGAGGACCTGTACGCCGAGATCAATCCCCCGCTGCTCGAACAGGCCGTCGTCAATCTGATCGACAACGCGGTCAAGTACAGCCCCGACGATTCGGCGGTCGGCGTCTCCGCGACGGTCCAGGGCACGATCTTGTCGATCAGGGTCACCGACGCCGGCCGCGGCATCGCGCGCGAGCACCTGCCGCGGCTGTTCGAACGCTTCTATCGCGTCGACAAGGCCCGCAGCCGCGACATGGGCGGCACCGGTCTCGGTCTCTCGATCGTCAAGCACATCGCCGTGGCCCACGGCGGCTGGGTGGCGGTCGAAAGCGCGCCCGGCCTGGGCAGCACCTTCACCATCACACTGCCCGTCTGACCCTCTCGCGCATCGGGCGCTCGCGCGGCGCGCGCTCGCCTTGCTCACTCGCTGGCGACGCGTCGCCAGCCGCTACCCCTCCGCAGGTCTTACGCCAACTACACCGGGCGCTAACCGACCGCTAACCGCGCGTCGGTAGATTTCCCGAGGTGGCCGCAGGCCGCCCTCGTCCAGGGAGAGGACCAAGGAGACTGAAGGCATGAGAAGTTCGAGAAGGTTCTGGTACGGAGCGGCGATCAGCGCGCTGACCGTCGGTATCGTGCTCACGGCGGCAGCGTGTGGGGGTTCGAGCAGCCCTTCGAGCAGCGCGTCACCAGCAGCCGGCGGCGGCTTCGTCGGCGCGGGCTCTACGTTCGCCCAGCCTCTCTATACCGCCTGGGCCCAGACCTACCAGGGCGTCTCCGGCGGCGTGAAGCTCAACTATCAGGGCGTCGGTTCGAGCGCGGGCATCGCGGCGATCGAGGCCAAGACCGTCCAGTTCGGTGCGACCGACGCCCCGCTCACGGCCGCGCAGCTCGCCAGTAACGGGCTCGTGCAGTTCCCGACCGCCGTGGGCGGCACCGTCGTGATCGTCAATCTGAGCGGCGTACCGGCCGGTGCGCTGAAGCTCGACGGTCCCACGTTGGCGAAGATCTACCTCGGCACGATCACGAAATGGAACGACCCGGCGATCAAGGCCCTCAACCCGGGCGCGAAACTGCCCTCGACCGCGATCAACGTCGTCCACCGCTCCGACGGTTCGGGCACGTCGTGGATCTTCACGAGCTACCTGTCGGCCGTCTCGCCGACCTGGAAGAGCAAGATCGGCGCCGCGACCGCGCCGGCCTGGCCGACGGGCACCGGCGGCGCCAAGAGCGCCGGCGTGGCCGCTCTAGTCAAGCAGTTGAACGGCTCGATCGGCTACGTCGAGTACACCTACGCCCAGCAGAACGCCATCAGTACCGTGATGATGAGAAACGCCGACGGCAAGACCATCGCCCCGAGCCTGTCCGGTTTCGCGGCGGCGGCCACGAACGCCACCTGGGATGCCTCTCAGGGCTTCGCCCAGGCGCTCGTCAACGAGCCCGGCGCTACGGCTTGGCCGATCACCGGCGCGACCTTCGCGCTGATGCAGAAAAGCCAGACCGACGCGGCGACGGCGCAGATGGCCCTCAAGTTCTTCGACTGGGGATACAAGAGCGGCGCGGCGCAGGCCCAGAGTCTCGACTACGTGCCGATCCCGGCGAAGGTCTACGGCGTGGTCGAACAGCAGTGGCCGCAGATCACGGTGAGCGGCACGGCGGTCTGGCCCGCCTGACTGGCCGAAAGACGACAGGGCGGGCGGGGCCGCAGCGGTCTCGCTCGCTCGTTCGCGTGGGGGGAGGGCAAGACCGCCCTCTTTCAAAGGGACGGAAGATGTGAGCACGGCACACGTCGAGACAGGTCCACCGGCCGGCGGCGCGGGCGCGCAGGCGCGCCCGCGCCGCCACCACTTCGCCTTCGGCGACCCGCTTTTCCGCTGGTTTACGATCGTCTGCGCGGCCACCGTCGCGGCCGCCATGTTCGTGCTCATCGGCGTGCTGGTGAAGAACTCTTGGCTGGCCATCCACGTGCTGGGTATCAAGCCGCTGACTCACGTGGCCTACAACCCCAGCACGAATCAGTACGGCGCCCTCTCCAGCCTGTTCGGCACGTTCGTGACGACGATCCTGGCGATGCTCATCGCGGTGCCGCTCGCTCTCGCCATCTCGCTCCTGCTCGTGGAGCTCGTTCACCCGGTCGTCTCGCGGATCCTGGGCACCTCGATCGAGATGCTCGCCGCCGTGCCCAGCATCATCTTCGGCATGTGGGGCATCTTCGTCGTGGCTCCGCTCATGGCCAACCATGTCGAACCCTGGGTGCAGTCCACGCCGCTGGGTCGGCTGGGGATCTTTTCAGGCGCGCCGGTCGGGCTCGGGATCCTCACCGCCGGCGTCGTGCTCAGCCTCATGATCCTGCCCTTCATCACGGCCGTCTCTCGCGACGTGCTCCAGATGGTGCCGACGGTCGTCAAGGAAGCCGGGTACGGCATGGGTTCGACGACCTACGAGGTGATGCGCAAGATCAGCATGCGGTACGCGCTGTCGGGCATCGCCGGCGCCGTCTTTCTGGGCCTCGGGCGGGCGCTCGGTGAGACGATGGCCGTTGCCTACGTGATCGGCGGCAACTTCACAGCCCTTCCGCACTCGCTGTTCGCCAACGGCACGACAGTCTCCGCCACACTGGCGCTGAACTTCGGCGAGTCGTCGAGCAAGCTCGAGACGAGCTCCCTGATCGAGCTCGCGCTCATCCTGTTCGTCATCACCATGGTGTTTCAGGTGATCGCTCAGCTCTGGCTGGCCCGCGCTCGCCGTATGACCGGGAGTCGGGCGTGAGCGTAACGACAGCAGGTCCGACCCGGCCGCCGATGCCGCCGCGCTCGGTCGGTCGCCGTCGCCTGGCCAACAGGGTGGTCACTGCCGGCGCCTGGACCGCGGGGGCGATCGGTGTCTTTGTGCTCGGCTGGATCGTGACGACCGTCGTGGTCCGCGGCATCGGCGCCTGGAACGTCGCCTTCTTCACGCAGCTTCCGCCGAACGGCACCGACACGGGCGGCGGTCTCGCCAACTGCATCATCGGCACGCTGGTGATCACCTTCGGCGCCGCGATCGTCGGACTGCCCCTGGGGTTCTTCGGCGCGATCTACCTGTCCGAGTTCGGCCGCGCCGGCCGCGTGGCGACCGGCATCCGGGCGGTGACCAACATCGTGCTGGGCGTGCCGTCGATCATCGCCGGCATGTTCGCCTACGCCATCCTGGTGCTGCCCAGCCACCACTTCTCGGGCTTCTCGGCTTCGCTGGCGCTCGCGTTCATCATGCTGCCGGTCATGACCCGCACCGCTGAAGACGTGCTCAACCTCGTACCCAACGAGCTGCGCGAGTCAGCTCTCGCCATGGGCGTGCCGCGCTGGAAGGCGACGCTCGGCGTGGTCGTCAAGGCGGCCCGCGGCGGTTTGATCACCGGTGCGATCCTGGCCGTCGTGCGGGTCGCGGGCGAGACCGCGCCGCTGCTGTTCACGGCGCTCTCCAGTCAGTACTGGATGAGCGGCCTGTTCGGCAACTCGGGCTACTTCGGCGGACCTACCCCCAACCTGACCAAGGAGATCTTCGACCTCTCCGGCCAGCCATACCCGCACCTGGTCCAGCTGGCCTGGGGCGGCGCGCTTCTGATCATCGTCGCCGTGCTGGGCGTGAACGTCCTCACCCGGCTACTCTTTCAGCGAGGCAAGGAATGGTAGACATCATGGACATGACCGACCCCGGCGCCCCGCCCGCGGTCTCGCGACCGTTGCCGCCGCGGCTCGAGGTGACCGGTGCCCGCGATGCCGCCGCCGACTTCGATACGCTGCCGAGCAAACTGTCGGTGCGCAACCTCGACTTCTTCTACGGCAAGCAGCAGGCGCTGTACGCCAACGACCTCGAGATCAAGGAGCACCGCGTCACGGCCATCATCGGCCCCTCCGGCTGCGGCAAGTCGACGCACCTGCGCTGCTACAACCGCATCTACGAGCTCTATCGCGATCAAAGGGCCACCGGCGAGGTCGTGCTCGACGGCCAGAACATCCTGGCCTCTGGCACCGACCTGCTTGGCCTGCGCCGCAGGGTCGGCATGATCTTCCAGAAGCCGAGCCCGTTTCCCATGACCGTCTTCGACAACATCGCCTACGGCCTGCGCATGCACTTCAAGCTCTCCAAGTCGGAGCTCTCTGAGCGCGTCGAAGACGCGCTCAAGCGCGGCGCCCTGTGGGAAGAGGTCAAGAACAAGCTGAGCGAGCCTGGCCTGGCGCTGTCGGGCGGTCAGCAGCAGCGGCTCTGCATCGCGCGGGCGATCGCCGCCGAGCCCGAGCTCATCCTCATGGACGAGCCCTGCTCGGCGATCGACCCGGTGGGCACCGCCAAGATCGAGGAGCTCGTGCAGGAGCTCAAGTCGTCGTACACCATCGCGCTCGTCACCCACAACATGCAGCAGGCGGCTCGCGTGTCAGACTACACGGCGTTCTTCTTCGAGGGCAGGATCGTCGAGTTCGGGGCCACCACCCAGATCTTCGAAAACCCGGCCCGCAAGCAGACCGAGGAGTACATCACCGGCCGATTCGGCTGACGGGGGGAGCGCATGGCGACACAGCTGCAACGCGAGATCGGCAATCTGAAGAAGAGCATCCTCACGCTGAGCGCTCTGGTCGAAGACAACCTGCGGCGCGCCCTGGCTGCCGTCGAGACGCGCGACGAAGCGCTCGCCACCGAGGCCGTCGAACGCGACTTTCCGATCGACCTCATGGAGGTCGACATCGAGGAGGACTGCCTTAAGGCGCTGGCCCTCTACCAGCCCGTGGCCGGCGACCTGCGCTTCATCGTCACGACGATCAAGATCAATGCCACACTCGAGCGCATCGGCGACCTCGCCGCCAACATCGCCGAGGTCGCGCGCCAGCTCTCTCACATGGAGCCGCCGGTCGTGGCCTTCGACATCGCCGGCATGGCGGCCAAGGCGCAGAGCATGGTCTCGAGCTCACTCGACGCCCTGGTGCGCTCCGACGGCGAGCTGGCCCGGGCCGTGCTGTTCGCCGACGACGAGGTCGACGACTTAGACAGCGCGCTCACCGCGACGCTCAACGCCACCGCCCGCGAACACCCCGAGTGGCTCGACCCGCTCATCCAGCTCCTGCAGATCTCGCGCTTCATCGAGCGCGTGGCCGATCACGCCACGAGCATCGCCGAGGACGTGATCTACATGGCCGAGGGCGAGATCCCGCGCCACTCGGTGAAGCGAGCGGTCGCCGAGGCCATGGGCCTGCGCGGCCCGGCGATGCCGCCGCAGGGAGGCCGCTGAGCTAGCTCGCCGTGATGACGAGGGTGGGGCTGGCGCCCGCCACCAGCTTGCTCGACTTCGCCACCAGCACCCGCAGGTCGGTGGTGCCGGCCGGGGGCGTCCAGGAGACCTTGTAGGCGCCGTTGCTGTCGAGGGCGACCTGCACGGCGTTGCTCCAGGCGGTCGCGCTCGGCGCCTTGCTCTGCAGCCACACGGTCTTGGCGGCCGTCGCCGGCGTGACCTTGCCGGTGAAGTCGACCTTGGCGCCGGCGGTGACCGTGGTGCTCGCCGTCGTCAGCGTGACGGCCGGCTCGACCTGGATGGTGACGTGGGTGGAGAGCGCGGTGTGCCCCATGGGGACGGTGAGCGTGGAGAAGTAGTACTGCGTAGAGGCGGTGGGAGTCACCTTGGCCGACAGGCTGGTGGAGGCCACGGTGTACCCGCCGAGGGTGGCCGAGGCGGCCGTTGCCGTGGCCGTGCGCGTCGACCAGGCGCCGCCGGCCGAGAGCTGGTGGAGCGTCGCGACCTGGCCCGTGCCGAGCGCCGGGAAGCGCTGGCCGGTGATCGTGGCGGCCGTGCCGAACACGATGGTGCGCGTGGCCGTGGGGGCGATCGAGAGCGAGGTGAAGTAGGCCCAGGCGTCGCGCAGGGCCAAGTCGGAGCGCAGCTGGTAGCCGTTGATGGTCGCCGTGC
>Ga0302320_10017024_pt1 | contig 14795 bp, 13 predicted proteins | sample Bog_T0_3_FD_202130 | JGI IMG/M metagenome (GOLD analysis project Ga0302320, IMG submission 202130) | Peat permafrost microbial communities from Stordalen Mire near Abisko, Sweden - Bog_T0_3 | ecosystem: Environmental > Terrestrial > Soil > Wetlands > Peat | place: Sweden: Abisko, Stordalen Mire...
CGGAGACTTGCGCCGGGTCAAGGATTCCTCTCCTCCTCCTGCCAGCACCGGCATCTGGGTAGGCTTGGCGGCCATCACCATGACTTTCGCCGCCTTCACCAGTGCCCTCATCGTCCGCCAAGGTGCTGCGCCGGATTGGCGGCACTTCACCTTGCCTTCTGTGCTTTACCTGAACACTCTGGTGATCATCGCCAGCAGCATCACTCTGGAAGTGGCGCGCCGTCAGGTTGCGGCCTTCATGAGCGGCGCACAGAATACTGAGACTAAGAAAGATCAGGCCGCAAGTCCGGCGCGGTGGCTCTACATCACCCTTTTCCTGGGGCTGCTCTTCGTTGCCGGTCAGACTTTTGCCTGGCTGCAACTCCGGGCCCAGGGATTCGGACTCGCTACCAACATCAGCTACTCCTTCTTCTATGTGCTGACTGTGGCCCATGCTCTTCACGTGTTCGGGGGGCTCGGCGGCCTGGTCCGTGTAATTTCGAAACTGCACAACTCTGTACTGCGGCGAAGCACTCTGGATGCCACTTCGCGCTACTGGCATTTCATGGGTGCGCTGTGGCTGTATCTGCTTTTGCTGCTCTGGATGAAGCTTTAACTCAGTCAAAGGTAGGAGGCAACGTGAGTCAAGCAGATCTTTCAATTCACGGGCAGGTGTCGCGAACCGGCGCGACGGAGATAATGACCGCGCCCACATTCTCGGTCTCCGCCAAGAAAATGGCGATGTGGCTGTTCATCATCGCCGACTCCGCTACCTTCGCCGGTTGTCTCGTCGCCTATGGATTTACCCGCAACGCCACCCCCAACTGGCCCAGGCCTTTTCACAGCATTACCAACGTTGCGGTGATGACGTTCATCCTCCTGACCAGCAGCCTCACCATGCTTATCGGAGTCCGCTCGGCGCAGAAAGGCGATAAGGCCGGGGCTTTCCGCTGGACCTTGATCACCGCCGCATTCGGAATCCTGTTCGCCGTCCTGCACATTCGGGAGTGGATGGGAATGATCGGCGAGGGCGCGACCCTGTTCCACAATCCCTGGGGTACGCCTCTGTTCAGCTCACTGTTTTTCAGCATCACCGGCCTGCACTTACTTCACGTAACCGGCGGCGTGGTTGCGCTCATCGCCGTGGCGCTGAAGTACCAGGGCGGACGCTACGGAGCCGACGACCTCGAAGTTACCGGACTTTACTGGCACTTCGTCGATCTGGTTTGGATGTTCGTGGTCCCGCTGGTCTATCTTTTGAATCTAGCTCACTAAGCTGTAAAGAAGAGAGGCAGGAGCAAAACCCCATGACTACCGCCGAAGCGCACAAGGATAGTGGAATCGGGAAAGACCTGGTCGTCTACGTTTTTTTGCTGGTACTGGCGGCGATCCAGTTTGTTATCGCGTATCAGAACATCACCGCGGATCAGATGTTTGAGCGCATGCTTATCGTAGCCATCGTCGAGGCCGGCGTCGCGCTTCTATTCTTCATGCACTTGAACGAGAATCGAGGTCTGCGGTGGTTTGTTGTGATTTCCACCGTGGCCGTACTGCTGTTCCTGCAGTATGGATGGACTGACGCCCATCGCTTGGCAAACGGCGTACCATGGGCGAAGTAGCTTTGTTTGTCATCCTGAGCAAGCGTTCTTTGCGCGGCGAAGGATCTGGGCGAGCCGCGCTAAGGGTCGCGTTCTTTGCGACCCAATAATCGCGCGTTTGGCTCGCATCCTTACCGAAGAGAACTAACATGAAGCACTCGCGACCAATCTGGATTTTCGCTACCGCCCTCGCGGGACTAATCCTCCTGCTGGTGCCAGTCCCCGTCTTCGCCCAGAGTTGCGCGCTCTGCTATACCCAAGCCGCATCCTCCGGCGCTCGAATGATTCAGGCCCTGCGCAGCGGCATCCTCATCCTCATCGCTCCTCCCACCTTCATGAGCATCGGCCTATTCTTCGTCTGCTACCGCAAACGCAATCAGACTCGAGACACCGATGTAGCGGACGAATCGGATCGCGACTGGAAGCAGAACGAACTCTCAGACGATTCTCGATCCGAGGAGCGGTAAAAGAGTTTCGTATCAGGGCATGCCTTCAGGCATGCCGCAAGCACGCTACCGCTGATTGCGCCTTTAGGCGCTGCATCTCACTCTCGCCATTCCTTCACTTCTTGTAGACGACTCCACCCTTCATCACGAACGACACATTCTGCACCGCACTGATGTCCTGCAGCGGATCGCCGGAAACGGCGATGACGTCCGCCAGATATCCCGGCTCTAACACGCCGATCTGCCCATCCCAACCCAGCAGCTTCGCCCCGTTGAGCAGATCAGCCTGCAGCACCGCGAGAGGCGCCATGCCGAATTTCGCCATCAGCACAAATTCCCGCGCCTGCGTCCCGTGTGGAAACGGCCCAACGTCGGAGCCTACTGCCATCGGAACTCCCGCCGCGATCTGTTTGCGGAATTCCTGCTGATGCAGATCGAGCATCGCACGCTCCCGCGCCGCATGCGCCGGCGTGTCGGCGTGATCGGCAAAATACTCGAAGATGGTGAAAGTCGGCACCGCGAAAATCTGCTTCTCCCGCATCAGCCGCATCGTCTCGTCGCCAAGCTGGTTGGCATGATCGATGGAAGCAACCCCCGCTTGCGCCGCGAACAGCGTGCCCGGCTCACCCGTGGCATGCACCGCCACGCGCTTCCCTACGCGCGCCGCCTCCGCGACCGCCGCACTTAATTCAGCTTCCGTATATTGATAAATCGTGGAAAACCTGCCATCGCTGACGGTATCCGGGCCCGTCTCATAAATCTTGATGAAGTCCGCGCCTTCCTTAAACTGCTGCCGCATCACCGCGACCAATTCATCCTTATTATTCGCGTAAGTCGCGTTCGGCAGCACGCGCTGCTCCGGATTGTAGTGAATGGCGTCTTCGTGTCCGCCGAGAATGTTGATCGCATTTCCGCTGATGCGTAACCGCGGCCCCGGCACCAGACCATCGTCAATCGCGTCGCGAACCGCCGTATCGGCCGATCCCGCGCCTTCCGTCCCCATGTCGCGTTCCGCCGTGAAGCCCGCCATCAGGTCGTCCCGCGCCGCCAGCAGTGCCACGATCGTGCGCTGCGGCACAGATTCCTGTACCGTCTGCAAGTCCTCCGCGCCGGGATGCAGAAACAGGTGCACGTGCGCATCGATCAAGCCAGGCATCAGCGTGCGGTCTCCCAGATCAATCACTTCCGAACCCGCCGGACGCTTTACAGACGCTCCCACTTCCACGATTCGTTCGCCCTGCACCAACACTTCGCCCGGTCTCGTCACGCGTCCGCTCTTCACATCGAGCAGTCGCGCCGCGTGCAACACAATCGCATGCTGCGTCGCGGCCTGCGATTGCGTCTGCGCCGCGCAGGTCAGCCCCTGCACCGGCAATATCAACAATAGAGAGGATAGGAACAGGCCAAGCTTGTTCATGTTGTCAGTACGGGATGGTATCACTTCAGATTTGGAGAGGCCAGGGTTTGAAGGGAAACAACGTCCAGCCGTACAGCAGGGAGCTTATTAGCCAAAGAGGCGCTGCCGAATTACTTCGCCTTCGAAAAATCTTCCACCGCGTAAAGCTGGCCGCCGCGGTCCACAATTCCTACTCCAATCGAGTCCATATCCGAATCCAAAATGTTGGCGCGGTGATTCGCGGATTTCAAAAACTCTTCATGAATAGCCTCAACTCCCGGGCCCTGGGCCACGTTTTCCGCCAGCCATACAAAACGTGCGCCCATCTGGGTCACTCGCGAAGCCAGGCTGGGCTCCCCCGCAAACCCGTGTTCCACTGCGGCGTGTTGCGCCATCAAACCCGCGTGACGCCGCGCCGCCGCCGTCAAAGCTTCGTCCCACTTCAACTCCGGCAGTCCCTGGGCTCGGCGCGCCCGATTCACCGAAACAAACAGCTGCCGCTCCGCAACACTCGCACTGTTTTGCGCTTGCGCCGCCATCAGCGTGGAAAGCCCAACAACAATGATGGCAAACGCCGCCGCCCGGATAATGACTCGCATGTGGATCCCCTCGCAGAATCTTAACCCGAGGCCTCTCGTTTCCACTCGCGTCTCTGCCCTGCAACAGGTCACCAACGTAACCGTCGCACCGGCACTACCATGCTCACTTTGCCGGACCCTTCGGTTCTTCCGGAGGTGCCGGCGGCTTGGCAAACTTCGCGTCGTCCACCGGAACGTTCTGCTTCACCTCGCTTACCTGAATGGTGAATCGCCCACTCGGCCGCGCCAGGGTCCAGCGAAACGGAATCTTCACCCCGCCCGCTTCCCGGTAGTCGGCATAGTCAATCTGCGTCGGCATCCGCCCCAGCGCTGTCTCTCCGTATCGCACCAGCCGCACCAGCAGCCCAGACTGCTCATCAAAATAGAGTCGCAGCGGAGGCTTGCCCTCGCGCTGCCCAACGACCAGGTACGCCTCGCGGTCCCCCACCTTCTCCGTGCCTCGAACTTTCACCTCGCTGAACATTCCTTTCAGGTGCGCCGCAAAGTGAAGATCCGCGTCTATTGATGCCCCGTCGATCTCCGGCCCATGCATCTCGCGCACCGGATGCCCCGGAAGGCCCAACCACCCTTCATGCCCGTCGAAAGCCGTCACGCTGTCGCCATCGGGCGTGTGCGTGAATGACACCCTCTTGTCCGGATCCTTCGAGAAGATCTCGATCGCAACATTCCTGTCACCGAACGTGATCGTCCCCTTCATCATCCGGCTCGTAATCTTTTCGATCGCCACCGCTCCCCCCGCCGCTTGCAGATACTTGTCGATCAACTGATCCGCACCCGGTCCGCTTGCTTCTTTCGCTTCTCCGCCGTCTGGCTTCTTCGCCTCCTCCACTCCCGGCTTCGGCTCCTCCGTCATAATCGCAGGTGTCCCCACCGGATCGACGCTCCCACGGTGGCACGAATAACACGTCACTTCGCGGTGACCCTCGAAGTTCTCCTTATTAATGGCGAACATCATCTCCATCATCTTTCGCGCCGTCTGTTTCGTCTTCTTGTCGTCTTTCTCGAATGCACCCTCTACGTGGCAAAACCCGCACTCCACGCCCAACGACGCTGTAATGAACTGCATCGTCGGAATCAACTGATCCGCCGGAATCCCTTTCAGCGTCTGAATATTCTTATACTGCTCCTCCACCTTCTTCGGCCCGGCAGCGCTCGAAGCCGGCGCACCTCCACCGGACTGCGCCTGCACTCCGCTGATCTCGAGCCCACAAATCATGAAGATCGCCGCAATCCCAAGAAACAATGTCGGGACAGCCGCCCCCGGCTGTCCCATCGAGCGAAGCTCGATGGGTTTCTTTCCGTTCATTCTTTTCGCCTCAGTTTGGAGTCTGAAAAGTCTATCAAAGCTTCATCCCGCAAGAATCCGCACGGGCCGTCAAAGGTGGTTTTCCAATCGCCCGATGACCCGATCACCCAAATCGCTCAATTCTCCCCGCGCCGCACAAAAAACCGCCACTTGTCCATCCCCGCCGGCACCGCCACATCGAAAAAGCCCACCATCATTTCTTCCGACGTCTGGTCGCCCCACGTCACCGTCTTCTCGGGATCGGGATTATGCGGATTATTCTTCGAATTGTCATACCACGCCACTGCCCGCAGTCTCGTCCCGGCCTTCAACTCCCGTGGCTCTGCCAGCTTGTAACTCAACTGCCAGTGAAAGTGATAATTCACCCGCAACAGAGTTTCCACACTTCCGTCCTCATGCACAATGTCGTACTCAAACCGTTTCCCCCGCAAATGCATGTGCGGAAACAGACTCAGCAAAGTCGCGTCATTGGGCAGTGTCCCCTCCACCTCCACGCGAAAGTCCTCCGCCCCCGGCGGAATCACCAGCGCATGATTATTCAATTGCAGCGTGATCACTCTTTGCTTTGGCGAACTCTTCGCAAACACCAGTCCCACACTCGTCGCATCGCTCGTAGCCTCGCCGTTGGTCGTGTAGTGCATCTGAAACACCAAGTCTGATCCCGCTGGCACGAACTTCGCCATTCCATCCGCCCACCGGTCCGACGCACTCCCCGGCGCGTACACCAGCAGCAAATCGCTCGTAGTCTCGTGCGCCTGCCGCCGTTCCTCCGGATCGTTCAGCATCGACGCCGTAAACGGTTCGCCCACCGGCGCATGCCGCAACCACGGCGAATCCGGCGGCCGGATGTAAACCACCGCGTGGTGCACATGCGCCGCGCTCGATGGCCGCACCTCCACCATCTGCACCCATTTATCCTCGGTAAAGTGCGTGGCCGCAATCTCGTACGTATACTCCACCTCGCCTCGGGCCGGAATCTGCACCGGCTTCGGCATCTTCACCACCCGATCCGGCGGCGGAATGTTCCACCCTTCACTCCACGTCCGCGGTGCGGGCGCATCGCGCGCTTCTCCCGCCGGCGCTCCGGCTTTTTCCCAGGCTGCAATCGTTGCAATCTCGCCCGCACTCAACGATGGATCATTGGCGAAATGTCCGTACCGTGGATCGGCAAACCACGGCGGCATCATCTTCATCTCCACCGCCGCCGCCATTTTCCCCGCCCACGGCCGAGTCTGCTCATACGTCACCAGCGGCATCGGTGCCGGCTCTCCCGCTCGGTGGCAACTCTGGCACTTATTCTGAAGTATCGGAACAATGTCCTTGTAGAAGGCAGGCGGCGAGGCGGCTTGGGAATTCTCTTCGCCTCCGGCGGAAGCAGGCCTCGGCATCTGCCACGCCGCCCCCATCATCAGGAGAAAAATTGCCAACGCGAACAACATCCCGAGTTTCTTCACGAGCGCAGAAACTCCAGTGTCAACACCCACGCTTGCCGCGCCGAACGCGGCTCATAGGCTGCCCGCTCATCGCAGAAAAATCCATGATCGGCGCTGGAGAACTCAACATTCACATAGGTCTTCTTCTGCGCGGTCAAAGCCTCCGTTACCGCTCTCCGGTGATCCGGCGTAATGTGTTTGTCCAATCCACCCCAGATAAACAATGACGGCGCCTGCAGCCGCGGTACCCGATCCAGCAACCCAGGCGCGATTCCCCCTCCATAAAACGAAACTGCCGCGTGCAGCGCAACCAAACTGTTGGCAATAAACGAAACCCGCCCTCCCATGCAAAATCCCACGCAGGAAATCTCGTTCGATCTTACCTGCGCATTCGAACCCAGCCACTCATAAGCCGAACGCAAATCCAACTCCGCAGTTTCTGCTGTCACCGCCTTGGTGTGCGGCATCACGGCGGGAAAGTCCGTATAGCTTCCCTCAAAACCCGCCGGCGCCGTGCGATGAAACAGCTCCGGAGCGATCACCACATATCCCTCCGAAGCAAACCTGTCGCTCACATTGCGAATGTGATGGTTAACGCCAAACGCTTCCTGGAACACAAGCAGCCCCGGATGCGGCCCACCTTGCTCCGGACGCGCCACATAAGCCGCCATCCGCGTTCCATCCGCAACCGCTAGTTCCACGTTTTCCTTCACGATTTCTCGACTCATACTCCTGCCCTCTATGTCGAAGATTTTCCGCTCGGCGTGAGCTCCGCGTTCGCCTTCTCAGTCTCGCACAACCGCCGCCCCGCAGCGCGCACGTTCACCCGCAAAAATGCTACAGTAAACGGTCCCTCTTATCGAATCATGTCCGCACCCAATTCCATCTTCGTTCGCGCCTGCAAGTGCCAGCCTGTCGACCGCACTCCCGTCTGGTTCATGCGCCAGGCCGGACGCTACATGCCCGAGTACCGCGCCGTTCGCAAGCAATATTCGCTGCTCGAAATCTGCAAGAAGCCTTCGCTTGCCGCCGAAGTCACCATCACCGCCGCTGAAATTCTACAAGTCGACGCCGCCATCATCTTCGCCGATCTCCTGCTTCCGCTCGAAGTCATGGGCCTGCCCTTTCATTTTTCCGCCGGAGAAGGCCCCGTCATCGAGAAGCCCATCCGCACCACCGAAGACGTAGCCCAGCTCCGCACCGACCGCGCCGCTGAACTCGGCTATGTCTCCGAAGCCGTCGGCATAGTCGCGAAACATTTCGCCGGAAAGATTCCCGTCATCGGTTTCTGTGGAGCGCCTTTCACCCTCGCCAGCTATATGATCGAAGGCGGCGGTTCCCGCCACTACCTCCACGCCAAGAAGATGATGTACAACCAGCCCACTGACTGGGATGCGTTAATGCGCAAGCTGGTTGACGTCACCGCCGAGTACTCCGCCGCCCAGGTGCGCGCGGGTGCCGATGTCATCCAGATTTTCGATAGTTGGGTCGGCTGCCTCAGCGTGGAAGACTACCGCCGCTACGTTCTGCCGTACGTGAAGAACATGGTGACGCGCCTGCAGAAATCCGGCGCGCCCATCATTTATTTCGGCACCGACAGCGCCACGCTGCTTCCTGCGATGAATGAAACCGGAGCCGAAGTCATTGGCCTCGACTGGCGCATCCCTCTCGATAAAGGCTGGAGCGATCTCGAACATCGCTGCGCCGTGCAAGGCAATCTCGACCCCGTCCTGCTCTTCGCGGACTGGAAAGAACTGAAGTCTCGCGCCGAACACATTCTTCAACTCGCTGCCGGACGCCCCGGCCACATCTTCAATCTCGGCCACGGCATCCTCCCCGAAACCCCGGTCGAAAACGTGAAAAATCTGACCCGCCTGGTGCAAGAGTATTCGTTGAAGAGTTCAGCAGGCCGAAGCTCAAAGCCCGAAGCCCGAAGCCCGCACTCATGATTCGCATCGCGATCATCGGCGGCGGCATCTCCGGACTCGCCGCCGCTTTCGCCCTCGAAGAGCATCGCCGCGCCGGAACCGTCGAATACACGCTCTATGAATCTTCGCCGCACCTCGGCGGCGTGCTCCGCACCGAGCACATCCACGGCTGCATCGTCGAAGCCGGACCAGATTCCTTCATCACCGAAAAGCCCTGGGCCGCCGACCTCTGCCGCACCCTCGGCCTCGGCGACCAACTCATCGGCTCCAACGACGCCGACCGCAAGACCTACATCCTCGTCCGCGGCCGCCTGATCCCCATGCCCGACGGCCTCATGTTCCTCGTCCCGACGAAAATCCTGCCCACTGGTTTCTCGCCACTTTTTTCCTGGACCACCAAACTCCGCATGGCCCGCGAACTCCTCCATCCTCCGCGCGCCGCCGTAGCTGACGAAAGCGTCGCATCTTTAGTCGAGCGCCATTACGGCTCTGAAATGGTCGACCGCCTCGCCGATCCGCTCCTCTCCGGCGTCTACGGCGGTGAAGCCGCCAGCCTCAGCGTGCGCGCCGTCCTTCCCCGCTTCGCCGAAATGGAACGCACTCACGGCAGTCTCGGCCGCGCCATGCTCGCAGCAAAAAAGCTCGCCGCTAGAAAAAAAATGCCCCGCTCCGCCAACCGGCCGTCCCCGCCGCTTTTCACTTCGCTCAGGAAAGGCATGCAGGATCTCGTCGAAAACCTCGTCCCGCGCCTGAACCCGCCGTCCCTCGTCACCAACACGACCGTGCAATCGATTCAAGCCGAGGCCGGAGGCTGGACGGTTTCGACGTCACAAAAAAAGTCCGATCACTTCGACGCCGTGATCGTCGCCGTGCCGACTCACGCCGCAGCGCAGATACTCTCGATCACCAGCCCCGATCTTTCCGCCGAACTAGCTGCCATCGGCTACAGCTCGTCCATCACCGTCGGCCTCGGTTACGATCGCGAAGTCCGCCAGTCACTTCCTCCCGGCTTCGGATTTCTCGTCCCCCGGAGTGAAGGCAAGCGCCTGCTGGCCGCCACTTTCGTCCACAACAAATTCCCCCACCGCGCCCCCGCGGACCGCGCCCTGTTACGTTGCTTCTTCGCCGGATCGACCGCGGAAAACATCTGGCAGCTTTCCGACGATGCCATCGTCGCCATCGTCCGCAACGAGTTGCAGCAAATCCTCGGCCTCCGCTCCTCGCCTCTCTTCGCCCGCGTTTACAAATGGAAATCGGCCATGGCCCAATACGGCGTCGGCCACCTCGAGCGTCTCGACCGTATCGCGCGCCTGCTCCAGCAATTACCGAAACTCGCGCTCGCCGGCAACGGCTACCGCGGCATCGGCGTCCCCGACTGCGTCCGCTCCGGCCAGGACGCCGCCAAACAAGTTCTCAATCTGGATAGCTCCGGCACGACCGGGAAGGGCACGGCTTCAGCCGTGCCGTAAAGTGCCGTCAGATGAATGAGGCTTTAGCCGCTGAGGGCGACCGCTCGGCTCTTAAGCCGGAACATCAGTCTTCCGCAGCATTTCTTCCCGCCGCATTTTACCCACCACCAACTTAATCTCGTCATAAGTCACTTCCGGCGGCAAAATATCCTTCAACGCCTTCAGCTTCTCCATCCCCGCCCGCGCGCACGCCGCCTCAATCACCGATTGCTTCTCCTTGCTCACCCATCCCGACTGAAACTCCACTTGCCCCGTCTCCAACAAATTCGCCACCGCACTCGCAACCGTCGATACCTGTCGCCCTCGAATTTGCGCGATCTCTTCCAGCGTCTTCCCTTCGCCCAACAATCGCAGAGTCTCATCGACGGGCTTCACTCCCCGCTCAGAACCGGCCGCCCGCTGTCCCTGCCGAAACTTTTCCAATGCATCCAGAATCGGCTGTCCATAAACCTCCGCCTTGCGCTCGCCGATTCCAGGAATTTCCAGGAGCTCCGCAAAATACTTCGGCTGCCGCCGGCAAATCTCCTCGAGAGAAGAATCGTGCAGCACAATATACGCGGGAACGTTCTTCTCCTTCGCCATCACTCGCCGCCACTCTCGCAGATATTCCCGCATCTCATCTGCTTCAGTACCCGCAGCCGGAGCCGCAACCGGCTGCAACGGAAGCCGCTTCCTGCCCGCCCCCTTGCCCGGCAGCGCCACGGACTTCACCATCCATTCCGCTGCGCTCCCGCAAACATCACAAGCCCCACAAGTCTCCCACTTCGGAGCCTCTCCAAAGTGCCCGCAAATCTGCCGGTGACGGCAGCGCTTCGATTCCACAAATTCCCGGATGATCCGATACCGCTCCCACGCCCGCTCGCGCTCCGCCGCATCCGTAATCTGATTCGCAAAAAATCCCAGCAGCCCCGCATCTTTCTTCTGCCACAACAGAACGCAATCCGCACTCGCTCCATCGCGCCCGGCCCGGCCCGCCTCCTGGTAATACTGCTCAATCGATTTCGGCAGCGACAAGTGAATCACCGCCCGCACCGCCGCCTTGTTGATCCCCAACCCAAAAGCAATCGTCCCCACCAGCACCCGCACCTCGTCTGACATCCACCGTTCCTGGTTACGCCTCCGCGCATCGGCTCCCATCTTGCCGTGATATCCCACCGCGGCAATGTCGTGATCTTCCAAAAAATCCACCGTCTCCTCGACCCGGTTAATCGTCGGAGAGTAAATAATCACATTGCTGCCCCCATAGCTGCGCAGCGCGTTCACCAGCATCTCCATCTGCTCCAGCCCCGCACACTCGCGCACCAAGTAGCGCAGGTTCGGCCGGTAGAAGCTGGCAATATATTTGTCGGGATTGCGCAATTGCAGTTGCGCCAGAATGTCATGCCGCACATGCCGCGTGGCGCTCGCCGTAAAAGCCGCGATGGGACGATCCGGAAACTTCGACCGCAACTTATTCAACTGCCGGTATTCCGGACGAAACTCGTGCCCCCACTCCGAGATGCAGTGCGCCTCATCGATCGCAAAAAACGCGATCGGCACCTGCTGCAACCAGCCCATCGTGTCGCCCCGCGCCACCCGCTCCGGCGACACATACAACAGCCGGTAAGCCCCGTCCCGCGCCTGCTTCATCACCTTTGTCTGCTCGCCTTCGCTCAAGGTGCTGTTCAGTACCGCTGCCGGAATCCCCATCTGTGCCAACTGCGTAGCCTGATCCTGCATCAGTGCGATCAGTGGAGAAATCACCACCGCCGTCCCTCCCGACACCACCGCCGGCAACTGATAGCACAGCGATTTCCCTCCGCCCGTCGGCATCACCACGCACGTATCGTGCCCCGCCAGCAAGCTGCGCACAATCCGCTCCTGTAGCGGACGGAACGTGCTGTACCCCCAATACCGCCGCAGCGGCGTCACCAGATCGGTTTCCGCGCTCATAGAAAAAGTATAAGCCGAGGCGAATATTAGGAGAAACTGAAACACAAGCTTTTCGTCCGGAAGTTTTCAAACCGGGAACTACCCTGTGATCCCCAGTGCCCTCTGTGGTGAAGACTTTTCGACACCATACTTCACTTCCCGATACGTTCTCGCAAACGCCACCCACACCACCCCAATCACCACAAAGCACAACACACTACCCTCCGGCCCAACCACGCCACCCGAAAGCCATCCCGGCCCATGAAACGACGACTTCAGCAGATGACCCGGAAAAATCGTCCCACTGTCCGGCACCGAATAAAAAAACGTCTCTCCCCAATCCCATGCCATATGAAATCCCACCGCAAACCACAAGCTCCCCGTGCGCCGCAACGTCAAACAAAAGAAAAATCCGATCGCCGCCGCCGCCAGCAGTCCCGGCCACTGCTCGCCCCCATTCGACAAATGGACCAGGCCAAACGCACACGACAACACAACCGCGGCCGGCCAAAAACCAATGGCCCGCGTTAACGTGAACTGCGAATATCCCCGAAACAAAAAATCTTCAAACAGTCCCACCAACAAAAAATATCCCGCCCAGAACGCTGCAAACTTCACAATGCGCGCCCCGTGCATCGCCAGGCTCCCCACCTCAAACACACGCAGCCCATACATCACTCCAAGCAGCAGCGTGATGCTGGCAAATCCCCATACCGCGCCCACCCAAAACAATTTCCCGAACGCCTGCCTCACCGGCAGCCCATACGTTCCCCATTTCCGCCTCTCAACTCTTCCCAGTACCAGTGCCGGAACCACCACCGCCACCAGAACCGCAAACTCCTCCAGCATCATCGACCACAGCCCATTCGCGCCTAACTCCAGCGACCCCGCCCACCGGCTGGCCACAAACTGCAGCGGATAAAACATCGCCACATAAAACGCAAATCCCCACCCCGCCCTCAATCCTTTCGGACCAAGAAATACCGTCCGCACATACGACGGCTGCACCGCAAAATCCGGCGTCGGAGCTTGTGCCGACGAAGGAGACTCCCCAGGATTCGACCCCTCTTGCTCCTCACTTGAACTGTTCGTCCGCTCATCCATCGCAAACCCTTCGGCCCCGTGCTCGTGGGATTCGTATCAGGGTATGCCTTTAGGCATACCGGTAAGAACCGCATCATCGATCACGCCTTCAGGCGCTGCCCTTCGCGTGCTGCGCATCATCCATTGCAGAAGTTTCTCGCAAACAGGCTCGCTCATGGTAAAACACTTCGTCCTGCCTAATGACCCGATTATTCACCCGCGAACGCTTCGGCCGCCCCCAGTTTCTCGCCGGTGCCTTACTCCTCGCCTTCCTGGCGCAAGCCGCATGGCTGGTCCGTTGCGAGTTGCGCTCATCCGACGGTCCCAGCGCACCCGAGCAAGCCCGCATCGCCGCCGGCTGGCGTCAATTTCACGGTGGCGGCATCGCCGGCGCGCCTTTTCCCGACCCTCCAGGCTCGCTCCCCCTCGAAATCTCCCAAAACGGCGCCTTCGATACCCAGCACTCCCCGCTGCTTTCCCTCGTCACCGCCGCGCCTTTTCTCGCCTGGCCCCAGCGCTTGCTCAACGAAGAATTCTCGCCCTACTGGCGCTGGCTCCCGCGCCTTCCATTCCTGGCCTGTGGAGTGGCTCTCGGCGCTTCGCTCTGGTATGTCGCTCGCCGTCTCTGCGGAAACTCCGGCGGATTCCTCGCCCTCACCCTCTACTGTTTTTCTCCATCCATGATCCAGGCCAGCGCCGTCTGGCACACCGAACCAGAAATCCTCGCCGCCTGGGGAGCCTTCGGCGCCATCTTCACCGCCATCGCCGTCGCCCACACTCTCTACGCCCCGCGCGAAGTCATTCTCTGGAACTGGCGCCGCATCGTCCTGCTCGGCATCTCCCTCGCTATCGCCGTGGGATCCCAATTCTCCATGGTCATCGTTGTACCGTTAGCTCTCGCCTTCCTGCTCTACCTCGCGCCCATCCGTCGCGGCGCGGCCTTCACCATCTGGGCCGCTGCCTGCTTCGTGGCTCTCGCAATATTCTTCGCCACCTACTTCTTCCATCTCCACGCTTTTTCCGAAGGAATGCGGCACGCTTCTTTTTGGGGAGCAACCTGGCGCAGCTTCACTCTCTTCGGCGTCTACCGCCAGGTTGGACTCCAAATCCTCCGCGCCTGTCCCGCCTTCGCTCTGCTCCTGCCTGTCGCCATCACCACCTATTTTGTCTGGCCTCGCACCCGCTACTTCGGCAGCACCGCTCCTGGCCTTGTCGCCCTGCTGCTGATCGGCCTGGGCATGGCTCACCCCAGCGTCGCTGGCGCGGGATTTCTTCTCGCTGCCATCCCCTTCCTGCTCATTTTCGTCTCCGGCATCCTCGCCGACCTCATGGAAACTCCCATTCGCCAACTCGTAACCGCCTGCGTCTGGGGACTACTAGCCGCCTACATCCTCTGGAGCCTCCTGGCCCTATCCCACATCCCCCGCGGATGACTCACAGCAATTCACCTGTCAGGGTTTTCTCTGTGACCCTCTGTGCCCCCTGTGTTAAAGACCTTGATTTTCCCCCGCTAACAATTCTCTACAATTTTCCCGCATCTCCCTCACCCCGCCACGATCTAGAATGTAGAAGTGGAGGTGCGCCATGCCCTTCCCGTTGGAGTATCATACCGTCGTGAAATGCCCCGCCCAGCGCTCGCTTCCTGCT
>Ga0302320_10017026_pt1 | contig 14794 bp, 14 predicted proteins | sample Bog_T0_3_FD_202130 | JGI IMG/M metagenome (GOLD analysis project Ga0302320, IMG submission 202130) | Peat permafrost microbial communities from Stordalen Mire near Abisko, Sweden - Bog_T0_3 | ecosystem: Environmental > Terrestrial > Soil > Wetlands > Peat | place: Sweden: Abisko, Stordalen Mire...
CTGCCGCAGAAGATTCAGTTTTGATGGCGCTGGAACGGTTGGTTTTTTATTCATCCCCGCCGTGTGGCAGGGCTAAACAAATTGTTCCAGCACTTTTTTAAAAATCCTGTGGGATGCGTGTGGAATTATTTCCCAAAAAGCTTTCGATACCGGCTGGCATTTCTAAACATGAAATCCAGTATGTGCGCACCCAATGGCGTCAAAACGATGCCGGTTCCATCGCAAGTGGAACACTTCGCGCCGGAGGGCATGAAGCCGACCACACAACCAGGGCATGAAGTCTCAAGCTCAAACTCTTCAGGCTTGATCTCAACTCGCAGGGAGCCTTTTTCGATGGTCAGTTTCATTTCAGGCTTTCCAAATACCCCTCGTAATGCGGTTTGAACCACGGCGAGATCGTCAGCACTTCCAAAAAGAAAAGCTGGTCCATCTTCACCCGCCCCTGGATTTTCAAATGGCACCGCTGGCACAACGCCGCCAGGTTCCAGTCCGCGCAATTGGACTTGTTGCCGTCCAGATGATGCACCGTCAGGACGTGATCCGTTTCGAGATCATGCGGGTGCAGGCATCTCTCGCATTTCCAGCCGGCGGCGTCCTTGATCCGTTTGGCAATCTCCGGCCAGTCTTCGGGGTAATGATTGGATTCCATAAAAGCAACTGCCGCGCGTCAAACAGATCGCCGGCGTATTTGGCGCGGGTGATCTGCAATGTTGTCCCGCGCGATTTGTAAAATGTTTCCCAGAGTTCGATGAGCCGATTGAACGTGCGATCTTTCCAGCGGTTGGGGCCGTGGCCCACCACGTCCGGCGGCACCTTGAGCTTGTGCCACCAACGGCGCGCCGTGCGCGGGTGACAATCCATCGCCTGGGCGATGTCTTTCAGCGTCTTCAAGGCTGCTTTTCGCGGACAATGGTTACCAGCGGTTGCGGGCCTTCAGTTACGTTGTTCACCACAAGCTGCGCCTTTTTTTGCAGCCACTCCGCCAACTCTCGGTCATCTACCATCCACGCCACGCAATCCGGCGCTTGAATCTGAATCAGGAATTTCTTTGTCATATGGTGTCTCAATCGCTTCGCGCATTTTCTTGAACCACTCCGCCGCGCGCTCGTCGGAAGTGGGATACCGTTTAACCGCCGTATCCTCGCGGAAATAAATCTGCCGGCCGCACAGCGGACACTTTTCCGGCGTGTGCCGCATCGCCGGGATCGGGCCGCATTCGTCACAATGCCAATGCCCGGCCGTTTTCAACATGGGAACTCGTTCTTTCGCTCGCAACTTATAAGCGTTAAAAACCTTACATAAGCGTTTGGATGGGTAGCCTTCAGCCATGCAAAACATGCACTTTCTATCGAATGGAAATCGTCGGCCGCCAGGATCATAATGGCTGTGGTGAACCTCTTCGGCGAGTCTTGGCCGGGATGGTGCACTTCGAATTCAAACCTCACATCCCAAATCGTTTTCATAGCGGTTGCAAAAAGTGCCGGCCAACAATCTCCGCCACCGTGGGCAGAAACATCTGTCCATGCTCCGCCTCATCTTCCAGCTCATCGAAAAAGAAAAAGGCGTGGCATCTGGTGCATTTCCATTTCTGGTCCGGTCCCAGGCTCTTGACCTGGAACATGTCCGCCCGGCATTTTGGGCACGGGCGAGGCGTGGCGTTCGGTTCGCTCATAACAGCGTCTTCCCCTTGCTGGGGTGAATGGAGACTTCCCGGCGGATCGCCTGGCGCGTGGCCAGTTCAATGCGCTCCAAAAACGACAGGCCAACGCGCGTGAACCCCTGCCCGCGCGTCTGCCCGGCAATTTCCAGCGCCGTCTGTTTGACCTTGGCGCGGTTCAAATGCGGCGTGGGGTTGATATGCTCGCTCATACGGGCCCCCCTTTCCAACGGCGTGACTTGTCGCGCCATTCCAGCGCGCGCCGCAAGCAATCCGCCGCGTAATTCTGCGCCGTAGAATCACGCCGGGCGTAACGCCACTGCCGCGCATAAACGGCCATGATGCCCCGCGCAATGTTCACCAGCCGGCGATTCCAATCGGCACTCACAGATCATCCTCCCAAATAAAGGCGACGGCCCAGGCGACCAGCCCGGCAAAGGCGCACACAATCGCCACCACGCCCGGCCCGTGCATTCCGTGTAGGTTAATCATAAAATCAGTTGGTGCCGAGATGGCGGAAAAGTTTTGCCAGCGCGGGGCAATTTGCCTCAAAATCCGGCCATGAAAACTGACCACGATCTGCTGGATGAGTTGATTCGATACCTGTTTGAAAGCTCCGGTGCTCCAAAGGAGCAGGTTGATCTAACGATGCAGCAATATCGGACGATGCTGCTGGCAAACCTGAAACGGCGTCCGCCAACTCCATTGACCGATGCAGACTATGCAGCGAAGCTCGCAGAAATGAAAAAAGAGGCTCCAGCCTTCCTTGAATATCTGCTGGCGGGCAATTTCCACCCGCTGCCTGGCCGGTTCCGGGGTGAGAATAATTAGTGTCCATAAAATCAGGCGGCTATTTCGGGTTGCAGGCGTTGACGGGCGCGGCGTGGAGCAATGGCGAGCAGCGGGCGCTCCGGTAAAAATCCAGCGCGCGATTGATGGTGGCCGTCACTTCGCCGCGGCGCAATTTGCGGCGCGCCGGGCGGAGCAGCTTCAGGTTGGCAATCGTGGGTTGGAAGGCGATAATCGGATTTGCGCGCGTTGGTTTAAGTTTTGATTTCATGTTGTTATAAGACTGTTATACACCAACGGCTCCCACTTGCAATAATAAATGATATTTTTCTTGCGATTTGTATAACAACTGCCATAATCCCCTCACCAATGCTTATGAAAACTACAAAACAAAATCGTAAAGAAACGTCCGAAGTGAGTGATCTGATTGCATTCAGACCAAGTGAAGGTGCTAAGACAGCCTTGAAAAAATGGGATGAAACCGGCTATGGGCGTTCGGTGTTCATCAACACAGTGCTCTCGAAGTTTGGTGAGCAAGCCGCCAAAGAGCTCCCCCAATTGCTTGAGCAAGTTGGCATTTCCCGCCGCCGGAAAGTGGTGCGCGGTAAAGGTATCGAACCTTTGACCCCTACAGTGTCAATGTAGTGCTCTACCACTGAGCTAACCGCGCAATGAAGCAACAGCTTAAATTAAGATTTGCCCGCGTGGCAAGATTTTTTGCCGCCGCGCGAATGCGCAAGGCGCGCTCCGGCTTAATGGATGAAAATGGCCGCGTCGCGGTTGGGATGGGCAGCGTTGCTTTTGAAGCCGGTCAGGTTCAAGCCGGTCACGCTTTCGGTTTCGAGCGCGCCGGTGAAATAATCCGGCAAATTCCGCCCCCAAGTGATGGAGCAATTTTTCAAGGTGACCTCATCGGCGTAGCGGATGCTGATGCCGGGAGTGTTGTGCGCTTCAATCGGATCGAGCACCTTGGTCGGGCGGTTGTCAAAAACGCCGCCTTTGTATTTCGTCCAGCGATCCAGTTTCACGGACACGTTTTCCAAACTCACATTTTGAATGCGGCTGTTTGCCGTCCCGTTGATGCGCACGCTGTTTTCGGCCTGGCCGGTAACGTTTTGGATTTGAATGTCACGCAGCGTTCCCAGTTTGGTCGTCGGCAATCGCGGGATGGCCGTGAGTGAAATCGCCTCGCCGCGCCCCCACCACGGATCGCTGTAATAACGCGAGGTGAATTGGATGTCGCGGAAAATGACGTTTGACACATTGCCTTCGTCCCGCAATTGAATGCAAAGGCCGCGGCTGCCGGAAATAATTTTGCAGCGCTCGAACACGATGTCGTGGATGTCGCCGGTGGTTTCCGTGCCGATTTTCAAGCCGGCATCCTGCGTGCGGATGACGCAGTCGTGAACGTGAATATTTGCGCACGGGCCGAAGTCGTTTGTCTGCCGCGTGGTTTTGATGACAATGGCGTCGTCGCCGCAAGTCAGATGGCAATTGCGGATTTCCACGTCACGGCAATGGTCGGGATCAATGCCGTCGCAATTCGGCACGTCAAGCCGGTTGTTCACCGTCACGTTGTCCACCAGAACATGAACGCAGCCGAGCATGTGCAATCCCCAGAGCGGCGCGTCGCCGAACGTGATGTCGCGCACCACGAGGTTGGTGCAGCCGGTGAGCACGAACATTTTGGGGCGCCATTCCTTGAACAACCACCATTCGTTGGTGGCATCGTAGCCGGTCATAAACGACAGCGAGCGACCGGAAATTTTTCCGCCGCCGGTGATGCGAAGATTGGGCGCGTTTAACGCCGTGATGACGCCGTCGCCGGCGTAGTCCGACTGGTTGGTGCTGATGAGCAGCTCGCCTTCGAGATGGAAATCAATTCCACTTTTCAAATCCAAGGTCGCGACCAGAAATTTACGGCCGCGCGGAATCAAAACCTGTCCGCTGTCACTGGCTGCCGCGTCAATCGCGCGTTGGATCGCCGTCGTGTCGAGCGTCGCGCCGTCGCCCGCCGCGCCGAAATTCAGGACGTTGAAAACCTTGCCGGCGGCTTGGGCGTTGCATGCCGCCAGTGCAAGCAAAAGCGCCAGAGCGGGCGCGAGTTTGCGAAAGCGTAACAGCTTGTTGACGGAATGAACGCGCGAAAAAGTCATCGTCACTTCAAGGTCACGTCCCAAACTCTGGCGAAGCGGGACGTGGCGCCATCCGCTCCTGTGACTGTGAGAATGACGGTAAAGGCTCCCGCTTTCGTGTAGGTGTGAATGGGATTTTGCTCGGTGGAAGTTTCACCGTCGCCAAATTCCCACTTCCAGGAGGCGATTTTGCCGATGGATTGGTCCTTGAACGCCACCAACCGCCGGTCCATGTCCACGATGGTGAACGTCCATTTGGCGTCGAGCGATTTGAGGAATTGCGGTTCCAGCGGCATCAGCTTGAACTGGCACAACTGATCGGCGTTGCCAAAAAACGTGTGATGGCGCGAGAGGTTCCAGAAGCCGTTGTTGCTGCCGCCCGAATTCGGGTCAATGTAATCAATCACCGCCCAGCAAAGGCCGATGATTTTGTTTTCCGTCAGTTGGGATTCGACGGCGCGTTTGGGATCCATGCCGGCGTAATCGAATGGGGTCACCCAGAATTCCAAAACCAGATGTCCCGACTGGCCGGGCCGGAAGTTGTAATTGTAGGCGTGGTTGGCGTAGGGCAGGTCTTTGACCCATTGTTGCGGTCCCCAGAACATGCACCAATCCTTGCCCTCCGCCGGGGTGAAGATGTGGTAGTTCTGCGCATGGACGTTTTGCAGCGCCAGATAAGTGTCCCAACGACCGCCGATGATGTCGCGGTTGGTCAGGAATTCCTGCTCGAACGGGCCGCCGGAGAGGTCGCCATCCACGACGATTTCGAAAATGTCGTTGTGCAAATCTGGCCGCGAAAAATCCCAAATGTCCTTGTCCGCCTCGTAAAGAAAATAAAGGCGGTTGAGTCCCTTGACCCAGCCGACTTTGACCCGCACGTTGAGGTGCTTGGGATTGTTGGTCTGGTGGTGCATATCGTCAATCAATTGGTCCGAGCCGATGACATAAGATTCGGGCACGATGTCCCAATCATTGGTCTGGCCGTCAATCGTCGGAATCTTGTCCGGCGGGAACTGGAAAATTTTGAAGACCTCGTTGGTGCGGTCCAGCGCGGCGGCGGGCAGCGCCATCAGAATCAGACCGGCGCAAATCAAAAGCTGCCGGCGAAATGAATGGAATGTTTTCATGCGAAAATAACCGCACGATTGCGCGGGCGTGTCAACATTTTTCGAGCGGACTTTTCCATCCATCACGGACAATTCGGTCTCAACGCCAGAATTTCTTGCATTCCCCGTGCGTGCCAATCCAAGTCCCGACGAATTTGTTTCGGTTACAATGACAAGTGGCGACCCGGTAAGGATCACCGATTCCGATCAGGAAGCCGCGCCGCTCGCGCCGCGGATGGATGACGCCCGCCAGCGCCCGGCATTCGGGCAGCGGCAAGTTCCAATTTGACGTGCCAGGAGATTTCCATTTCCGCCCTCTGATTTATCCATAAATTCCAATTTGCCCTGCCCGCCGGAACCAGTGTCGGCATGGTCACGGGGCAAAAATGTTTCAAGCCCTCACTCCCCATTTCGTCATGCCGCAGACGACGCGCTGACGCTTTGGCGAATTCACAGTAGGACATTATACAATGCGCGGGCGGCGTGTAAAATGGTTTGCGAAGGGCGTCAAAGAAAAATGCTACTGCGCTTTCTCAACAACCAGCATTTCAATCGGCATATTCGTGGGAACAAGCTCAAGTCCGAGCTGATCGGCCAAAGCCTGTTTCAGTTCTTCCAAGTTCGGATAGTGGGCAAATTGGTTTCCAACTTTTTCGACGTTTACATCCCATTTGAGGTTGAAAACATAATGGTTGGTAAGTCCTGTTTTATTGATTACGGGACTTCTTAATTGATTTATTTCCAATTCACGAGCCAATCTGTCTGTATCATCATCTGCGATAAAAATCTGGCCTAGGCTTACTTGTGCCGAAGCGTCCGCAGCAGTGCTCGGCTTCAATTTGATTGCATTTGGGTTTTGAACTAAAAGGAGCAAGACATTCGTCTCCACCATCGTAAATTTTCCGACCGCTCCAAACTTTCTTTTTATCAGTTGCTTCATGGCTTCACCTGAACCAGAAGTCAGGTTGGAAATGAAATCGAATCTTCCCTGCGGAAGCGTCGTCAGGAAAATGGTTCTTGAGCTTTCTGCCGCATAAACCGCCTTAACAAGTTCCTCGGCTGTATTTCCAACTCCGTAAATTCTTTCCCTTCCATTGCCCATGCTAGCCCAGGCATCATTGTTTGAAAATTTAGAGGGAATAATTTTTACGATGTGCGGCGCGTTCTCTAAAATGCGTGTGCTAACTTCGCCCTTGTCCCATTGGTCGTCGTTATATTTTTGAGTTTCAATCACGGTCACAGTAGTTGTTCCCGCCACCAGGAACACGCTTACACAGATAACAACCGCTGTTTTCATTTGTGTCCATGCCATAATTTTCAATGCTCCTTTGATGAGGGTTAAGGTTGAAATGGAGATCGTTGCGCCTTTGGCAATCGCCACGGCGGTCACAGTTTTTGCCAGCGCCACCGGCGCGGCTTGAACGGAATTGGCGGAAATCTGTTCGGCAAGAGTTTCCGCCGTCGAATGGATGCCGCGTTTGGTGAAAAATTTCCGCAGCTTTTCCAGCGCGCGGTTCACGCGCATTTTCGCCGCGTCCTCGCTGGCGCCCAGTGCCGTGCCGACTTCCTTGAGATTCCGGCCTTCAAAAAACCGCAGCACCACGGCGTCGTGGTCTTTCTGGCCAAGCTGTTCCATCGCGCCGTCCAGCAACGGCGCGATTTGCCGCCAGGTTTCCTCTTGCATTTGCGGCGACGAGGCGTCGCTGCCACCAGTCAAAATGTTTTGCATGTGCGCCTCCTGTTCGCGGTGTTGCCGCCGACGTTGAATGGTCAGCGCATTGGCGCTGGCGTAACGCGCCGTGCGGCACAGCCAGCCGGGCAAAATGGTTTTGTCGCCGAGCGAGTCCGCCTTGCGCGCCAGAATGATGAACACCGCCTGCGTGATTTCCTCCGCCAGATGCGAATTGCGCACCTGCCGCAGCGCCACGGAATAAACGAGATTGACGTGGCGCGAGACGAGCGCGGCGAACGCCTCCTCGGAATCGCGCGTGGCGTATTCCCGCAGCAGGGTCAGGTCGTCATTCATGGTTTCACTGGTATATTTACGCCGTGGCGGAAAGGTAACAGATTATTTTGATTTCCCGCCGGCGATATCCATTCTTCCGGCGTCGTGTAAATTGGCGGTTGAGGCGTGAATTTTGAAAACATTTATTGCGAAACGGCCAAAATAAAGTAAAAAATAAGCGAACGACCGGCGTCAGTCGCCGAATCAATGACCAGAAACCAAGAGCTGAAACAAATTCCTGGCGGGGTGCGAACAGCGCCGCCGCCCAAGCAGGGGCTTTACGACCCGCAATTCGAGCACGATTCCTGCGGGGTCGGCTTCGTCGTCAACATCAAGGGCAGGAAGTCGCACGCCATTGTCCAACAAGCGTTGCAGGCGTTGTGCAATCTCGATCATCGCGGCGCGTGCGGCTGCGAGGCGAACACCGGTGACGGCGCGGGCATCCTCATGCAGACGCCGCACGAATTTCTGGCGGCGGCGGCGGGGAAACTTGGTTTCAAACTGCCGGCACCGGGACAATACGGCACCGGCATGTTGTTCATGCCGAAAAACCCCGCCGAGCGCGAAGCGGTCAAGACCGCGCTCGCCAAAATCATTTCTGGCGAAGGCCAGACGCTGCTCGGCTGGCGCGACATCCCGACGGATAATTCGTCGCTCGGCAAAACCGCCGTGGCCGCCGAGCCGCACATGATGCAGGTGTTTATCGGGCGCAATCCCGCGCTCAAGGATGACATGGCGTTTGAGCGCAAGCTTTACATCATCCGCAAGCTGGCGGAGCGGGAAATTCGTTACGGCGGGAAAATTTCCGGCGGCAACTGGTTTTACGTCTCCAGCCTGTCGTGCCGCACGGTCATTTACAAGGGCATGTTGATGCCGGAGCAGGTGGGAAAATACTTCGCCGATTTGCGCGACCCCGGCATGGCCACGGCGCTGGCGCTGGTGCATTCGCGGTTTTCCACGAACACGTTTCCGAGCTGGGACCGCGCGCATCCGTATCGCTACGTGGCGCACAACGGTGAAATCAACACGCTGCGCGGCAACATCAACTGGATGCACGCGGGCCAGGCGAGTTTTGTTTCGGAGCTGTTCGGCACCGACATCAAGAAGGTTCTGCCCGTCATCAACACCGACGGCAGCGACTCGGCGATGTTCGACAATTGTCTCGAATTGCTCGTCATGTCCGGGCGCGAACTGCCGCACGCGATGATGATGATGATTCCCGAGCCGTGGGAAAATCACGAGAGCATGTCGCCGGAAAAGCACGCGTTTTACGAATATCATTCCTGCCTCATGGAGCCGTGGGATGGCCCGGCGTCCATCGCGTTCACCGATGGTATCAAAATCGGCGCGTGCCTCGACCGCAACGGCCTCCGCCCGTCGCGGTATTACGTCACCAAGGACGATATGGTCATTATGGCGTCGGAAGCCGGCGTGTTGCCGGTGGAGCCGGAGCGCATTTTGCAAAAAGGCCGGTTGCAGCCGGGCCGGATGTTTCTCGTGGATACCGAGTTGGGCCGCATTGTCGCGGATGAGGAATTAAAAAATAAATTTGCGAAGGCGCATCCGTATCAAGAGTGGCTCAATCAATATCACGTGCTGTTGGAAAACTTGCCGGAGCCGCCGGAGAACACGCAGTTCACCCACCACAAAGTGTTGCAGCAGCAGCAGGCGTTCGGCTACACGTTCGAGGATTTGCGGTTCATTTTGGGGCCGATGGCGAACGACGGCGTGCAACCGCTCGGCTCGATGGGCACCGACACGCCGCTGGCGGTGCTGTCGAACAAGCCGCAGTTGCTTTACAATTATTTCAAGCAACTTTTCGCGCAGGTCACGAACCCGCCGATTGACCCGATCCGCGAGGAAATCATCACCTCGACCGAGACGATGGTCGGCTCGCGCGGCGGCCTGCTGAATTCCAAGCCCGAAAGCTGCGCGCTCATCAAGCTGAAGCAGCCGATTCTCACGAACGAGGAATTGGAAAAGCTCCGGCAGGTCAACCGCCCCGGCTTCCAGGCCGCGACGCTGCCGATTTTGTTCGCGGCTGCCGACGGCGCGAAAGGATTGGAAGGCGCGCTGGCAAAATTATTTGCCGATGCCGATGAGGCCGTCGCCTCCGGTGTGAACGTCCTGATTCTCTCCGACCGCGGCGTCGGTGCGCTGAACGCGCCCATTCCCGCGCTGCTGGCCGTTGCCGGTTTGCATCATCATTTAATCCGGCATGGCACGCGCGGGCGCGTCGGCCTCGTGCTGGAGTCCGGCGAGCCGCGCGAGGTCCATCATTTCGCGCTGCTCATCGGCTACGGTTGCAGCGCCATCAATCCGTATCTTGCGTTCGAGTCGCTCGACGAAATGATTCGCGAGGGCTTGCTGGTCAACCTCGATCACAAGGCCGCCATCAAGAAATTCATCAAGGCCGCCATCAAGGGCGTCGTCAAGACGATGGCCAAGATGGGCATCTCGACCGTGCAGAGTTATCGCGGCGCGCAAATTTTCGAGGCGGTCGGCCTCAACAGCGCGGTCGTGGACAAATATTTCACATGGACGCCATCGCGGATTCAGGGTGTCGGTCTGGACGTGATTGCCGGGGAGGCGCTCGCGCGCCATCGCCATGCGTTTCCGGACCGCCCGGTCAACGGCGTGCTCGATGCCGGCGGCCAGTATCAATGGCGCGACGGCGGCGAGTATCATCTGTTTAATCCGCAGACGATTCACAAGCTGCAAATCGGCTGCCGCCTCGGCAGCTACAAAATTTTCAAGGAATATGCCGAGCTGATCAACAATCAGGCGGCGAACCTATGCACGTTGCGCGGCCTGCTCGATTTCAAATGGGCGGAAAAGCCGCTGCCGATTGAGCAGGTCGAGTCGGTGGATGAAATCGTGAAGCGCTTCAAAACTGGCGCGATGAGCTACGGCTCAATTTCGAAAGAAGCGCACGAGGCGCTCGCCGTCGCGATGAACCGCATCGGCGGCAAGAGCAACACCGGCGAAGGCGGCGAGGATCCGTCACGCTATGTTTTGGAAGCCAACGGTGACTCAAAAAATTCCGCCATCAAGCAGGTCGCGTCCGGCCGTTTCGGCGTCACGAGCCATTACCTCGTCAACGCGCGCGAATTGCAAATCAAGATGGCGCAGGGCGCGAAACCCGGCGAAGGCGGCGAACTGCCCGGCAAGAAAGTTTTTCCGGAAATCGCCAAGACGCGGTTCACCACGCCGGGTGTCGGCCTCATTTCGCCGCCGCCGCACCACGACATTTATTCCATCGAGGATCTGGCCGAGCTGATTCACGATTTGAAGAATTCGAATCGCAACGCGCGTGTGAGCGTGAAGCTCGTCGCCGAGGTCGGCGTCGGCACCATCGCCGCCGGCGTCGCGAAGGCGCACGCGGACGTGGTTTTGATTTCCGGCCACGACGGCGGCACCGGCGCGTCGCCGCTCTCTTCCATCAAGCACGCGGGCGGCCCATGGGAACTCGGCCTCGCCGAGACGCACCAGACGCTCGTGTTGAACAATCTCCGCAGCCGCATTTATGTCGAGGCGGACGGCCAGATGAAAACCGGTCGCGACGTGGCCGTGGCCGCGCTGCTCGGCGCGGAGGAATTTGGTTTTGCCACCGCGCCGCTCGTGGTGCTTGGCTGCATCATGATGCGCGTCTGCCATTTGAACACCTGCCCGGTGGGCGTGGCGACGCAGAACCCGAAATTGCGCGAGCGGTTCAGCGGCAATCCGGATTACGTCGTCAATTTCATGAGATTCGTCGCCGAGGAGTTGCGCGAGATCATGGCGAAGCTCGGCGTCCGCACGCTCAACGAAATGATTGGCCGCACGGACAAGCTGGCGCCGTGGAAGGCCATCGAGCACTGGAAGGCGAAGGGCCTCGACCTCACGCCGATTCTGTATCAGCCCGTCGCCGGGCCGGAAGTCGGTCGTTACCGCCAGCAGGATCAGGATCACGGCATTGAAAAATCGCTCGACGTGACGAAGCTGCTCGATATCTGCGAGCCGGCCATCGAGCGCGGCGTGCGCGTCCATGCCGATTTGCCGATTCGCAACGTCAACCGTGTCGTCGGCACGATTGTCGGCAGCGAAGTCACGAAGAAACACGGGCCGAACGGTCTGCCGGATGAAACGATTCATCTGAAATTCACCGGCAGCGCCGGCCAGAGCCTAGGCGCGTTCATGCCGCGCGGCATGACGATTGAACTCGAAGGCGACGCCAACGATTATTTCGGCAAGGGCTTGAGCGGCGGCAAAATCATCGTCTATCCGCCGAAAGGCTCGACGTTCGTCGCCGAGGAAAACATCATTATCGGCAACGTGGCGCTTTACGGCGCGACGGCCGGCGAGGTGTTTGTGCGCGGCATGGCGGGCGAACGTTTCGGCGTCCGTAACTCCGGCGTCAGCGCGGTCGTCGAGGCCGTGGGCGACCACGGTTGCGAATACATGACCGGCGGCCGCGTCGTGGTGCTCGGCAGAACCGGACGCAATTTCGCGGCGGGCATGAGCGGCGGCATTGCTTACGTGCTCGACGAGGCCGGCGATTTTGCCACGCGCTGCAACAAGGAACTGGTCGGCCTTGAAAAGCTCGCTGACCCGGATGAAATCGAGGAAATTTGGAAACTGGTCCAGCGCCATCAGGCCTGCACGACGAGCGAGCGGGCGGCGAAAATCCTCGGCGACTGGAAGAACCTCGTGCCGAAATTTGTGAAGGTGCTGCCGAAGGATTACGCGCGCGTGCTGCAATCGCTCAGGAAGGTTCAATCGCAGGGATTGACCGGCGACCAGGCCATCATGGCCGCGTTCGAGGAAAACATCCGCGACGTGGCGCGCGTCGGCGGCGGATAAGCCGTATTTTTATGGGACTTTTTTACGTTGGCTGCAAAATTACGAACCCGGCTGAAGATTCCAAGTCGGCGGTTGTTCCGCGCCTGATGGTTGACACCGGAGCGGAAGCAACTTGGATTGATGGTTCGGTCTTGTCGAAAATCGGCGTCGAGCCGCGCAAAAAAGATTTGCAGTTTCAAATGGCGAACGGACAAATTATCACGCGCTCGGTTGGCTATGCGGTTTTGAAGGTGGACAAGGCTGAAACGGTGGATGAAGTCGTTTTTGCGCAAAAGGGAGACTTGCAATTGCTCGGCGCGCGTGCGCTGGAAGGCCTTAATTTGAAGGTGGATTCGCGGAGCAAGAAATTGGTCGCCGCCGGGCCGGTCATCGTTGCCGCCGCCGTGCCACCACGTTTTGGGAAATTGATTCGCGTTCCCAGCCACTCTCCGAAACTTCGGCAGAAAAAAGTAAAATTCAATTTACACCGCCGAATCAGTTTGAAAATGAGATAACATGGGCAAACCAACAGGATTTTTGGATTTCAAACGCGAGCTGCCGGCGGACCGCACGGCAGGGTCGCGCGTCGCCGACTGGAAGGAATTTCATCTGCATCTGCCGGAGGCAGACTTGAAGAAACAGGGCGCGCGCTGCATGGATTGCGGCATCCCGTTCTGCCACACCGGCCAGCTCGTTAGCGGCATGGCCAGCGGATGTCCCATCCACAATCTCATTCCCGAATGGAACGACCTCGTGTATCGCGGTCTGTGGAAAGAGGCGCTCGAACGGCTGCACAAGACGAACAATTTTCCTGAATTCACCGGCCGCGTCTGTCCCGCGCCGTGCGAAGGCTCGTGCGTGCTCGGCATTAACAATCCGCCCGTCACCATCAAAAACATCGAGTGCGCCATCATTGATCACGGTTGGGAAAGCGGCTGGGTTAAACCCGAACCACCGCAGAAGCGCACCGGCAAAAAGGTCGCCGTCGTCGGCTCCGGCCCGGGGGGAATTTCCGCCGCCGCGCAGCTCAACAAGGCCGGCCACCTCGTCACCGTTTTCGAACGCGCCGACCGCCCCGGTGGCCTGCTCATGTATGGCATCCCCAACATGAAGCTCGACAAAAATGAAGTCGTGATGCGCCGCATCAAGCAAATGGAGGACGAAGGCATCAAGTTCGTCTGCAACACCGAGGTTGGGAAAAATTATCCGGTGGAAAAGCTGTTGAAAGAGTTCGATGCCGTGATTTTGGCGACCGGTGCGACCAAGCCGCGCGATTTGCCGATTCCCGGACGCGAACTCAAGGGCATCCATTTCGCGATGGATTTTCTCACCGCGAACACCAAGAGCATTTTGGACGGACACAAAAACGGCAGTTTCATTGACGCCACGGCGAAGGACGTCGTTGTCATCGGCGGCGGCGACACCGGGACGGATTGCGTTGGCACCTCGATGCGGCACGGCTGCAAGAGCCTCGTGCAGGTGGAAATCCTGCCAAAACCACCGCTGGAACGCGCCAAAGACAACCCGTGGCCCGAATGGCCGAAGGTCTATGCGATGGATTACGGCCAGCAGGAGGCCGCCGCGAAATTCGGCGCCGACCCGCGCGTTTATCTGACGACCGCGACGAAATTTGAAGGCGATGCAAATGGACAGGTCAAAGCCGTTCATCTCGTGCAAGTGGAATGGACGAAGAATGACAAGGGCCAGTTCATTCCGAAGCACGTTCCCGGCACGGAAAAAGTTTTGCCCGCGCAACTCGTCCTGCTGGCGATGGGTTTCCTCGGACCCGAACAGCCGTTGCTCGACGCGCTCAAAATCGAACGCGATGCGCGGACGAATGCGAAGGCCGAGTTCGAGAAATACTCCACGAACATCAGGGGCGTGTTTGCCAGCGGCGATTGCCGTCGCGGCCAAAGCCTCGTCGTGTGGGCGTTCAACGAAGGCCGCGGCGCGGCCCGTGAATGCGACCGCTATTTGATGGGCGCAACGGATTTGCCGTAACCTCAATTTGGACTGCAAAACCGCCGGAGGATCCGGCGGTTTTTTTCAGGGTGATTTGGTTGTCGGCGGCGGGCGAATTGTGGGACAATCAGGCATGGCAGAAGCCCAAACAGCATTAGTTAAATGTGTCTTTCTCGACGTTACGGCTTTTACAATATAGTATTTAACAATAACATAGGCAGGTTGTGCCGACAAGCAGGGCTGGGTTGGCGGTGGTGGGCAGGCCCTGGCGGAGGCGGGTTTTGACGGCGGCCCACAAGTGTTCGATGGGATTGAGGTC
>Ga0302320_10017027_pt1 | contig 14794 bp, 18 predicted proteins | sample Bog_T0_3_FD_202130 | JGI IMG/M metagenome (GOLD analysis project Ga0302320, IMG submission 202130) | Peat permafrost microbial communities from Stordalen Mire near Abisko, Sweden - Bog_T0_3 | ecosystem: Environmental > Terrestrial > Soil > Wetlands > Peat | place: Sweden: Abisko, Stordalen Mire...
AGCAATCCGACCCCCGCCCGCTGGACCGCCGCGCATCATCGGGGTAGTGGGAACCCATGGCCCGCACGGCAACTCTGACGCGCACCACCTCGGAAACCGACATCGCGCTCACCCTGGACCTGGACGGGACCGGGCAGGCCGACATCGCCACCGGCATCGGCTTCCTCGACCACATGCTGACCGCGCTGGCCCGCCACGCGCTGTTCGACCTGACCATCCGGGCGAAGGGCGACCTACACATCGACTTCCACCACACCACGGAGGATGTCGGCATCGTGCTCGGCGCCGCGCTGGCACAGGCGCTGGGCGATAAGCGCGGCATCCGCCGCTTCGGCCAGGCGCTGGTGCCAATGGATGAGGCGCTGGCCGAGGCCGCGGTGGACATCTCCGGCCGCCCGCTGCTGGTCTGGGAGGTCGCGTTCGTCCAGCCGAAGATCGGCACCATGGACACCGAGCTGTTCGAGGAATTCTTCCGCGCCCTGGCGACCAACGCCGCCGTCACGCTGCACGTCACGCGCCGCGCCGGCCACAACGCCCATCACGTGGCCGAATCCTGCTTCAAGGCCACGGCGCGGGCGCTGCGCATGGCGGCCGAGCCCGACCCCCGCGCGCTGGGCGCCATCCCATCCACCAAGGGGTCGCTGTGAAGATCTTCACCGTCCATCTGAAACCCCAGGCGCCCGCCGTGCTGGTGCCCGAGGCGTTCAGTTGGGGCGCGCTGCTGTTCGGCCCGCTCTGGCTCGCCGCCTACCGCGCCTGGGTCCCGGCGGCGATTGCGCTCGCCGCCACCATCCTGATCGCGGCGCTCGCCCCGGACGCGATCCAGGCGGTGCTGCTCGCCGGGCTTGCGGTGCTGCTCGGCCAATCCGGCCAGGACCTGCGGCGCTGGTCGCTGGGGCAGCGTGGCTATCGGCTTGGCCACGTGCTGGCCGCCCCGGATGAGGAGGCGGCGCTGTCTCGGCTGCTGACCGCCCAGCCAGACCTGATCGAGGCAATGGCGCGATGAAGGTGGCAGTCGTGGACTATGGCAGCGGCAACCTGGCCTCGGCCTCGCGCGCGCTGGCGCTCGCCGCCGACCGCGCCGGGATCGCGGCTGAGGTCCGCGTCACCGCCGACCCCGATTTCGTCGCCGGCGCCGATCGCATCGTGCTGCCGGGGCAAGGGGCCTTCGTCGACTGCCGGCGCGGGCTGGAAGCGGTCCCCGGCATGCGCCCCGCCATCGAAGCTGCCGTGGATGCGGGCCGTCCCTTCCTCGGCATCTGCGTCGGCATGCAGCTCATGGCGCAGCGCGGGCTGGAGCACGGCGTCACCCCGGGTCTCGGCTGGATCGCCGGCGAAATCGCCGAACTGGAGGCGCCCGGGCTGCGGCTGCCGCAGATGGGCTGGAACGAGTTGGTGTTCGAACCGGGCGTTCACCCGCTGCTGGATGGGCTCGTCCCCGGCGACCACGCCTATTTCGTCCACAGCTACGCCCTGGCCGGCGGCGCGCCACACGAGACGATCGCCACCACCGACTATGGCGGGCCGGTCGTCGCCATGGTGGCCGCCGGCAACCGGGCCGGCACGCAGTTTCACGTCGAAAAGAGCCAGGACGTGGGCATCCGCATCCTGATGAACTTCCTCCGCTGGAGACCCTGAGATGCCGTCCGACACGGACGAAGAACTGCCCTCTGCCGACGCCTTCGTCGAGCGGGTGGAGCATTTCACGGAACACGAGATGGCGTCGCTGTGCGAGGCGACGGACGCCGCCATCCTCGAGGGCGGCGGCTTCGGCTGGGTGAACCCGCCGGGGCGTCGGGCGCTGGAAAGCTACTTCCGAGGCGTCCTGCTGGTGCCCGAGCGCGAGCTGTTCGTGGCCCGGCTGAGCGGCGCCATTGTTGGCTCCGCTCACCTGGTCCGCCCGGCCCGCAACAACGAGGCCCAGGCGTTCGCCGCATCGATGATGCACTCGTTCATCGCCCCGTACGCGCGCGGTCACGGGCTGGCGCGGCTGCTGACGCTCGGGGTGGAGGAGCGCGCGCGGGAACTCGGCTACCACGTGCTGAACCTGGACGTGCGGGAGACGCAGGACGCAGCGATTCGACTTTACGAGTCGCTCGGCTACGTGCGCTGGGGCGTCCACCCGGATTACGCGCTGGTGCGGGGCAAGGTGACCCGCGGGTTCTTCTACTACAAACGGCTGCGTTCGGTGCGCCGGTCGCAGGTCGGCGAATGAGGCGGACGGCGGTATGACCCTGACGCTGTATCCCGCAATCGACCTGAAGGATGGTGCGTGCGTCCGGCTGCGCCGCGGCGAAATGGACCAGGCGACGGTCTATTCCGCCGACCCGGCTGGGCAGGCGCGGGCCTGGCAGGCGGCTGGGTTCGCCTGGCTGCATGTCGTTGATCTGAACGGCGCGTTCGCCGGCCGGCCGGTGAACGGTGCCGCCGTCACGGCCATTCTCGGTGCCGTTTCGATTCCGGTGCAGCTCGGCGGCGGTATCCGCGACCTTGCCGGGATCGAGACCTGGCTGGCGGCTGGCGTGCGCCGGGTGATTCTGGGCAGTGCGGCGGCGAAGAACCCGCCGCTGGTGCATGAGGCATGCCGCGCCTTCCCTGGTCGGATCGCGGTGGGGATCGACGCGCGGGACGGGTTCGTCGCCACCGAGGGCTGGGCGGAGACCAGCACGCTGACCGCGGTGGAGTTGGCGTTGCGCTTCGAGGATGCCGGCGCCGCCGCCATCGTGTTTACCGATATCGGCCGCGACGGCATGCTCAGCGGCCTGAACCTGGATCAGACCGTGGCCTTGGCCAGCCGGGTCGCCACGCCGGTGATCGCGTCCGGCGGAGTCGGCGGGTTGGGTGATCTCGATGCGCTGAAGCGCGTCGCCACGGGAACGCGAATCGAGGGTGTGATTGTCGGCCGCGCGTTGTATGACGGTCGAGTCGAAGCGGCCGAGGCGCTGGCCTTGCTGGACGTGTAGACCGCGCCTCGCCCTGTTGGGCACCTGATCCGGACAAGGCCGGGTTTCATCCGCTCGCAGCGGGGACGCTGTGTTGACATCCGCGTTCCGCGCTTGCACCGGCAACGTGCCGGGATGCTAAAGGCATACAATGTTGAAGCTGCGCGTTATCCCGTGTCTGGACGTGAAGGATGGTCGCGTCGTCAAGGGCGTGAACTTCGTCTCGCTGCGCGACGCCGGCGATCCGGTTGAGCAGGCTGCGGTGTACGACGCCGCCGGCGCCGATGAATTGTGCTTTCTGGATATCACCGCGAGCCACGAAAACCGTGACACGATCCTGGACGTGGTGTCGCGCACCGCGGCGCGGGTGTTCCTGCCGCTGACCGTGGGTGGCGGCATTCGATCGATCGAGGACATGCGCCGTCTGCTGCTGGCCGGCACGGACAAATGCAGCGTCAACTCCGCCGCCGTGGCGCGGCCAGACCTGGTGCGCGAGGCAGCGCAGAAATTCGGCAGCCAGTGCGTTGTGGTGGCGGTGGATGCCAAGCGTAGCGGGCACCGGTGGGAGGTGTTCACCCATGGCGGCCGGCGCGGCACCGGGATCGATACCGTCGCCTGGTGCCGTCAGGTCGTTGAACTCGGCGCCGGCGAAATCCTGCTGACCAGCATGGATCGCGACGGCACCGGTATTGGCTTCGACCTGGACCTGCTGCGTGCGGTGTGCGGTGCGGTACGGGTGCCGGTGATCGCCTCGGGCGGCGTCGGCACGCTGCAGCATTTCGTCGAGGGTGCGCAGGCCGGGGCGACCGGGTTGCTGGCGGCCAGCGTGTTCCATTTCGGTACCTTCACCATCGCCGAGGTGAAGGCGGCGCTGGCGGCCGCTGGGCTGCCGGTGCGTCTGCCACGGGCGGCGGCCTGAGGGGGCGCCGTGGCCAAGTCCGTCAAGATCAAGGACGTTGCCAAGGTAAACGGCAAGCCGAAGAAGACCGGCAAACTGGAGACCTCCGGTTCGCACGTTGCCGGCGGCCTGCATACCCAGCCGGCGCGCGTTGCATCGCATCCAGGCGGCTCGGGGGCCGCCGTGCTGGACCGGCTGTGGGACGTGGTCATGAGCCGCCGTGGCGCCGATCCGGGTGTGAGCCACTCCGCGCGCCTGCTGTCGCGGGGCGTCACCAAGGTGGCGCAGAAGTTCGGCGAAGAATCGGTGGAATGCCTGATCGAGGCGGTGGCCGGCAACCGTGACGCGGTGGTCGCCGAGAGCGCCGACGTGCTCTACCACCTGATCGTGCTGTGGGTCGCCGCCGGGATCAGCCCGGACGAAGTGTGGGCGGAGCTCAAGCGGCGCGAGGGGATCAGCGGCATCGCCGAGAAGGCGTCCCGGGCGCGGCAGCTTTCGGTTGCAATGGGACTGGAGACGACGAAAATCCCCTGAGTGCCCAGGCAGGGGCCAGTGATCGGAAGGAGCCTGCGATGCCGGTGAGCGGCCTGCCGCCCTACGACGACGGCAACATCTTCGCCCGAATCCTCCGCGGGGAGATCCCGTCCAAGAAGGTGTACGAGGACGAGTTCGCGCTGGCGTTCCACGACATCGCGCCGCAGGCGCCGGTGCACGTGCTGGTGTTGCCCAAGGGGCCTTGGTGCTCGTTCGCCGACTTCAGCACCGGCGCGAGCGACGCCGAGATCGCCGGGTTCACCCGTGCCGTGGGCACGGTCGCGAGGGAACTGGGGCTGGAGGCCGCGGGCTATCGGCTGCTCGCCAACATGGGCGCCGATTCGGGGCAGGAGGTGGGGCATTTCCACGTGCACCTGTTCGGCGGCCGGCCGCTTGGGCGGATGGTGCCGCCGGCCTAGAGCGCGCCCATTCGCGGCTGTCGGCCGACTGAGGCCATTCTTGCGCCTCTGGACAGCCTCGACCTCGCGCGGATTCCGGCCATGTCGCGTGCGCTGTCTGCTGACGCAGAAGGATATCGACTGGTGCGGACGATCTGGCTGGCACTCATCGGACTGGTTTTGGCCGCGCCGGCGGAGGCGCAATCGGTTGGCTCGCCGCGACTGAGCGCGAACGACACCTGGACGTACCAGAACACGGTGGAGAACAATGCCGGCTGGCGTCAGACTCGCATCGAGACCACCGTGCTGCGGGCCGGATCAGGCTCGATCGCCGTCAGCATCAAGCCTTCCGGCTCGACAATGCCGCCGACGGAGCAACTGGTCGGTCCGGACTGGAGCCGCGTGCGCAGCGTCAATGGCCGGGACACCGTTGTGAACCGACCGCTGTCGTTTCCACTGAGCATCGGCAAGACCTGGGAGATTCAGTGCGCCGAGGATCACCCGAACCGGCAGCACAGCACCGAGCATTTTCGGACGCCCTACAAGGTGGCCGGCTGGGAAGACGTCACGGTGCCCGCGGGTACGTTCCACGCTATGAAGATCGAAGCCGACGGCCAATGGTCGGCTGCTTTGGCTCCCGCGGTATCCGCCGTGTCAGGGGCGCGCGTAGACGCTCAGGGCACCACCTCCGTCATACAAACCAGCAAAACGACGCCCGCAACGGTGAGCGGGCGCACATACAAAGCGTTCTGGTACGTGCCCGCGGTGAAACGGTGGGTGAGGTCGGTTGAAGAATATTATGACACCAACGGCGTAAGACATGAGCGTTTTACGGACGAACTGGAATCGTACAAGGTTTCAGACTGATCATTGAGGTATGCCGGCCGTGGTTTCGCCGAGCCGGCGCAACCGCCGTTCCTTGCCGCGTGGGAATGTCCGGTGGAACCCGGGGGCTGGCTCGAACCTACGTTGGTTGGGCTGGTTCACCGTGCCGACACGCCCATAGTTCGACGTCCGCCCGGTGTCCGACACATGGCAGCAAACAATCTCAGCGAAAGGACGACCGCGCCGCGTTTCACCGGAGTCAGACGCGCCTCTTGAAATGCCTTTACGCCGCTCTTTTCACGCTTGATGGCCGTTCCACAAGCTGTCGGGGACAGCACCGATCCGCACAGATATGACGTTCCGCCGATGACTCAGCCCCCAGAGCCCGCCTCAGCGCCGCAGCCGATCGCCTTGGTTGGCGAGTTGCGCCCGCACCGGAGGCCTCGTCCCGTCCGGGTTCGGCGCCCGGCCGCGATCTCCGTGCTGGTCCACGCCCTGGTGCTGGCACTGCTGATTGTCGGGCCCCTACTGATGTGGCCTTCGCGGAAGGAGCCGGAGGAGGTGTTGCCCGCCTCCGTCGCCATGGTGTTCGAACCACCAAAGGACAGTGCGCGCTCGGCCCCGGAGCCGAGTCCAATGGCGACGCTGCCGGTCCCACCATCGCCGCCGGCCCCGCCCGCGCCGAGGCCGGCGCAAGCGCAACCCGCCCCGCGGCCCGCGCCTGCCCCGTCCCATCCGGCGCCTGCGGAGCCGCCGCGCTCGGCCCCCGCCACGACGCCCCCGGCCGAGCCTTCCGTGCCGCCGCCGACCAAGATGGCGGCGCTTCCCATGCCGCTGCGGCCGCCCCGGGTGACGCCGCAAGAACCGGCGCCGCGGCCACAGCCGCGCCCGAGGCCCGTACCGCGACCGCAGTCGCCGTCGGACTTCCCGGCCCCGATGAATTTTTCCCTGGGCTCGCCGCCCCGGGCGCAGCCCCGCGCGGCGCAGCAGCCCACGCCGGCCACCTACGGTCCGGCCGCGCGCGGTCCGGTCTCGTTCGGCCAGTTCGCCCGGGTGACCAGCGGCAAGGTCGATCCCAGCTGGCTCAGCCTGCTGCACGAGTGGTGGGAGAGGCATGGCTACTACCCTCCGCAGGCAGCGGCCAACGGCGAGGACGGCCGCGTCGCGATCCAGATCGTGGTCGATCGCTACGGACGGGTGAACGAACTTGAGCTGCTGAGCCGCTCGGGTTCGCAGTGGCTGGACATGGCGGCGCAAGGGGTATTCCGCGGCGCGAAACTGCCGCCCTTGCCGCCCGATACCACGGACCCGCAGATCACGGTCGAGCTGACGATCGACTACATTCTATACAGGCGATGACCCGAAGCCGGCGGCCGCACCGCAAAGGCGCAGGGCTGCGCCTGGTTGATATTCGACAGATCAATGGAAAGCTGGCCGAGGCTACCAGCAGTAAGTCCGTGTAACTTATGCCAGGACAGCGAGGCCCTTCCGCTCGACCAGGTCCAGCAGCTTGAGCGCCGGTCCCGATGGCTCCTTGCCGCCCTTCGCCCTGTCGCGCTCCCAAGCGGCGACAGTTGCCGTTCCCACATTCAAGACGGCCGCGAACACCGCCTGGCTGACATTGGCCTGCTTGCGGATACGCCGCACGTCCGCCGCCTTGTAAGGCCGAACGGGCGGCAGACACAGGACATCGAACCGCCGCATCGTCAGCGCATCGACCGCGCCCGCCGCGTGCAGATCATGGGCCGCCTCGTGGACTTCAGCGAGGAACTGGGAACCGCGCCCGAGGCGCGTTCTACGACGGACGACGTGCCAGCAGCGCCGCGGCAAGGGTACCGTCGTCCAGCAGATCGAGCGTGCCACCCATCGGTACGCCCTGACCCACCCGGGTCACGGCCACGCCGAGCGGCTTCAGCCGGTCCGTCAGCCAATGCGCCGTGGTGGCGCCGTCAACCGTCGCGCCAAGCGCGAGGATCACCTCGCGCACCCCGCCCGCCGCGATCCGGGCGAGCAGCGGCGCCACATTCAGATCCTCCGGCGTGACGCCGCCCAGAGCCGACAGCGTGCCGCCCAGCACGTGGTACAGGCCACGATGCACGGTGGCGCGCTCCAGCGCCCACAGGTCGCCGACGCTGTCCACGACGCAGATCACCGTCTGGTCGCGCTCCGGGTTGGTGCAGATCGAGCAGGGATCGCGGCTGTCCAGGTTGCCGCAGCGCGAGCAGCGATGGACGGCGCGCGCTGCCTCCGCCAGCGCAGCGGCGAGCGGCAGCATGCGCGTCTCCGGCTGCTGCAACAGCCGCAGCGCGATACGACGGGCGCTGCGCGGTCCCATGCCCGGAAGCTTCGCGAGCAGCCCGATCAGGGCTTCGACCTCCGGACCGCCCATGGCCGGCTATCGCCGCTCCCGACCGAGCGGGCCGGGCATGGCTCGCATTCCCGCAGGCGGCCGGTCCGCGACCCGCACCTTCACGACGACCCATACACCCTCGACTCTTTCACCCGCGCCGCTGGGTCGACCGTCCCCCTCGCAGGACCTGCCAGGAAAAAAACGCCGGCCAAGCCGGCCGCGATCGGGACGTTCGAACCCCCGCCGCCGTCCAGTCCCGCCATGCGCCCGGACGCAAGACACGCCGGGCGCCCACGGCAAGGATGCGGCGCGTAGCACTAGAACGGTAGCTTCATCCCGCCCGGAAGCTGCATGCCGCCGGTGAGCTTCTGCATTTCCTCGGCCGCCGCCGCCTCGATCTTGCGCTTGGCGTCCGTGTGCGCGGCGACGATCAGGTCCTCCAGCATCTCGGTCTCGGCCGGGTCGGCCAGCTTGGGATCGATCTTGATCCGGCGCAGATCGCCTTTGCCGCTCATGGTGACGGTCACCAGCCCGGCGCCGGCGGAGCCCTCCAGCTCCATCTCCTCCAGCTTGGACTGCATGTCCGCCATCTTGGACTGCATCTGCTGGGCCTGCTTCATCAGGCCGGCCAAATTCTTCATTCCGATAACTCCAAAAAGGACGAGGGATCGTCTGCGGGCTCGGCGTCCGCCGGGGCGAAGTCCGGCATGTCGGGCTCTGACTCAGGTTCGGCCGGAAGGCCATAGGCATCGGCAGTGGCATCATGCACCGCCGATATGGTCGCGCCGGGGAACGCCTCCATGATGGCGCGCACCAGGGGATGGTCGGCGGCTGCGGTGCGGCGGGCGGCGTCTGCGGCGTTGCCCTGCTCGGCCAGCGTCGGTTCGCCGGCGGCGGTGGACAGCGCGATGGTCCAGCGGGTGCCGGTTGCCTCGCTGAGCAGCGCGGCAAGCCGGGGGGCGAGGTCGCGCGGCGCCGCCGGCTGCGGCCGCAATTCGATCACCGGCGGCGCGAAGCGCACCAGGTGCACCGAGTGCAGCAGATGGGCGTGCAGCATCGCCTCGCGCTGCTCGGCCACCAGCCGGGCAACGTCGCGGAAGCTGGCAAAGCGAGGCTCGTCGGCGATCGCCGGTGCGGCAGCCACCAAGGCGGGAGCCGGAGCGTGAACGGGCGCCGCCCCGCCCCCGCCGGCCGCTGCACGGGCGCCGCCGCCACCCGAAGTCCCCGGTCCGGCCGAACCCGCGCCGTGCGTTGGGGCGCCGGCGGCCAGCCGCTTCACCAGCTCGCCGGGCGGCGGCAGGTCGGAGACGTGGCACAGCCGAATCAGCACCATCTCCGCCGCGGCGCGCCGGTCGGGCGCGGTTTCCACCTCGCCAACACCCTTCAGCAGCATCTGCCAGGCGCGGGCGAGCGACGGCACCGCCAGCTTGTCGGCCAGCGCCGCGCCGCGCGTGCGCTCCGACTCGGGCAGCTCCTGGCTGTCGCGCAGGGCGGGGATGGACTTGAGCCGGGTCACCATGTGCAGCAATTCCAGCAGGTCCTGCAGCAGCATGCCCAGATCGGCGCCGCGCTCATAGGCACGGTCGGTCACGGCGAGCGCGGCGGCGGGTTTGCCCGCCATCACCGCTTCCATTAGCTCGAACACCGCCTCCCGGTCGGCGAGACCCAGCATATCGGCGACCTGGGGCGCGGTGATCGCCCCCTCCGCCTGCGCGATCGCCTGGTCCAGCAGCGACAGCCCGTCGCGCACCGAGCCGTCAGCGGCGCGTGCGATCAAATCCAGCGCCTCGGGCGCCACATCGACGCCTTCCGCCGCGGCGATCCGGGCGAAATGCTGCGACAGTTCCGCCATCCGCACCCGGCGCAGGTCGAAGCGCTGGCAGCGCGACAGCACGGTGATCGGCACCTTGCGGATCTCGGTGGTGGCGAACACGAACTTCACGTGCGGCGGCGGTTCCTCCAGCGTCTTCAGCAGCGCGTTGAACGCGTTGCGCGACAGCATATGGACCTCGTCGATCACGAAGACCTTGGTGCGGGCCTGCATCGGGCGGAAGCGAGTGGCCTCGATGATCTCGCGAACATCATCGACGCCGGTGCGGGAGGCGGCATCCATCTCGACCACATCCGGGTGCCGGTCGGCGAGGATCGCCAGGCAGTTGGCGCACACGCCGCAGGGATCGGCCGTCGGGCCGCCGGTGCCATCGGGGCCGGTGCAGTTCAGCGCGCGAGCAATGATACGGGCGGTGGTGGTCTTGCCGACGCCGCGCACGCCGGTGAGCATGAAGGCGTGTGCGATGCGACCGGCGGCGAACGCGTTGCGCAGGATGCGCACCATCGCGTCCTGGCCGATCAGGTCGTCGAATGTGGCGGGACGGTATTTGCGGGCCAGCACGCGGTAGGCGGCGGCCTGCACCGGGGCGGGCAGCGACTCGCCGAACAGACCCGCGGGCGCCGGTTCCCCGAACAGGCCAGGGCCGTCCGGCGGCGGTGCGGCCTGCTGTGGGGGATCGTCCTGGAACAGGCCGGACATGCGGGGCGGTGCTTCAGCCGCCGCGGCGGCCCCCTGGCTCGTGGAAGTGCGGGTGGGAGGCCAGCAAGCGACCCGGGCGTAAACTCGTTGCGGCTGCTTCCTTCCGGACCTGACCGAGTTGGCGAGGCGCCCGTCCGCGCCGACCTCCCGGCGCATGCATATCATGCTTTGGGGGGGATGCAGCAAGCCGGGGTGGCGCGTTGCGGCGCACAGCCGCGCATGGCACGGTCGCGCGCGAAGGAGTTCCACCTTGCCGATGGCGCCGTGACCCTGATCCTGGCCAGCCGACCCAACGTCTATTCGTCCAGCCCGCTCGACCGCGCCACAGCGCGACGGGACGAAGCGGCGTGGATCGAAGGCCGGCGCGCCGACCCCGACACGCTGTTCGTGCCGGTGTGGCGCAGCCGGAACCTGCTGCGCGGCGCGTCCGACGGCGCGCCCGAGGCGGTCTATATCTCCGGCGAGGCGGCGGCCGCGGTGCGGATGCAGGATGGACCGTGGGCGTTTCTCGGCCTGCTCGGGGACCGGGCGGTGTTCGCGGTGGACATTAGCCTGGCCGACGATCCGGTGCCGCTGCTGCCAGCGGCGCTGGGCAGCTTTGTCGATCTGCGTTCGGTCGGCTGGGGCATGGCGAAGCCGGAGGCGGCGGTGCTCGCCACCGCGCGCGGGTTGCTGCACTGGCGGAGCCGGCATCGGTTCTGTGGCGTCTGTGGCGGCGTTTGCGACCCGCGCAGTGCCGGCAACGTCCTGGTCTGCACCACCTGTGAAACGCACCACTTCCCGCGCACCGATCCGGCCGTGATCATGCTGATCGCGCGCGGCGACCGGGCGCTGATGGGCCATTCTCGGCGTTTTCCGCAGGCAAACATGTATTCCACGCTGGCCGGCTTCGTGGAGCCAGGCGAGACGCTGGAAGAAGCGGTGCGGCGCGAGGTGCTGGAAGAGTCCGGCATCCAGGTCGGTGCGCTGCAATACCATTCAAGCCAGCCCTGGCCGTTTCCCGGCAACATCATGCTGGGCTTCATCGGCGAGGCGCTGACCGAAGCCATCACCATCGACCCGGAGGAAATGATCGACGTGCGCTGGTTCTCGCGCGAGGAAATTCGCGACCCCGAAGCCCATGGCTTCGCCCTGCCGCGAGCCGACAGCATCGCCCGACGGCTGATCCAGGACTGGATGGATGCCGCATGAATCGGGTTCTTGTCGCGCTGCTTGTTGCGCTGCTGGGCGGCTGCAAGCTCGCGGCCACGATGGGCGACAGCCCCCAGGCGCAATGCCAGCGGCAATCCTATGAGGACCCGGCGGTGCAGGCAGCGATCCAGGCCAGCAACGGCGATTATACCGTGGACGATACCAACGTCCGTTATCTGCGGCAGCAGGCGCTGCTGCGCTGCCTGCGCCAGAAGGGATTGGCGCCGCCGGGCGGGGTGGAGCCGCTGCGGCCGACGACGAACCCGATCCCGCTACCGTTCCCCTGAGAGCCGCGGATGCCGGACCTGCTGACCATCGGTTACGAAGGCTGCACCATCGACCAGGTGCTGTCGGCATTGCGCGAGGCTGGGGTGGAGCTGCTGATCGACGTTCGTGCCGTGCCGCAGTCACGCAAGCCCGGCTTTTCCAAGCGCCAGCTCGCGGCGGGGTTGGATGAGCGGGGCATTCGCTACGTCCATCTGCAAGGGCTTGGCACGCCGAAACCGGGGCGCGATGCGGTCCGGGCGGGCCATCCGGATCGCATGGAGACCATCTTCCGCGCCCATATGGAGGGTGATCGCCCGCAGGCGGAACTCGCCCAGGCGACGGCGCTGGCGGGCTCGGCCCGCGCCTGCCTGCTGTGTTTCGAGCACGACCCGCGCATGTGCCACCGCCGTCTGGTCGCCGAGATGATCACCGCCGAGACGGGGCAGCCGGTGGTGCATCTGGGGGTCTGAGGCGCGCACCGGCCTGACATGCGCGTAGGCCGGAAAAGCGCAGCGCCTTCCGCCTCCTTGCGGTCTTCCGGACCTCGCTGGCCGCCTGGGGCTCACTGCTGTCGCCGGTGTCTCGGCGGGAGACCGCCGGTGGACGGCGCTTTACTTGTCCACCCTACCCGGTCCCCCGACTCAAGGTCGGCCGCACAATCTGGTTGGCGAACCGCTTGGCCTACTTCGCCGCCGCGATTCCCTTGCGGATGGCTTCCTCGGCCTCGGGCTTGCCAGCCCAGCCGATGATCTTCACCCACTTGCCGGGCTCAAGATCCTTGTAGCGCTCGAAGAAGTGTTCGATCGCGGCCAGGGTGATCTTCGGCAGGTCGTCGATCGTATCGACGTGGGCGTATTGCGGGTGCACCCGCTCGTGCGGGATGCAGATGATCTTCTCGTCCAGCCCCGCCTCGTCTTCCATGCGCAGGATACCGATCGGGCGGGAGCGGATCACCGCGCCCGGCACGACCTCGGCCGGGATCAGCACCAACGCGTCGCACGGATCGCCGTCGTCGGCCAGGGTGCCGGGGACAAAGCCGTAGGCCGACGGATAGGCGGTCGCCGTGAACAGGAACCGGTCGACGAAGATCGCGCCGGACTCCTTGTCGACTTCGTACTTCACCGCCGACCCCTGCGGGATCTCCACCACCACGTTGATGTCTTCGGGCGGCGACTTGCCGGTCGGAATCTTGGAAACGTCCATGCGTGCTCTCTGTGCAATACGCTGAAAAAAATCAGCCGCTGGTCACCGTCTCCGGTGACCAGCGGCTGACGACGAAAGCCAGTCTAGTGTTAGCCGCCCAGGATAGCGAGCAGCAGCAGCGCAACGATGTTCGTGATCTTGATCATCGGGTTCACCGCGGGACCCGCGGTGTCCTTGTACGGGTCGCCCACGGTGTCGCCGGTCACGGCGGCCTTGTGCGCCTCCGAGCCCTTGCCGCCGTAGTTGCCTTCCTCGATGTATTTCTTCGCATTGTCCCAGGCGCCGCCGCCCGAGGTCATCGAGATCGCGACGAACAGCCCCGTCACGATGGTGCCGAGCAGCATCGCGCCCAGCGCCGAGAACGCCGCGGCGCGGCCGCCCAGGATGGCGATCACGACCCACAGCACGATCGGTGCAAGGACCGGCAGCAGCGAGGGGATGATCATCTCCTTGATCGCCGCCCGGGTCAGCAGATCCACGGCGCGGCCATATTCCGGCTTGCCGGTGCCTTCCATGATGCCGGGGATTTCGCGGAACTGGCGGCGCACTTCAACCACCACCGAGCCCGCGGCACGACCGACCGCCTGCATGCCCAGCGAGCCAAAGATGTACGGCAGCAGCCCGCCGACGAACAACCCGACCACCACGAACGGGTCCTGCAGCCCGAAGGTCACATGCAGGTTCGGGAAGTAGTGTTGCAGGTCCTGGGTGTACGCCGCAAACAGCACCAGCGAGGCCAGGCCCGCCGAGCCGATCGCGTAGCCCTTGGTCACCGCCTTGGTGGTGTTGCCAACGGCGTCCAGCAGGTCGGTGGTGACACGGACCTCCTTCGGCAGATCGGCCATCTCGGCGATGCCGCCGGCGTTGTCGGTCACCGGACCATAGGCGTCCAGCGCGACGATCAGGCCGGCAAGCGACAGCATGGTGGTCACCGCCACCGCGATGCCGAACAGGCCGCCGACCAGATAGGTCAGAATGATGCCGGCGGAGATCACCAGCACCGGCGCCGCGGTCGCCTCCATGGAGACGGCGAGGCCCTGGATGACGTTGGTGCCATGGCCGGTCGTGGACGATGCCGCGATCGAGCGCACCGGACGGTACTCGGTCGAGGTGTAGTACTCGGTGATCCAGACGATCCCGCCGGTAACGGCGAGGCCGATCAGCGCGCAGATGAACAGTTGCAGGCCGTTGACCGTACCGCCGCCCACGAGCTCCAGCGGGGTGAACAGACCGGCGAAGAAGGTGATCACGAGGAAGATGCCGACCGCCGACGCCAGGCCGGTCACGACCAGCCCCTTGTAGAGCGCCTTCATGATGCTGTCGTCGGGGCCGAGCCGGTCGAAGATCGGCTTCAGCGGGCCTTCCTCGGCACCGAGGCGAACATAGCGGATGCCGAGCACCGAGGTCAGGATGCACACCGCGCCGATGCCAAGCGGCAGCAGCAGCAGCGAGTCGCGCACCGGCCCGGTGAAGAAGATGGCCGCGAGCAGCATGGTGGCGACGATCGTCACGGCGTAGGTCTCGAACAGATCGGCGGCCATGCCGGCGCAGTCGCCGACGTTGTCGCCCACGTTGTCGGCGATCACGGCCGGGTTGCGGGGGTCATCCTCGGGGATGCCGGCTTCGACCTTGCCCACCAGGTCCGCGCCGACATCG
>Ga0302320_10017031_pt1 | contig 14791 bp, 14 predicted proteins | sample Bog_T0_3_FD_202130 | JGI IMG/M metagenome (GOLD analysis project Ga0302320, IMG submission 202130) | Peat permafrost microbial communities from Stordalen Mire near Abisko, Sweden - Bog_T0_3 | ecosystem: Environmental > Terrestrial > Soil > Wetlands > Peat | place: Sweden: Abisko, Stordalen Mire...
TCTTGCCGACGTTTGAATTGATCTTCACGCCAAGGTCAATGACAGGTACGCAGTACTCGATCGCGAAGCGGGTCAAGGCGGAGCGTCCCCAGAAGTCATCCGTGCAGCCAAAAATAACGTCGCATGTCCGAAAGCGCTTCATTATGGACGCGTAGGTAACCGGCTTACTGAAGTGTTCAACAACCGTTCCGAGTCCAATATGCCGCGCCATCTTCGAGAGGAGGGAGGACTTATCGACGCCAACATCGTCTATCTCAGATCCGTACACGCGGCTCACGTTGGAGTGTTCGAGACGCTGTCCGTCGGCGACCAGTATTCTACCTACTCCGAGGCGAACTAATTGTTCGAAGACCGAAGACCCGGTTCCCCCGGCACCTACTACCCCAACCGTCAATTGCTGCAATAGTGGCAGAATGTCGGGACCGAAGGCACGCACTTCGCGGTCATGGAACCTGGTGTCAATCGAGCGATCAAACCCGGCCCGCGGGAAGAAGCGAAATCGCCTCCCAATCACGCGGACCAAATCCAGTTGCTCGACCTTTCCTCCGTCCAGCCAGACACGCCCTCGAGGCAAAGCGGGGTCGCTAAGAACAATGCTCGCGTGTACGGCGTTGGGCGTATTGATTCGGTTGTACGCAGTTCGGAACAGCGCTGCCTCTTCAATGTCATCCTGTTTAGAATGTTCCGGCACGTCCGCAGGGTGGCTGTGTACGAACACAAAACACCCCCGCTCTCGGTCCGTTCGCTTCATGACGCGCAGAAAAGAGGATGCGGCCACGCTGAGGTGATGGTTTGACTGATCTAGCAGCTCAGAATCGGGTACTAGGATCGCCTCGCGGACAAGCAGTCTCGTTTCGCTGTCGGTGTGCGCTATCCCGCAAAGCAAAAAGGCGGCCCGTTCAGAGCGCTGTCCAGCCTGAAAAAGATGAGCGCAAAGCTCTTCATACTGTTTGTCACGAAAAGTAAGCGTGTACCGCATCAAATTCCTTCCTGCAACTCGCGTCGAATAATTCCGAGAAACGTCCGCAGATTATCTTTCCCCGGCCGCCATTGTGCCGCATCTAGATGGCGTGACCACTGCTGCCACTGTCGACCTTCATAGTTAACGTTGATTACGTCTGCTCGGGTTGGATAGGTGCCGTTGGTCAACTTGACGTGCGGATTAGTCCAGAAACAGTCAGGCTTAGCCATCGGGAAGTTGGGCGGCAGGCGAACCAGAAGATCACACGAATTCGGCGTGTAACGGGAAGCCAGCGCGAAATTCCTAATGAGGACGCAGACAAATCCAGCATCCTGGGCAATGGCAAAATCGTATCCCTTGTCCTTCAGGTGCTGCTGGTCCTCCTCGGCCAGCAGCACCTGCGCGATAGCAGCGTTAGTCACGGTGTCCTCCGGGTGTCACCTTTCCGGGCGTAGAGTAGAACTTCGCGTTCTCATGAACGTGAATGACTGTGTGATCGTTGGGAATCGGCTCGTCCTCCCGCGGACCTGGAGTCTCCCGATAAAGAGTCCATCCGGGCTGGACCTTACCCAAGACATAAAGGGCAGCACCGGTGGTTTCAGCCGGGGTCTTCAGGCGTTCCCGGTCGATGATAATGTCAACTTCTCGATGGTGATTACTTTGCTTTTCGATTTCTTCGTTATTCATAAAATTCCTTTTTCGAACTGCTATTGCAGCCGTGGTTGTTGATGCTTGCCTCTGCACTGTATGCATACAGTGCGAACATTACGAGCAAAAAAATTTACAGTGAGAGTTGTTCGTCCTCCTTTGCCGGATACAGCGATTCCAGCCTGATGCGGGATACTGCCGTGTTAACATCGAACTGGTCCGCTAGTGATCGAACCGCAGATTCGTAACGGGCGGGGTCGATCCGCTTACCCCCGAGAACGCCGACCGATATCAGGAAGGGTTCGCCCGCCATCTCGACAAGCGGTCGGGGCATCAGCAAATGACCCATGGCAACATTCGCCTGAAACTCCCACCACTCTCCTCCGTAGCCGTTTCGGCCTTCGCTGTCCCGGCACAGGACTTTGGGGGCACCGAGCTCTGAGTAGTCTCCGAATAACGGAGTTCCGGAGGCTATCGAAAACAAATGCGTATGAAGCAAGCAGTGACCTGCTTCATGAGCGATTGTGCTTCGCACCCTGCGCTTACCCGGTATGCTGACATCGGAATCCAGCGCCGCGGATACGTAAACGCCCTGAACTCCATTCGCCCCAAATTTCGTCAACCCGAGAATCCCGTCAGTAAGCTCTGCGGATTCAACTACCACGTTGAAACGCTTTTCGACGAAGCGCTCCACCCGGACAGGCTCAGGGCGAGCGGGAAGAAGTTTCGCTTTGCGGAGTTCATCAAGACAGATGTTTTCGATCTCACGGTCCGTGAAGTACGGCCTTTCCGAGAAAGGACCGCGGCTGGCCTGCAGGGTTTTCATTTTTCGTCTCCTTTCTTGTCAGCGTCCTTCTGGTCCGCCCATTTGAGAATCTGCTCCGACGATACGTTCATTTCCACAGCCTTCCGAAGTGCGAAGCCCAAAGCCGGATCCTGCCGCATTGCCCTTCGAAGTTCCTCGACCGGGAGGCGGTTGTCCAGTCGCTGCAACTCCTCAACGGATACGCCAAGAACCTGCGCGATCTTCTGAAGGAGATCTTCCGACGGGTTCCGCCGACCATTCTCGATATCGGAAATATGGGCCGGCGAGACATCGCCGAGCTTTCTCGCAAATTCGCGCAGGGAGATATCGTGTCGATCTCGCAGTTCCCGAATGCGCCCGCCAAGCTCGTTCATACTGTAAGCATACACTGCGTACAAGAAATGGTCAAGTCCACCGGGAGGTGCTGCTGTCCCTGACTTTTTTATATAATAAATTGTTGACTTAAAAATCTTCTTATGTGATAAAAGGACTTATGGGACGCACCGGTCGCCCGAAGCATTTGTCCGGTGACGAGCACACGACCACGATCATGCTCGATGTCGCTACTCAAGAAGCGATACTGAGCCTTCAGCTTCGACGCCTCCGGTCGACGGGCCGGAAGCCGACCCTTCGTGATCTGGTTCGGGAGGGAATTGATGGCCTCCTTCGCCACGAGGGTTTAGAGCCTTTGCCCACGACTTCTCCGGTGCCAGCGGGAACCGTTATCCCAATCAGCAAGACCGCCCGTTGATAATGACATGGAATCCCTCTAGAGGAGCTGAGATGACCTACGACCTGCAACTCGGAATGCTTGCGACACGAGCGATGAGCCATCTGCTGACCGCAGAGGCGAATCAGGACGATGGGGAGTTTCGCCAATTCCTGACGACGAGCGCCGATTTTTGCCAAGCGATAATGTACAGCGTTGCCGAGCCCGTGCCCCCAGCCTGTGATGCAACCGACGCGGGCGCGTTCATTTCAGCGGTCATGAAAATCTCGGTGCCTAAATCTTCGGAAGCCGACCGTGACCGTCTGCGGCAAATTGAAGAAATCCAGCCCTTAATCGACCGTGTGCTTCGTGAGAACCGTCGACCCGATACAACGGAGCAGCTTCAAATTGCAGAAGTTCTCTACACATCGTCAGCGGCCGATTTTCGGTAGTGTCTCCGGGCGCCAAGGTCATGACTGCCGGCCACATACCCACGTCATCAGCGCAGCTGAAATTCCTTTTGGGAACCAGTGCTGAAAACCTCATACGTCTTGAGTCCATCCTTACCCGCAGAAGAGAGTTAGGGTCAGCACCGGAGTTCCAGGCGATCATAGCGGCGATGCTGGGCCATTGCGCCAATTATCGGCAGCACTACTTGCAGCACGCGCCAATCATAACCAAGGTTCTGCGGGACGTCCCAATTTCGCCTATCGAGGAGATCGGGCTGAAGACGCTTTTCAGGAACTGCATCGGTACCTTTCTCGTTCTCCACGAGCTTCTTTTGTTTCTGCCAAGGGAAACGCTCCGGAAGGAGCTTCACTTTTTTTGTGACGAGCTTTTTCGGCCTGCCTACGATAGCGGAGATCTTTCAGTCATTCTCACCAGTGTTTACAACGCGTTCGAGTACTCCTTAGACTCCGCACTTAGGCAGTCGGATGTGTTCCTGATGAAGGTTCCTGATCCGAATAAACTAGCGTTCGGGCACGTAATGGAGCTTGCAATCGTTGATCGGGACAATCCTTTATCGTGGCCGATACTCGCGCACGAATTCGGGCACTACATCGATCAGAAATTCACCATCTCTGATCCACTTACGGAGAATTTTATAGACACGGAACTGAAGGTGCCGCCTACTCAGCGTGGGCATTTTCGGAAGATCTTCAAGCCGCTGGCATCTGAACTGTTTGCCGACTTGACCGCCTACTACCTCCTCGGACCGGTGGCCATTCTGCCGGTGGTGAATATGGAACTGACGTTTGGCATGGCAACCGAAAAGCCGATCCCATACGACGGTGTCCATCCGTTTACGTCAACGCGCCTTCAGGTCATAACCGATGCTGCCGCTGCTGACCATATGACTTTGGGGCTCTTCGGAATGTACACTCAAGCGCTCAACGAGGACGAGACCGCAAAAGTATCCAGGCTTCCGCAGTCCGACCAAAAAGAACGGGCTTCAGTGCGCCAATATACTACGTTCTTTGCTCAACGCCTTCGAGGCGTTTTCCTCGAGAAGATCGCCGAGTTGAACTTGGCCAGATTTAACGTTGAGCACTTCAGGACCGCCGAACAATTGCGGACCAACCTCGACGGCGGTATTCCGATTGGGTGCAAACGTCAAGTCACTGACGAGACTATTTGGGACCGCTTATCACAACTGACAAGCGCTTCCACTGTTGCGGAGATTCGAGACGCCTTCGCACTCTACAGAGAGGTTCCCGTGAGGGTAGCGGAAGTCCTCACGGCTGCGTGGATTGCCAATGCCGGGCGCAAAATCCGAGCGCTCACAGATGCATTTGCATTGGGTGACATCGACGGTGTATTTCCATTTCTTCAGCAATCGCTCGAGAGACAAGATGCCCTCGTCATGAAATCGATTGAGATGATCTCAGTCGTTAAGGAGATGGTCAGTGCTCCTCAATGATCTAGACATTCTCCGAAGACTCGTCGATCCAGATCCGAAAAGGCGAATCATCGTTACCCCTCTAGCTGATCCGATCGCGCAAATCGGGCCTTCATCGCTCGATATCCGACTGGGCGTTGGCTTCAAGGTTCCCGTGAGTTCTCAAACACCGGCCATCAATCCATATAAGGAGCCGCAAAGCGCTGCTCGCTATATGCGCGAGGTTGAAGTAGATGATCGCCAGCCTTTTTACCTGCACCCGGGAGAGTTCGCGCTGGCTTCGACTCTCGAATACATCCATGTGCCTTACGATCTCGGTTGTCGATTAGAGGGAAGAAGTTCTTGGGGAAGACTCGGACTACTGGTGCACGCGACCGCAGGTTTCATTGATCCCGGCTACTCTGGCAACGTAACATTTGAGCTGTTTAACGCAGGGCGGCTGCCAATTGAGCTCAAACCGGGATTCCGTATGGCACAACTTTGCTTCCTAACACTCAGCGATGTTCCTGGAATACCCTACGATAAGCGCCCCGAATCGAAATATCATCAGCTATTGACGGCAGAAGGCTCACGAATATGGAAAGACCGGTGATCTTAAGTCGCTGAGTAAGCCCCTGCTGACCGCAATCGGCATCGGAGTCTGTGCTGGAAAGAAGCGCAGTAGAGATTGCCCCCGATAAGTCGTTTTGGCAACGTCGTTCCACCGCGTGTGGGAATAACTCCGGTTACGAGACTGATGTCCGCGGGGAGCGATCCAAGTACCGGACGCTGGGTGTCAGCCGCCCTCGAAGGAAGACGGCCAAGCCTCATGAGTTCATAGCCAATCTCGAATTGAACGTTGATCCCGTCTCAAAACTCGCCCCGCCGTTCTTCGTCCCAAAGTAAGAAGAAGCTGAGCGAGTGTTCGGAAACCACCCGGCTGAATCCCTTCATATTGAGAACCGCGCCGTCGCGATTTTCAGTTCACTGGAGGCAATATGAACAAACTAAACGAGTTCGATATCGGCGATCACGCCGGCATCGAAGCCATTGGTGGCGAATTCCTCGCCGGATCTGGGTTTGAAAGTGAGATTCCTGACACCGAGTTTTCTGAACCCGGCGATTCGCTGGAAGGCGAGGGGAGGTAGACGTCCATGGCCACCTTCGCTCCGCCCGCCCCGGTCCGTCAACAAGGCGAGAAGCCAACACCGCGCGACTTCCGCCAGGAGGTCACCGACGGCATCGTCCAAATGCTCGAAAAGGGTGTCGCACCGTGGCAGAAGCCATGGGAGCCCGGCGTCAGTTCGCTCAGCGTTCCGTTCAATCCCACTTCCGAGCGTGCATACCGCGGCGGCAATGCAATCCATCTCATGGCCACCGGCCTCAAGAACGGATATGAAGATCCCCGCTGGATGACGTACAAACAGGCCGCCGACCAGGGGTGGCAGGTGCGTAGAGGAGAGAAAGGCACTCAGATCGAGTTCTGGGAGATCAAGCCCGCCGAGAGTGAAGATCAGTCAGGCGGTCCCGGCAATCGTAACGGCGCCGACTCGGCGAACGGCAACGCGGACAAATCCCGATTCATCCATCGCGTGTACACCGTCTTCAACGCGAAGCAGATCGAAAACATCCCGGAGTATGCGCCGGCGAGGCGGTCGGAGTTTGAAGCACTCCAGGCGGGCGAGCAGATCCTTTCCAACTCAGGCGCGAAGATCGCACACGATCAGCCCGACCGCGCATTCTACAGCCGCGCCCAGGACAGCATCCACCTGCCGCCCAGGGATGCTTTCAAGGAACCAGCAGGCTATTACGGAACCGCCCTGCATGAGCTCGCGCACTGGACCGGGCATCCCTCCCGGCTCAATCGGCCAACGCTGAACGAATCGTACCGGTTTGGCGATCTGAATTACGCCAAGGAAGAGCTGCGCGCGGAATTGGCGAGCGTATTTCTTGCAGCCGAGCGCGGAATTCCTCACGATCCCGAACAGCACGCCGCGTACGTCGGCTCCTGGATCAAGGCTCTCAAAGAGGACAAGAACGAGATCTTCCGCGCGGCGCACGACGCTTCGGCAGCGACCGATTTCCTGCTCACGTTGGAGCGCGACCGGTCGAAAGCCGACGAAGAACTCGCTGCGGGTCCGTCCATTGACTCGGCACCGGGGACATCGCCTGCAGCAACTCTCGAAGAAACGACCGCGGACATTCAACGTGATCGCGAACGCCTCGACGAACCCGGGCCGGAGAGGAACGTCAGCGACGACAACGAGCCTGCGGCACCCTTCCGCGAATCAACGGAACAGACAGCGCGCGTGGAGCCTGGAAGCGGCACTCTCAACGTTCACTCAAAGCAGTCCTCGACGGATCACAGGAACACTGTGGAGACGCAACCAGCACCTCCGATTCCCTCGAATGGACCCCTGAGTGAAGCCCAGTCGATTACGGCGGCGGCGCTTGGCCCGAAGGCGAAAGCGCTTGCCGCACAGACGGAGAGCGGTGCATACAAGGGGCCGATCATCGGTGAGACTGACGAGTTTTTGGTCCAACGTCAATCCAGCCGGTTCAGCGTGGCTCATCCGAAGGCGCTTCTCGACAGGCAGCCGGAAGTCGGAGAGAGCGTGAGCATCAACTACGCCGGTTCGACGGGTTCGGTTCGCGAATACCACGAGCGGGCGCGATCGCAGCAGCGGGAACGGTGACACGGACCCGACATGGCGAGCAACCAGCCCAACCTCTACCGGACGCCACGGTCGCCGGGCTATCTCGGTGGCTACAACTGGCGGGCGACCGGTCTCGGACTCCTCCTTCTCGTCGTCGTCAACTTTGCCGCGACACAATTCATAGCAGCAAAATTCCGGTATCAGGCTGCGCTCGGTGCGCCACTCATGCACGTCGGGAACGGTTCCGTCTACGAGCCTTTCGCGTGGGTCATATGGGGCTGGCACTACTCGATGTCACGTGACGTCGGGATACGCAAGCCGTTTTTCGAGGGCGAGATGATCGTGTTCGCCGGAAGCGTTCTCTGCATGGGAGCTTTCTTCGTCCTCGCGAATCGGCGAGCGCGAAAGCTGATGGAGAACGCCGAAGACCTGCACGGATCGGCGCGCTGGGCGAGCGAGCAGGATGTTCGCGAGACCGGTCTCCTGGAAGCCAAACGCGGGGTCTATGTGGGCGGGTGGCACCTGGGTGGCAGCCGGCTCAGGTACCTGCGGCACAACGGGCCGGAACATATTCTGGCCTTCGCTCCGACTCGAAGCGGTAAAGGCGTTGGCCTCGTCATTCCGACGCTGCTCGCCTGGGAGGAAAGCGCCGTTGTCTATGACATCAAGGGCGAGAACTGGGCCAAGACAGCCGGTTTTCGGCACGCGCAGGGACACCTGTGCTTTAAGTTCTCGCCCGTCGAGGACGGAAATTCGTCACGGTTCAATCCTCTTGGCGAGGTCCGGCTGTTCACACCGCGCGACGTGAGCGATGCACAGAACATCGCGAACATGATCGTTCGCACGGGCGAAGACAGTCCGCAGGAACGTTACTGGCAGGACGCCGCGGCATCGATCACGACCGGCATGATCCTGCATGTGTGTTACGAAGCGGCTCTCGAAAAGCGTGTTGCCTGCCTCGCCGATCTTTCTCACGTATTCACGCGACCCGGCAGTAGTTTTCGCGATACTCTCAGCGACCTGTTGAACTTCGAGCACGATCCCGGTTATGAGCACGGCTGGAAAATGCCCACCGGCGGGAAGACGCTGACGCATCCAGTCGTCCGGGAAAAAGTTCAGGAAATGCTCGACAAGGAAGAGCGTGACTTCGGGGGCGTGCTCTCGACTGCGAAGACGGCATTGACTCTCTACAGCGATCCGCTCGTCGCCAGGAACACCTCCGCCAGTGACTTCACGATTGACGATCTGGTTAACCACAAGCTCCCGGTCTCCCTTTATCTCGTCGTGCCCCCTTCCGACAAGATTCGTCTGCGCCCGCTGATTCGGCTGATGTTCACGATGACGGTGAACCGACTCACCGAGCGGATGGTCTTCGAGGGCGCTGAGCAGAAGCGCAACAAGTATCGGCTCTTGCTCTTGATCGACGAGTTTCCGTCCCTGAATCGGATGGAGATCTTCGCCGACGCTCTCTCGTACATGGCCGGATACGGGCTTAAGGCGTATCTGATCACTCAGGATATTCGACAGATCGTGGATGCGTACGGCAATAACGAGAGCATCGTCTCGAATTGCCATGTGAGGATCGCGTTTGCGCCGAATCAGTTCGAGACTGCGGATCTGCTGTCGAAGATGACCGGAACGACGACGGTTTCCAAGGCGAGCTTCAACTACAGCGGCTCCCGGTTTGCGCCCGTCATGGCCCACGTGAACGCCAGCGTGGATCACATCGAGCGCCCACTGATGACACCCGACGAGGTGCTGCGGCTGAAGCCTTCGCAAAAGACAGGTGCCGGAATATCGGAGCGGATCGTCGCGCCGGGGCAGATGCTGATTTTCGTCAGCGGGCACCGCCCGATTCTCGGCACTCAGATGCTTTATTTTCTCGATCCAGTGTTGACTCAGCGCGCGGCGGTTCCGCCGCCGACCGAGCTCATAACTCTCGAAGACGGCGAAACCGGGCCGCAGAAACCCGCCGACCGAACCCGCAACGTGATCAGCAAAGCGGAAACCGGCGAGGCCGGCGATGAGCGGTCGCACGCCGAGGCTGGATTCATGGAAGAACTCCAACTCACCGACAAGGAGCAAGAAGATCATGCAGAAGAATCGCATTGAGGTGGCCGGATACCTGGCCGCAAAACCCGAAATCCGCTATTTGCCATCAGGCACGCCCGTTGCAAACGCGAGACTGGGCGAGAGCTACACCTTCAAGGACGGCGCGGGCAAGCAGCAGAAGCACACGAACTGGCATAGCCTCTCGTTTTACGGCGATCTTTCTTCGGTTGCCGCCGCCTACGACAAAGGCGACAATCTGTTCGTCGAGGGAAGCGTCGAGCAGCGTCAGTTTGCACCTAAAAGCGACGGCGTTAAACGAACCGTTCACGAAATCATTGTCCGAAGTTTCCATCTGATCGCCCCGTCCCGCGCGTCGAACGGTAAGTCTGTTCCGACAGACTCCGCAGTCCTCGAGCGCGAAAACCCGGAAGAGGAACCTGTCCCGTTGCCGGAGCGTGACGATGATCCGTGGCCTGTTCGCTGATCCCCGCAGCCACCGTTACGCAACTGCCAAGCGCATAGCTATTGTGTGCGTCGGAAGCGTCGTTGCAATCGCGCAGCTCTGCGCTTCCCTCGGACTTCGTATCAACACGTCGCCTTCCCTCCCGGTCGGCTTGTACGTCACGACAGCCGACCCGAATGCGTCCCTCGTCGAGTTCTGTCCCGTGGAACCGTATGCCCAACTCGCGATTGTCAGAGGCTACCGTTCTGCCGGAAACTGCCGTGACGGCGCGGCTCCTTTGCTCAAGCCTGTGGTTGGCAAATCCGGGGATGTAGTTGACGTATCGCAGGCTGGCATCGTCGTCAATGGGAAGCGGATTCCCAACACGGCTCCCGTTGGCGCGGATACGCGTGGCCGGCAACTGCCGCCATGGCCGTCCGGTCGGTACTTCGTGAAGCCGGGCGAAGTCTGGGTCGCATCCTCTTTCAATCGCCGGAGCTTTGACAGCCGCTACTTTGGGCCCGTGCCGACAATCGCTATCCGCGATCGCTTGCGGCCTCTGATTACGGGTGGCAAATGAACCGTGCCGGAATCATCCGTTGCGCCGCCTCGGCCACCATCGGCGTTGCTTTCTCAACAGGACATCCGGCCGGAATCGTCCTCTCCGTGGCCGCGCCTGCTCTGGCGTTTCGGCAACCAACCCGTCGATTCGGCTATCTGTCTGCGATGTCCTACTATGGCGGGGCGTCGTGGCCCATTGTTCCCGCTGCGGCAAACTTCTTCGGCCCTCATCCTGCAGCCGTTGATGCGCTGGGTTTGTGGATTATCGCTGCCTTCCTGCTTGCGCTTCCGTGGTTCTGTGTCTGGACGTCGGACCGGCGCCAGTTACTGTGGCGCGGCGCGCTGGGCATCCTCATGACCGTGATACCGCCGCTGGGCATGATCGGATGGGCCTCACCATTGACCGCGAGTGGGTTCCTGTTTCCGGGAACGTCGTGGATAGGCGTCTTCGCGCTGACCCTGGCAATGGGATTTCTGGCATCTTCGCCAAGGGTCGCTCTGCTGGCGATATCTACTACCGCAATAATTCTCAATCTGTCTGCCGGGCCCGCCCCGAAACTTCCCAACTGGGAAGGCATCAATACCCACTTTGGCGGCGTCTCCCACGAGCACACCGGCGCAATCGCTGAATTCAGAGTTGTCGAATCGATCCAGCGACGAGCACTTGCGTCGCAGTCGAAGGTAGTCGTCTTCCCTGAGACCGTCGTACCAGAGTGGAGCACCGCGACGGATGTGTTCTGGGAGCGAACTCTAAACGAGATCCGGTCCGCCGGGAAAACAATCATAGTCGGCTCGAAGGTCGTTCAGCCGACAAAGATAGGGGGCTTCCACGCCGACGAGTTTGCCGCGAGTATCGCCATTCTCACATCGGGCCGACCGCCGATCAACCTGGCCGCCCCGTCACGGCCCAGCGTTACTTCGCCATTCAGGAACGTACTCATCGTGCGTGGCCGCGAAGAAGGCATCTTCGAGCAGCGAATTCCCGTCCCACTGGGAATGTGGCGGCCATTCGGCGGCGAAGGCGCGAAGATCCATCTGGGCGGGCCCGCCGTGCTGCCGGTAGCGGGCGAACGCGCCGCCATCCTCATCTGTTACGAACAGTTGCTGACGTGGCCGATACTAACATCGATTCTCCAGCGCCCGACCGTAATCGTGGCGATTGCCAATGACCACTGGGCCACGGGCACACCCATCCCCCAACTTCAACTCAATGCCGTTCGCGCGTGGGCGCGCCTGATTTCTGTGCCTTATGTCTCGGCGACCAACTTCTAACAACGAACAGCTCAGCCTCTTCAGTGAAACCGCTGAGCCCCTGCAAATTGATAACGTAGTACTGGAGTCAATCGATGATCGAAGCGAACGACATGACACCACTGGGATACAAAATCCTGGCGCATTGGAAGCAACATCGCCCGGCGATGGTACAGAGCCTGGAACTGGAGAATCAACTCCAGAGGGCGGTTTTCGCGGCCCAGGAGCTGACGACAGACCTCCTGTACGAACTGACGGTGGTGCGGAAGATGGACTACCAGATGGCATGGGAGATCGCGACGAGGGAGTGGGCGTTCCTCCCAACGGAGGAAGATCAGCCCCAATTGCCATTCGATCCGGCGACACTCAGCCCGCACCAACCCTTGCCCGCGACTTCCGCATAACAGATGCTCACCGTGTCGGCCTCGGCGGTCCGAGGGAGAAGGTAGCCGCCAATCTCGAAGCGATTCGCACGCTCAAGAGCGTCGAAGCAGAGAGCCGACAGGCGACCGGCGAAGAACGAGCTGTCCTGGTGCGGTATTCGGGGTGGGGTGCTTTCCCAAGCGCATTCGAAGCGAATCCACCGCGCGATTGGAAGAGTGTCGCCAGCGAAGTGCGCGAAATTCTCACTCCTGAGGAATACGCGTCCGCCAGAGCGTCGACGCCTAACGCGCACTATACGTCGCCGGAAGTGATTGCTGCCATCTGGGAGGCTTTGGAGCGATTCGGTCTGCGGCCGGGCTCGCACATCCTGGAGCCGTCCATGGGAGTCGGTCATTTCTTTGGTCTTATGCCGGAGAGCATGTACGGCGGGACGAGGCGAACCGGAATTGAATTGGATTCTGTTTCCGCGCGCATCGCGGCGAAGCTCTACCCGGATTCGAGCATTCACTCGAAGGGCTTCGAAGAATTAGCGCTTCCGAAAAACTTTTTCGATGCTGCCGTGGGAAACATACCGTTCGGGAATTATGCGGTCTTCGATCCTGCCTATCGCAAGAGCCCACATTTAACCCGAGCCATTCACGATTACTTTCTTACGAAAAGCCTGGATGTGGTCCGACCGGGAGGCGTCATCGCGCTCATCACGAGCCGTTTCTCGATGGATAAGCAGAACTCTTCGGTCCGCCAGCACCTTTCGGAAGGCGCGGTTCTCCTCGGAGCAATCCGGTTGCCCAATACGACGTTCCGGGCTAACGCCGGCACGGACGTGACAACAGACATCCTGTTTCTTCAGAAGAGACCGGCCGCGGCGGAGCGCAGCGAGGAACCATGGGCGAATCTGGGTGTTCTGGAAACAGAGGACGGAGCCATAGAGGTCAACGAATACTTCATTCGCCATCCCGAAATGATGCTGGGCCGGATGGCGGTCGACCGCGGCCAGTACGGAACACCCGCCCCATTCCTGTCGGGGACCCTCGATCCAGCCGCATTAAAGGCCGCAGTCTCTTGCTTGCCCGCCGGAGTCTATGGCACAATCCGCCAGCGTCCGACTTCATCCGAGCAAGAACTGACCGATGTCGAGGACGTTAAAGACGGCGGTCTGGCAGAACGGAACGGCCAGATTCACGTTCGCCGGGGCAACACTTTCGAACCGCTGGCACTGTCGGCTTCGACGAGCGCGAGAATCCGCGGAATGATTGAGGTTCGCAACGCCGTCCGCGTCGTATTCCAATCTCAACTTTCCGACAAGGTCGATGAAGACCTCATCGTCAAAGCCCGCAATAATCTCAACCGTTCCTACGACTACTTTGTTTCGCGTTTCGGCCCTTTGAGCGCGAAGGAAAACGTCCGGGCTTTTGCCGACGACCCGGACCAGCCGCTCCTGCTGTCTCTGGAGGACTACAATCCCGAAACCGGCAAGGCGGCCAAATCCGCGATCTTTTCCCGCAGAACGCTGGAACGATATAAGCCGGTGGAGAGCGCAGATACCGCTGCGGAGGCGCTGCTTGTCTCTCTGAATGAAACCGGCGACATCGACTGGCCTCGGATGCAGTCATTGACCGGACAGCCCCAGAATGAATTGCAGACCGAATTGGGCGGGCTTGTGTACCGCAACCCTGACGGTGGACAGTGGGAGACTGCGGACCGATACCTGAGCGGAAACGTCCGCACCAAACTCGCTGTCGCGGAGCTTTCCGCACAACTCGATCCCGGATACGCGCGCAACGTCGAGGCGCTTCGGGCGGTTCAGCCGCAGGATCTCGAACCGGGGGAAATTGAAGCGCGACTGGGATCGCCGTGGATTCCAGCCTCCGACGTCCGCGACTTCCTTACCGAACTGCTCGATGTTCCGAGGGGAAGCATCAAAGTGGCATTTGCGGAATGCATCGCCACCTGGACCGTTGAGCCCGACTACAGCGCTAAGTTCGTTGTGCGTAACACCACCGCGCACGGGACGCCACGCTTTCGTGCCTCCGAATTGGCTGAGCAAGCCCTGAACGGGCGCACACCCACGGCCTACGACGAAGATGCGGATGGCAATCGAACCGTTAACCAGCCGGAAACAATTGCCGCGCGCGAAAAGCAACAGCAGTTGAAGGACCGGTTCCGCGATTGGGTTTGGGAAGACCCGGCCCGAGCAACGCGCCTGGCACAAGACTACAACTTACGGTTCAACAACATCCGGCTCCGCGAATTCGATGGATCACACCTTTCGTTGCCAGGCATGACCCGAACGGCCCTCCGTGATGGCGATCTGGCTCCTCATCAGAAGAATGCGGTCTGGCGGATCTTGCAGGGTGGCAGTCCTCTTCTGGCGCACGTTGTAGGCGCCGGCAAGACCTGGACTATGGCGGCAGCGGCGATGGAGTTGCGCCGGTTGGACCT
>Ga0302320_10017032_pt1 | contig 14789 bp, 14 predicted proteins | sample Bog_T0_3_FD_202130 | JGI IMG/M metagenome (GOLD analysis project Ga0302320, IMG submission 202130) | Peat permafrost microbial communities from Stordalen Mire near Abisko, Sweden - Bog_T0_3 | ecosystem: Environmental > Terrestrial > Soil > Wetlands > Peat | place: Sweden: Abisko, Stordalen Mire...
GTGTTGGTACCAAAGCGATCCTGAGTACCCTAGACCGCAGCTCATGCGTTTCGCCTTTGAGGAGGATGAGTTGCCGGTTTACCAGAGCAACCTCCGTGTCACTCGAGAGTTGGTCCTAAAGCCCGTACTGAGCGCGGCGGAACCTTCTCTTTTCCGTCTCTTCCAATCCGTTTGTGTGGATGCAAGCTCTTTTGTGAAGGCGTCGGCCGTCATCCGTTTCCAAGCTTGCACCGACCGGCAATGTTACGCGCCGGAATCGGTTGCAGCGGAATGGAAGTTTCGTTTCGCGCCACCCAATCTGGAACGGGCTTCGCCCGAGCTTCGACGTGAGTTCGAGCAATAGCTCATGGCGGTCCTCAGCGCAAATCGCGCACCAGTTCCAAAGTCAGTTCGCGGATGGCGCCGGGCAAAACCTCGGTATCCGGTGTGGCGAGGTGCAACTCCCGATGCAGCGGCTTACCCTTCACCCTCAGAACTCTCAGCTGGCACACGGTATCTTCGGCCACGGAGCATAACGGCAGAATCGAAGCTCCCAACCCGGCGCGGACCAGGCTCTTGATGGCTTCGTTATTCTCGACTTCCATCGTGATGCGCGGGTGGACGCCTAACGACGCGAAATAGCGATCGATCAGATTCTGCATGGCGGTGTTGCGCCCATACAGGATGAAGCGCAGGGAAGCCAGGTCGGCAGGCTCCAATGCTCGTTTGCGGGCAAGCGGATGGGTTCGATCGAGAACCACAACCATTTCCTCGGACCCCAGCAGGGCAAAATTGACCCCCTGGCGCGGTGTGGTGGCCATCACGATAGCCAAGTCCAGTTGTTGCGATTGAAGGCTATCCAGCAGAAACTCCGTAGTGCCGGCAAGGACAACCAACTCGATATCGGGGAAGCGGCGCATGTAATTGCCGAGGGTCCGCGGCAAGCGGTAAGTCAGCGTGGTCGGGCCGACACCCAGGCGAACCGTCCCGCGCTTTAAAGTGTTGATCTCGCGGATGGCCATCTCGGCGTTCTTAATGTCGCGAAAAATTCGTTCGGCATGCTCCAGTAGTAACTGGCCGGCCTCGGTAACCACTACCCGCTTTCCCACTCGTAGAAAGAGCGGGCCGCCGAACTCCTCCTCCAGGAGCTTAATATGCTGGCTTACAGTGGATTGGGACAAGTGCAGTTCTTCCCCAGCCCGCGTGAAGCCTCCATTCTTGACTGCCGCTTGAAATACTCGAAGCTGGTGTAGATCCATTCTCGGTGCGCGCTCTAAACAGAGTAGACCATCCATAACCAGCATTACTTTTGATTCATTAAGTTTTCTATTGCATTGGGGAATATGTGGTGCTAACCTGTGGTTGACGTGGATTGATTTAGGCTCCCGATCGGTGGAGTCGGCTAATTGCAACCACGAAAAAAAGTGCTAAAGGTGAATCGGTCTTCACGAAACTCAAACCCCTGAGGCCTTTCGCCCAGGGGCTTTTTATTGAGACCGAGTCGTCTGCTAGAGGAGGCCGTGTTGCTTCTAGAAGAAGGACTCTTACCCATGAATGATCGAGTAGGCCCGTCTGACACGCTCGAAAACTTAATCTTGGCCCGAGTGATCGTGGAACCACGACACTTGGAGGAATTGCTGGAAGCTCTGGCCGGTTTGAACTTTCCCGTGAATCCCGAATTGCAGCATCGGACCGGGTCAGTACTCGTGGAGTTTCCCGCGTATGCGGTGGATGTTCCGGAGATCCGGGGTATGCTCCGGCGATTGGCTTTCGATGAGGATTCGCTCGACGTGTTCGGAATCCTGCACGCGGCGGCAAATGCGTGAAGCTGATATTCTGCTCCGCAAAGTATGACGATCGAGATCTTAACGAAGCTCTCTCCACAAAATACCCGATTTATCGGTTTGATAAAGCCTAACATGAAAGAGTGAACGCCGTATCCGCCATTCAGACCGGTTCGGTTCGTATTAAGGCCGCCCAAGTGGAAGCCAAAGGCACGCCGCTCGCTTCCATGGGTCACATCCTCTTCGATTCGGACTGGGCGGACTGGCTCCCGATTTACGCCTGGGTGATCCAGCACGAAGAAGGGGCGATCGTGGTCGATACCGGGGAGACGGCGCGCGTTCACGACGCTGGTTATCATCCGCGCTGGCATCCCTATATTCGTTGGGCGGCTCAATTTCGGGTTCAGCCAGAGGAGGAAATCGGACCGCAATTGAAGCGCATGGGCATAAATCCGGCGGATGTCCGGCAGGTGGTATTGACGCATTTGCACACCGACCATGCGGGCGGCTTGGCGCATTTTCCGAAGAGCAAAATCTGGGTGAGCCAGCCGGAGTATGAAGCGGCCAGCGGCTTTCTTGGGAAGGTGCGAGGCTACCTGCCCCATCGCTGGCCACAGTGGTGGAAGCCGGTCTTCGTACCCTGGGCGTCGGAGGCGGTTGGACCTTTCACCCGCAGCTTCCCCTTGACGCGGCGCGGCGACGTTGTGGCAGTCTCCGCGCCCGGCCACACCCCTGGGCACTTGGCAGTGATCGTCCGGGATGACGTAAGCGTTTTCATCGCGGGAGACATTACCTACAACGAACGTTTATTGCGGGCCGGCAAAGTTGACGGCGTGAGCCCGAATCAGGCGGTTAGTCTGGCAACGGCTAAGGCAGTTCTAAAGCTCGCCGAGAGCGAGAAGCTCGTGTACCTGCCCTCGCACGACCCGGATGGGCCGGGCCGATTGGCCGCGCTATCGTTAGTGAATCGCACTGGGTAATTTGAGTCTGTGACTATGCAAGTTCGCTACGCTGCTTGCTATACATAAAGTAAATAAACAACCCAATAATCAGCCACACAAAGAACCGGATCCATGTCAACAGCGGCAGCCCCATCATCAACACCACACAGCATCCGATCGAAATCATCGGCACTACCGGCACCAGCGGAACCTTGAAAGTCCGCGGCCGTTCCGGCTGCGTTCTTCGCAAAGCGATCACTCCGGCCGACACCAGCGCGAACGCGAACAGCGTCCCAATGTTCGATAATTCGGCCAGTGTGTCGATATCCCAAATCCCCGCCGGAATCCCCACAAAAAGGCCCGCGATCCAGGTGCTGATATACGGCGTGCGGTATACCTGATGAACCCTGGAAAAGATGCCCGGCAGCAACTTATCCCGCGACATCGCGAACCATATGCGAGCCTGCCCATACTGGTACACCAACAGCGACGACAGCATGCCCATCAGGGCCCCAGCGGTCACGATGATGCGCAGACGAGTATAGCCGAGCGCCTTCAATGCGTCCGCCACCGGCGAATCCGTTCCCAGCTTGTCGAACCGGACGATGCCGGTGAGCACCAGCGATACGGAAGCGTAGAGGATGGTGCAGATGATCAATGTGGCGATGATGCCCGTTGGTAAATCGCGCTGTGGTTTCTTGCATTCTTCGGCTGCGGTGGAAACCGAATCGAACCCGATGTACGTAAAGAAGACGATGGACGCGCCCGTCAAGATGCCCGAAAAACCATTGGGGGCGAAAGGGTGCCAGTTTTGGGGATTAATGGATCGAGCGGCGCCAAAGCAAAACAACAGAATCGCAATAATCTTGATGGCGACCATGGTGGTGTTGGCGCCGGCGCTTTCGCGGACGCCGCGCACCAGCACCCAGGTGACGAGCATGGTGATCACCAGCGCCGGTACGTTGAAGTAACCGCCCGGTTGTCCGGCGGCGGGAATCAGCGGAAAGGCGATCGCGGGCGGCAGGTGAAATCCGAAAAGACTGTCAAAGAGGTCCTGCAAATACGCGGAGAATCCGACCGCCACGGACATATTCGAAACCGCGTACTCCAGAATCAGATCCCAGCCGATGATCCAAGCGAACACTTCGCCGAGCGTGGCATAAGCGTAGGTGTACGCGCTGCCTGCAATCGGAATCATCGAGGCTAACTCGGCGTAGCATAATCCGGCAAAAGCGCAGGCGATCGCCACCAGGACGAACGATAGGGTTATCGCCGGACCGGCGCCCGGCCGCCCCATAGTAGAGCCCGCATGCGCTCCCTGGGTTGCCAAGTCGAGAATAGTGGCATTCAGAATGGAGTGGATTTTTTCGACTTTGCCAGCGGCCGCGGTTCCGGTCAAGGTAAAAATGCCCGAACCGATGACCGCGCCGATTCCGAGGGCGGTCAGGCTCCACGGCCCGAGTGTTTTCTTGAGACAATGCAGCGGCTCTTCCGACGCGGCAATCAGAACATCGATGCTCTTCGTGCGAAGAAGCTGGTTGGGTTGGATGGAGGTGGCCACGTTTTAGGGAAACACCCATCCTACAGTGTGCGACGGGTCAGCCACAACTGCCGATTTTCACCTGCGGCTAACCCGGAGTTCGATTGAGAAAAATTGATCTGCTTAAACGGGGACTAGTAACGGCCCCGGCCACCACCGCCGCCACCACCGCCCCCGCGACCGCCGCGGCCACCACCGCCTTCGCGGCCACCGCCACCACGATCGCCGCCACCACCGCCGGGACGTCCACCGCCGCGATCGCCGCGATCACTGCCCCGGTCGCCCATCGGACGCGCTTCGTTCACTACCAGAGTACGGCCCAGAAAATCCTGACCGTTACAGGATTGAACCGCACGATCGGCCTCGCCATCATTTTCGATTTCGATGAATCCGAACCCGCGTGACTCGCCGGAGAACTTATCGCGGATGATCTGAACTGAATCGGCGCGAACACCTACCTGAGATAACCAGTCGTTCAGACTGGCTTCCGTCGCCTGATAAGGCAGATTTCCAACAAACAGCTTTTTCACGAACCTCCTTACAAACGGCCCATATCGTTTCGGGTTAAGGGACCGCGGGCTTCTGCTCGGTCCCGGCCAGCGGAGATCCGTCAGCTACCGTCGGCCTTTAGTTTCTCGTATGGGTGCATGGCAAGTCAAGCCGGGTGTCGCTTTGAATTGGCGGGCTCGCTCAAGGCTGAGACAATGTGGGAGGCCGCACACAGTGTGTCTCAGGCGATCTGCGACAATTCATTCATTACAAAAGGGCATCGGATTTGGCTGGTAGTGTGCATTGGACGCAGGCGTCCATGACTCTGAACCCGATCGCGGCTGGGCCGCTGGCATTCTCGTTACTTCTGATGGCCGCCTGTAGTCGCGGCCCCGCCAGGGGTGTGGAGACCCGCGCGGCGTCCCCAGAAGCAGTTCAATTGAACGACACCGCGCGCTTCCTAGCCGGACTGCCGGGCCGGTCCGGCGGCCCTTTTCAAGCGCTGGAATCGACACCATCCTGGAAGCGTTATTCCGCCGAACTCGCAGACACTTGGAGTGCCGCCCAGAAAGATCAATTCGATTCCGTCGATGCTTTCCAAAGGCGTGAACTGGCGGGACTGCGCAACGGCAGTTCGTTCGTCTTTTACCCCTTCAGCGGCCCCGACGTTCTATATGTCGAGCACTTCTTTCCGAATGGCAAAACTTACGTGCTGGCGGGCTTAGAAAACGTGGGCACCATGAAAGCCCCGGCGGAATATACAGCGACGAATCTGGATCGTGAATTAAATGGCTGGAAGCAGGCGCTATCGTCCATTTTCAATCGCACCTTTTTCGTCACCAGCGAAATGGATAGCCAGTTTCACGGCCGGGTGGCGAACGGTTTGTTGCCGGTGATCCTGCTGCTTCTCGTCCGAAGCGGCGACACCATCGACGGGCTGCACTACGGTCATTTCGACGACAACGGCGCCTTCCTGCCGGACGGACCCGCACCGATCAAACATGAAGGCGTGGAAATCTCGTTCCATAAGCCAGGCGAAACCGCATCGAGAACTCTGTATTACTTCAAGACGGACGTAACGTTAGAATTCGAAAAACATCCCGGGTTTCGCAAATTCCTGGAGCGCCAAGGGTCGGCGGACACGCTGGTGAAATCCGCTTCATTTAAGTTGCATTGGAAGGTCTGTAACGCTTTGCGCGATTACATCTTGAAATCCAGCAAGCTGATTCTGGAAGACGACACCGGCGTGCCGTATCATTATTTCGAAAATGCGGCATGGCGGGTCACGTTGTTTGGCGACTACAGCCGTCCGGATCGTCCGTTCCGGCGGGAATATCAAAAGGATCTCGCCAGCGCATTTGAAAACAGCGCCAACGTCCACAAACTGGGCTTCTCCCTTGGATACGGCTCCGGCCGCCGCCCTTCCAGCATGATCATGGCGGAGCGGGTTAAGTAGTTGAGGAAGGGCTTGAGACACAACAAGTGGCACTAGCGATGCGATAAGTCCCGGATATCGGTAACGTGAACTTTCAGAAACGATTCGGGCCGTAAACACGAGCATCCGGCTAGTCAGCCGCCATAAGTAAGTGTGGTTCGATAACAAAGAATATGCGATCCAAAACCCCCAACGGCTCCAACGCGGGGCAGGGCAACCGGACGTCATCTGCACCGGGGTGAACGTGGGAGAGCGTCTCGGATAAAGGATCGCCGTGTGGCTCTTCGTTGAGATCGAATCGATAAAACGAAGGGAAGCGGCCATCGGGCAAATTGAGTTGAAAGCGGTATGCGATCAAAGAGCAACGGCGGTTCCTCTCGCGGAGAGTACTGCCGAACGACAGACGAGAACCGGACTCCAAGTAGAAGTGTAAATCTGTGGGACCTTTATCGAGTAGGATTCTTCCAGAGCACGCGAATATTGTCATCAAACAATTGGGCGAATCGTACCGGCGCGGGCTTGGTCCGGAGCGGGTCAGAATGCTGCGAAGACTCAACAAAGAGCGCTTCTTCGACCTAATAGCGAGCACCAACATCGAATTGTTAGTTAGCGGTCGTGTACTTGAATATTCTACGGGCGAATTCAGAGTCCATCCCGCCCTTGCGGCTCTGGTTCTCAAAGCCCGAAGAATGACTGATTTCGTCGAAGAGCCGGCGTTCGAAAAGGCCGTCGCCTTGAAATGCGTGGGCCGTACGCTTGGTTCGTTGTGCTTAAGCCACCTGCGGAAGCCGAGCCCGCGATAGACACTTTCGTCGCAGAATTATCCGCCGTCCTGGACCAGCCGGTCCGAGTTATTCGTGGAACAGCCCTCTCGCTCGAACAACTGCGGACGGAGTTGAACGCTCCGGCAAGCGACCCTGTTTTGATGTCGGACCTCGACAACGCTGACGCTGACCTTTGGCGTGCGCTGGATATAAACCGATGGCTGCCATCGATATAAGCGGCCTCACCGGCGTCCCTGGCGAGAGTGATTAAATCCCGTAGCACTCCTCCCGAAGAACAACAGATTAACTCCGCCTCGTTCGGACCAAGGAGGTCAGTCCCGCCTCTGTGATTGAGCACAGACTTCAAATCGCTGTTATTCCCAGGCTCGGATTTGAGCGCCGCTATCCGATGAACCCGGTCAAAGTGTTCCGATATGGAGCGGCCGTCGCCATAGAGAACCGAGAGTGGGGCGGCGGCAAGGACCGCAACCCGCATTTGACGCAGGGCGCGAAAGTCCTGCTCTACGACGGCCCAGAATTTGTCGGGCGAAATCAGGCGATCCAGACCGTCAAAGATCACCACAACATCGAGCGAGTGTGCCTGAACCACGCTCATAAGGAATTCAAGCGGGAGGCGAATCTCTTCGATCTCCCGCTCCAGCGCCAGGAACGGCGGCTTTAGCTTTCCTGAGACCGTCTTGGTCTCCCAGTGTCCAGGTTCGTAGTCCCCAGGATCAGGCTCATAGAATTGTTCGTCCGACACCCAAACAGTCTATGTCGATCCGAATGCAAATCTCTTTATTTGATTCTGCGCCCGATCCAGAGCTTCCTTGTCACTCTGAGCTAGAGAATTGTCAAGACCTCTACTTGCGAACTCGCTTGCCAGATGCCAACCGAAGCCGGCGAGCAAGGCACCCGAATTGAGACCCGACAAGTCGGTCTCAGCAGAGATATCGAGATACACCGGGAGCGTCTGGCCTTGCTGTTCGAGCCACCTCGCGGCCATTAGTAGTTCGATAGTTTTTCCGGAACCGATTCCCCCGACTACAAGTTGCTGACTTCCTGGGTCCAGATCGGCGCGAGCGGCGAGGGTTCTGAATAACGAGCCGTGCAGGTCTTCGACCGCCAAACCTGCTTCTATGGTGGTTTGTGGCGGCGCTGTGGGATTGAGCTTTCGCATGTACTCGCGGAATCGCTCACGCCTGAGAGACGATTGACGGGATTTCGAAATCGTTGCAGGCATACACCCTAAGCATGAGTATACATGCCGCTTTGCCGCTTGCCCGGAGGCGCTTACCGAGGTCCGCCGAGCTATGAATGCCCGATAATTCCGTCGTCCAGCCGCTATCGAGCGAAACCTAGTTAGCCTTGGTTTCTTCCATTTTAATTTCCTGCAGCAACTCATCCTTACCGGTGATCAATCGAGCGCCTCGGTTGAAAGTTAGATACAAGAATCCCCATTGGACGAACACAACAACCCGGTTGGAGAACTCGACCAGATACATCAAGTGGACGAACAGCCAGACGAGCCAGGCCAGTAAGCCGGACATGTGCAGCTTGCCGATCTGGGCGACGGCGGCGGCGCGGCCTATGACGGCGAGTTGTCCTTTGTCGAAGTAGCGAAAAGGCGGCGGAGCGGGCCGGTTGCTAAGCCGCTTGCGGATTAGCTTCGCTACGTATTCACCTTGCTGCAAGGCGACCTGCGCCACTCCGGGGAGTTGTTTACCGCTTTCATTAAAACCCGCGAGGTCGCCGATGACGAAGATTTCGGGATGGCCGGGGAGCGAGCAATCCTGGCTAACGGCGACATGGCCGGTTTTGTCCAACTTCGCTCCCGCGCGCTTCGCAAGTACTTCGCCGAATGGCGAAGCTCGGACACCTGCGGCCCAGATCACGGTTCGCGTGGCGATCTTCTCGGTCCCGTTGGGCCCTTGTAAGGTGACGGCATGATCGTCGATATCGGTTACCTTTACGTTGTTTCGGGATCGCACGCCTAGCAGCAGCAGCGCCTTTTCCGCTTTCGCTGAAAGGTCGGGCGGATAAGAAGGGAGGACGCGAGGGGATCCGTCGAGCAGTAGGATGCGCGCTTCTTCGGGACGAATGGAGCGGAAATCGTGGCGTAAACTGTCGTGGGCGATTTCGCCCAAAGCGCCGGATAGCTCGACACCGGTGGGTCCCGCGCCGACCAGCACGAACGTCAGCCACTCCTGCCGTTTCTGAGGATCGGTTTCACGCTCGGCGGCTTCGAACGCAAAGAGAATGCGCTGGCGAATGTTGGTGGCTTCTTCGATGGTTTTGAGGCCGGGCGCACATTCCTCCCAGCGATCATGGCCGAAGTAGAAGTTACGAGAGCCGGTGGCGACGATTAGAGTGTCGTACTCGATTTCGCCCATATCGAGGATGACTTTTCGTTTTTCCGCGTCGAGGTCCACTGCTTCGCCAAGCAGAACCTGCACGTTCTTCTGCTTGCGCAGCACAGCGCGTAACGGCGAGGCGATCTCCCCAGGCGAGAGCGACCCGGTGGCCACCTGGTACAGCAGCGGTTGAAAGAGGTGGAAATTGCGGCGATCGAGTAGCTTAATTTCCACCGGGGCGTGTTTTAACGACTTCGCGGCATACAATCCGCCGAACCCGCCACCGAGAATGACAACGCGATGCGGAGCGCTCATGCATTTAATTGTCCCATCCGGCCGCAGCGGGGTTCATTATGATGGGTGCAGCCATGCGCCGTCGAAAATTAGGACGAACCAAACTACCCTGCCCTTCAGGCCAGCAGAGCGCGAACCCGAACATTTATTTTCATCCGAACACCCAAAAAAGAATCCGAGAAACGTTTTCTAAGTAGCAGACGAGGTTTTCGGGTAAATCGCTCAATGAAGCTAAACGACGAGTCTGGCCAACCGAGCCCGCTGCACACGCGAGGGAACCAGAGCGAACAGGTTTCCCTGTAGACTTATGGCCTGGAAGTGAATGTGGAACTCTCAACGTTGTCGAGGTCTCTGTTGCTGGTAGCGTACCGCAGTCACATTGGCTTGGCGGGGACGGCCCTGGCAGCGGCCATGATGGTTCCAATGCCTGCACGCGCCGCGACAGAGACGGTGCTGCATAATTTCGTGCCTCCTCCGAACGGAGCGAATCCCTACGGTGGTGTGATTCGCGACTCCCAGGGCAACCTTCACGGGACGGCGTACAATGGCGGCGCCTGGAACCATGGCGTAGTGTTTAAGGTCAATGCCGCGGGAAAACAAACGGTTTTATACAGCTTCACCGGCCGCAGCGATGGGGACACTCCCTTCGGTGGAGTGGTTGAGGACTCGGCGGGGAATCTGTATGGAACCACGATATACGGCGGCGCCTCGGGCGACGGCGTTGTGTTCAAGGTGACCCCGACCGGCCAAGAGACGGTGCTGCACAGTTTTGCGGGCGGATCGGACGGCGTCTACCCTTATGCTGGAGTCGTTCTGGACTCGGAGGGAAACGCCTATGGAACGACCGCTTATGGAGGAATGTTCGGCCGGGGAGTCGTGTACAAGGTCGGCACGACCGGGCAGGAAACCGTGCTCTATAGTTTCACCGGTTTCAACGATGGGGGCCAGCCACAAGCCGGTGTCACCCGGGACTTGGCAGGGAATCTGTACGGGACGACTATCAATGGCGGAGCGTGGGGGTACGGCACCGTATACAAGTTGAACGCTTCCGGCGAAGAGACTGTTCTTTACAGTTTTCCGGAGGGTACAAATGGGGCTTATCCCTACACAGGCGTAGTGCGAGACTCGGCAGGGAACCTTTACGGAACGGCGGCGACGGGCGGCCAGTTCGGGTATGGACTGGTCTACCAGGTGAGCCCGGATGGTCGGGAGACGGTACTCCACAGCTTTTCGGGCGGAACGGATGGGATGGAGCCCGATTCCGGGCTGCTTCGCGATTCGGCAGGAGACCTTTACGGAGTGACTTTTGCGGGCGGCGCGGGTTTTGGCACGGTTTACAAGATCGATGCATCGGGTCAAGAGACGGTGCTCTACAGCTTCACGGGTGGCGCGGATGGACGAGCCCCCTGGGGAGGGCTGGTGGAGGACCCGGCAGGTAACCTATACGGGGCTACTGCAGTGGGCGGCGGCGCAGGCTACGGGGTGGTGTTCCAGTTAAATTCGTCCGGGCGCGAGACGGTACTTTATAGTTTTCCTTGGTCTGACGGATTTGAGCCCTATGCCGGAGTGATAAGGGATTCCGCGGGCAACTTATTCGGCACGACTCTCACCGGAGGCGCTTCGGGCGCCGGCGCCGTCTACAAGATCACAGCGGCGGGCACGGAGACGATTCTCTACAGCTTTAGCGGTGGAGTGGACGGGGGCAGCCCCTTGGGCGGCTTGGTTCTGGACGCAGCGGGTTACTTGTTTGGGACCACGTACGAAGGAGGCACGGGAAGCGCCGGCGTCGTATTTAGCGTCAATGCTACCGGCCGGGAGACAGTGCTGCATAGCTTCACGGGAAGCTATGCATGGGGCCCCGACGGGTACGGTCCGCAGGGAAGCCTGGCGCGCAACGCCGCAGGCAACCTCTACGGAACGACCCATTATGGCGGCTCAAACGGCTACGGCACAGTGTACGAGGTAAGCGCGGCAGGCCAGGAGACGGTCCTATACAGCTTCGTCGGAGGACTGGACGCCGCCCGGTACCCGGGTGCCGGCGTGACCCTGGACTCGGCGGGGAATATTTATGGGACGACGCAATCGGGCGGCGAAGGCTTTGGCGCGGTTTATCGCTTGGATTCAGCGGGCAACGAGACTCTGCTCCACAGCTTCGTAGGTGGAACCGACGGAGCCATTCCATTCGCGGGCCTCGTGCGAGACTCGGCGGGCAATCTGTATGGCACGACGACCGAGGGCGGACCCTCGAATCTTGGCGTGGTGTACCAAGTAGACCCGGCGGGCCTTGAGACCGTCCTATACGCCTTTACGGGCGGTGCGGACGGCGCCAATCCCCAGGCCGGCCTGGTCCGAGACTCCGCCGGCAATCTCTTCGGAACAACTTACGCGGGCGGCGCGGCGGATGCGGGCGTGGTCTTCGAGGTTGCCGCATCGGGTCAAGAGACCGTGCTCTACAGCTTCACCGGTGGTGCGGACGGAGGAAATCCCGTGGCGGGCTTGTTTGAGGACCCGGAAGGTAATCTCTATGGGACGACTACCGTTGGGGGCACCCACAACGGCGGCGTGGTTTTTCGGATCGCGCAATAGCGGCGGTGGAGAAGTCGACCCGCCACCGAGAATGACAACGCGGAGCGGTTATACCTTGAATTGTCCCATCCGGCTGCGCGGGGTTCATTATGATGGGTGCAGCCATGCGCTATCGAAAATTAGGACGAACCAATTTTGAAGTCAGCGAGATCGGGTATGGAGCCTGGGGTATCGGGGGAAAGCAGTGGTTGGGAGGAGACGACGACGAGTCCGTCCGGGCGCTGCGGCGGGCCATCGAACTCGGATTGAACTTCATCGATACGGCGCTGGCGTATGGCGAAGGACATAGCGAGCAACTGGTGGGGCAAGTGGTGCGCGAATCGAAAGACAAGATTTACGTCGCCACAAAGATTCCGCCGAAGAATCTGCAATGGCCGGCCAAGCCGGGTGTGGGGATCGAGCAGGTGTTCCCGTACGACTACATCGTTAGCAGTACGGAGAAGAGTCTGCGCAATTTGGGCATGGAGACGGTGGACCTGCAGCAGTTACACGTGTGGAATCCGGAATGGATCGACCGCGATGAATGGAAGCGCGGTTTGGAGGATTTGAAGACCTCTGGCAAGGCGCGGGCGGTGGGGATTTCTATCAACGATCATCAGCCGGATTCGGCGTTGGAGATTATTAGGACCGGGCTGATCGATACGGTGCAGGTGATTTATAACGTGTTCGATCAATCGCCGGAGCGGAAACTGTTTCCGCTGGCGCAGGAGCACAATATCGGGGTGCTGGCGCGGGTTCCGCTGGATGAGGGAGCGTTGACGGGAACGATTACAGAAGACACTGTTTTCGAGAGAGGCGATTTTCGCGGGTTCTATTTCAAGCGCGATCGTAAGAAGCAGGTGGTGCAACATGTGGATGCGTTGAAGAAGGATCTGGAGGGCGTAGCAGGGTCGCTACCGGAGATCGCGCTACGGTTTTGCTTGTCGCACCCGGCGGTGTCGACGGTGATTCCCGGGATGAGAAGAGTGAAGAATGCCGAGATGAATCTGGCGCTACCGGATCTGGGCCCGTTGGATCAGAAGACGCTGGAGATTTTGCACCGGCACGCCTGGGAGAAGAATTTTTACTCGTGACGTCCGCACCTTTGAACCGAGTACAAATCTGCCGCCCTTTGGTAGCAGCTAGAACCTTATTGTGTCTCGCTGCGCTGGCGCTCGGAGCAACTCCGCAGAGTGAATCGTTTCCGCTGGAAGCGGTGAAACTGGAGGGGACACAACTGGCTCTGGGAGTTGTTTTGGACTTGAGCGGGTTGCGCATCGGTGCTCCGGTGAATCAGTCCGCTATCGAGGAAGGCTGCAAGAAACTACAGGCTAGCGGGATCTTTCAAACGGTCGGGTTTCAATACGCGCCGGGAGAAAAGCAAGGCTATGTGTTGACGCTTTCGCTGCTGGACCAGACGGTTTTAACGGACGCCAGCATCGACATTCCAGGCATCGATCAAGACGAGATCTGGCAGTGGCTTTCGGTCCGTTATCCGCGCTTTCAGCACAAAGTACCGGGCGATGAAACCGGCCAGTTGTTCCTGGCTCATGAGATCGAGCGACACCTCGGCGGGAAACTGGCAGGACAACATCTGGTCGCCCGTCTGGAATCGGATCTGACGAGCGGCCGGACGATTGTTTCGTATCAGCCGGAGGCGCTACCCAAAATAGGGGCCATGAACTTCACCGGGCAGCGGGAGTTCAGTGAAATCGACCTCCAGCACATTATGGAGAAGGTAGTCGCGGGCGAGGGTTATCTCGACCGGCGCTATCGTGCCTACCTAGAACTGAATCTGCGCCGCGCTTATGAAGAACACGGCATGTATCGCGTCCGGTTCCCGAGCGTCGCCGCGCGCCCGGACGGCAACTCCATGACTGTGACGACGGTGATCGAAGAGGGTCCGAAGTTCACGCTGGGTGATGTGAAGTTGGTGGGAGAAAACCTGCCTACAGCGGCCATGCTGGAAGCCGCGAAGTTTAAGTCCGGTGCGATAGCGAACTGGACCGAGATCCAGTCGGGGATCTGGGAAACGGAGAAGCCGCTGAAACGGCTGGGATACACCGAGGCGCGCGCCGTACCGGAGCGAGTCTATCATGACGAAGCGCGGGTGATGGATGTGAATATTTCCTACCGCAAGGGTCCAATTTATCACTTTGGGGAGTTGCGAGTCACTGGACTGAGTCCTGAGCTAGAGGTGAAAGCCAGGGGCATGTGGAAGTTGCAGCGTGGGGATCCGTATGACTACGTTTACCCTCACGAGTTCCTGCGAGAGTTTAACAAGTCGTTGGGGAAACTGATGTTTAAACGATATGACGTGGCTACACAGAAGGGGACGGGCGATCACGTTACGGATGTGTCGGTGAGTTTCGTTCCGAGGTGATTACCGCGAGATCGCTAATAGTGGAAAGAAGAGCGCAACACCCGATTAGACCGATCTACAATAGCAGTCGCCGCAAATGGAAATCGCTCGTCTCTTAGCTCTACCCGGATAGCTCCCTCCGGCTGATCCGCGGGCGACAGCGACCATAGCGGATACAGGGCGAAGTTCTGCATCACTTTGAACGATTCAGTCTGCCGGGCGGCATCCATCGCAGGCGCGGGATCGGGCTTGAAGAATTCCGTGCCCGCCGCCAGATCGAAC
>Ga0302320_10017034_pt1 | contig 14788 bp, 11 predicted proteins | sample Bog_T0_3_FD_202130 | JGI IMG/M metagenome (GOLD analysis project Ga0302320, IMG submission 202130) | Peat permafrost microbial communities from Stordalen Mire near Abisko, Sweden - Bog_T0_3 | ecosystem: Environmental > Terrestrial > Soil > Wetlands > Peat | place: Sweden: Abisko, Stordalen Mire...
AAATAATGGAGAGATTCAACCATATAGTGATACTGTTATGAGATCTCAAAGACTTGAGAATAATAATATGAGAAGTGCATTTAAACTCTTGGAAGCTGGTAACTATCAAGGATTTCTTAATTCTAAAATTATTCAAGCGCGATTCATTGATGCTTTTGACCTTCTCAATAAGTTTGGTTACGGATATCGAAAAGACACCTTAATTGAAGCATGGGATCTTCATTGGGAGGGTAGATTGGTAATTTTTATAGGAGATAATGCTTATAGAGCCCAATGTTGTTTCTGTAATTGTGCTAAAAACGTTAGAGTCTATTTTTATGAAGATAGCATCTATGGGAGATTAATTGGTGTTTCTGGAACTGACTGTTATCCTAGATTTAAAAGATTGATGGAGCTTACTGATGTTTGCTATCAGCTTTTGCAATCGACTGACGACGAAGCTTTTGAGTCCATTGCAGAAGCCATGCTAAAATCAGTCCTTAGTAATGTTCGATTTGCCCAAGTTCTGAAAAAATGAAAAATAAATAAAAGAAATTCAAAACGAAAAATCGTTTTGAAATGGATGTCGGTCAAATAAGAGGAGAAAATAATGGAAAACAAGAAATTGGAGAATTAGGCTACTTAGATACTCTTCCCTATTCTGTCTTTTTGAATGTAGTTTTAACTGGGCAGATCAGAGGTAGAGATTTAATTAAACTCTGTGATTCCTCTCCTTCGATATCGGACCAGTGCAATAAAGCTTTCAAGGTAGAAGATAGTGGAAAAGTTATTAGCCAATACCTATTTTATCTCTTGTTAAAGGAATTAGGGGTTGACCCGGAAGACCCATCAGAATATGATTATAAGACCAGATATACTTTTCTTTCTAGCAAAAGAGGTAAGTTATTTACATCTATTATGGCCAAATTGAGACGTTTTACCGAATTTTCAAAATTAACTCCGATTGAAGATGAAGAGCTCTATCCACACCCATTCGATTTTGTTCCTAAGAATCTTGATCAACTAATCTATCATCATTTTAATTTGTTAGAGTATAAACCAGCAGTAATTAATGATAAATGGTGGATCGAAACTAAAACGATTCTGCGTGCAATTTACGAAATAATCAATTATCCAGATGGTCAATTGGTTGATATGTATGATCCAGTAATTAATGGTCTAGATTATATCGGATTAAACGGTAAGGAAGTCTTAGAATGGATTGAAAATTACGAAGAAAAGGTTAGAGATATATTACGCAAGATCGACCCTGTTAGATTTGCATCATCAAGAACTTCCTATTTTAGTATAATGTCTAAGGCTCCACAAAAAACTATAGTAGAACAAGAAGCAGACATGATTAGCAAAAATATGGATGATATGGTACTTAGTTTAATAGAACATGCTGAGCGATTATCTATCCCTAATCACTATGAAGAATTAAGAGTTTTAACATTTACTCCTGATGAAGCTTTGTTTTTAGCCGAACTTCACAATATAGTCATAACTGGACAAATGACAGTCTTAACTCTCTTGACGAATGATAGTTTAATCAAAATTTTTGTGTGAGTTCAAATTTATAAAATATTGTAATTAAATCTTAATTACAATAAAAGCGAGAAAGAAGAAAATGAACAGTCGCATTACCCCTTATGATGCGATGGTTTTGTCTTATATTAGTATATCTATTATAATTTTTATTGTCTTTTTAATTATCATATACTATTTGCTATCAAAGAGTGGAGCAAGTCAGACTAACCGCCTACTAGTAACTCTTGTCTTTGCAATCCTAATAGTCTATTATGGCTACCAATATGTCAAGAGAAAAAATGACAGATGGGAACTATAATGAAAGTTACTTAAAAGAATAAAAAATAGTTATTACTAATAATAACTAGACATCCTTCTCAGTATAATAATTTTGACAAAGAAGGTTTCAAAGAAGATTTTTGTCAGGGAAGATTGATGTTAATAATCTATTTTTATTTAAGATAAACCAATTGACTAAACTGTTCAATGATCTCTTGGTAGTAAAATTCGTCAAGATAGAAAAAGATCTTTTTGAGGATTGCTTTGTCTAGTATACAGAAGTAGCAGTCATTTTCTATTATTTGATTATTCCGGCTTCTTCTCCAAGCCATGATGATTTGAGCTCTCGCCGGCCAATTAGGAGTGCAAGTATAACCATTATAATAACCATTATAGAATTCTTTAGCAGTTAAGTTAAGAGGTTTAAAGGCCAACTTAATCTTAACTCCTGGTTTATCAAAGATCCAATTGATACCTTGTTCTGAATCTCTTTTAACCGCTTCATCGTAGCTTTCAATAACCTCGGGCAATCTCAGATCTAACAAACGATTGAATTCTTTCTGGTTTTTATTCATAAAATAATTTATTGCGATTTTAGATTTTTCCTTGTCTTGAAAAATTGCATGAAAAACTTCATTTACTTCTCCAGTAGCACGACGGAGACCATCAAAAGAACAATACTTTAGAATACCGCGTTCAATGTTTGGGACTTCCGGGTTATTTTCATATTGTATTACACTTGAAGCTCTCTTATAAATATGACCCCTAATTAAAAAAGATTTCATTCCATAATAGTCAAAACGATCTTCTTTTGAGAAGATAAATTCGCTATAATCGCCATAAGCACTGTTTTGCTCTAGAGTATGGATATCGATAGCCTCGTCTTCTTGTTTTGAACATTTTCCAATCGTTGCACTATAAGAATAGTATTCCGAACAACCTGCCATAAATTTAGAATAAATCGATATCAATCCTCCTCCAGCTAAATTTATTCTGAGTCTTACACTATCACAATCATAACTGTAAGGTATTTCTTTTCGAATTCTAAATTTATCCAAACCAGGAAATATTAAGCTAAATTTTTTGTTATAGTGATATTTTTCTAAACGACAATGAAGAGAAACTCCAGCAGAAGAAATGTCAACTGGAATAATACAATAGATAATAGACAAAGCTGCAGCCAGCGTGCACTTAAATTTCTTTCCATCATAAAGAACTTGACAGGGTGCAAAGTCAAAGGTTTTTAAAACATGTTCTTCCGTTTCATAAGCACGGTGAATAAACGACAACTTAAAACTATGATGAAAACCAGCGTTTAGTTTAAAATTAAAGGTGGTACAATTTTGACTCTCCCATATGAGTAGTTTGTGATCTACACCATAATCGTTAATAAGTTGTTCGATCTTCTTAACGTCTTCAACAAATTGTTGATAGATTTCTTTCACTTTTAGCAATTTCTTTTCTTTCCAATCATGTCCAGTAATTTCACCAATAATCGGAAAGAAATCTAAATCAGAAGGTAAATTTCTATGTTCTTGTCCTTGAAGAGCCCACAAACATGCTCCTCCAGCCAAGCAGTAACCATCGAAGCTGAGTTGATCAATAAACTGACAAACCTTACTTTTCAGTCTGCTATAAGCCACAGGCGAAGAATAAAAATTTACATAATCAAAATTTCTTTCAATCATAACAGGATTATCTATCCTGTCTCTATCTTTTATCCAATAGTCATAACATGTAACTGTCTTACTAAATCCCTCATAGATAATTAGATTATCGGTGCCAATCAATTCAAGATTAGATACCCTTCTTTGGAAATTTGATAAGAATAAGATGTAATTGCTAACATCCAACAAGGAAGGAGAGGTTTTTTGATTGGGTTGTTCATCTGGTAATATTGCTATCTGTTCTGTTGGTAATTCTACTATTGGTAATTCTTCTATTAATATTTCATCCATAATTTTTCTCTGAAATTAGAAAAATAAAACATTTCATTTTCTAATTAAGCAATAGTGAAATTTATCTTAAAAAGAGGTAAATTTAAAAAATGTTGGGAGTTGAAGATTCCCCAGAAAGTAATTTAGAAAATGATAGCCCTGATGAAAGAAATTTGAATTATGGGAAAACTAGAAAATGGTATAGGTATTTATGCTTAACTAGCAACTTAACAATTGGGTTCTCCATTCTCTGTATAGTTGTTTTTCTCGCATCCTACGTTCCAGTTACTCTGAATAATCAAAGTTACGTCATAGGAACTTGTACGATTGTTAAAGGAAGAGTTATAAAAACTGACTGTAGATTTTCTCCTTTAACACCATTTTCTTCTTGTTATAATGCTTACTTCGGAATAAGTGCTATAAAGAATATAGTAGAGTATTTATTTGTAGATAGTTACTCTAATGAAACTGAGGCTATTATTGCATCTAACAGAGATATAGGAAAAATTGTTAACCCCTGCTATTATAAGAACGCAGGTAAAACTATTACGCTTTCTTTACCTAGTGCATTAGGACCCTATGTTGCAGGTTTTGTTTTTCTTAGTCTCGCAATTGTTTTTACTATCATCACCTTTCTAATCGTTTGGATAAAGTTTGAATTAAGGACAAAGTTTTATAATTATTTTCTCTGTTGTAAATGTTGTCTAGGAAAGAAACAGTATTATAAACCTTTTGCAGACCAACCACAGCCATTATAATTTCATCTAATCATCAATGTTAAATTTAAACTCTAAAAATCTAACAATTTTTAGATTTAATAAGTTAGAAGAAATAAGAAAAAGAGAAATTTAAATTTTTTGAGTACCATTTTTCAAAAATAAAATGGAAGAGTCTTCTGAAGTTAAACCGGTGGAGGACTCTCCCAAAACCGAAAACAAAGAAGAGAATAAAGTAGAAAAGGAAGAGAATAAAGTAGAAAAGAAAGAAGAAGCCAATCCGGTAGACCTTGGCATTATTGTTAAGATTGCCGAACCTCCAGCAGAAAGAGTCGTTGATACAGGAATCGCAATTCCTGGTGGATTGGGATTGATTCCGGTTAGTGGTCATCCATTAAACAATATGTACTATATTGTTGATCGAGAGAACCCTACTGGTACAATGAATAATCATGACATGAATTTAGTAAGGTCTAACCCTGCAATTAATACTCATGATCATAGTCATAATCACGATCATTATGACGACAGCGATTCTCCTCCTTCGATGGAGGACACCGATAACACTGACGACAACGACGAATATATTACTGCTCCTTTCATTCCTGGTCCAAATCCTAACTTCGGGAATCCTTTATTGAGACAGCCAACTTTCCATCAAGCAGTTCATCAGCCATCCTTCCATCAGCCACCCCTTCATCAACCAACTCAAATAACGACTAATCCGTTGTCTCAAGCAACGTTGCAATCTTTGATGCACCCTCCTAATCCTCAGTCATTTAATCCTCTTCAACGTAATAATGAGCAAAACTTAACAAACCTTCATTCCATTATCACTGGGTCAAATTCTCCAGATCCAAATAATCCTCAGGTAAGGGTTAACGTTCATCCTTTAAACGCTTTAAGAGAAGCGTTGGAAGCTGCTCAACGAGGTCAACAAGAAAGAAGTCAAGTTGAAAGTAGTGGCCGAAGAGAAAATATAGATGAACCGAATGCTAACAGGAGACCTCCTACATTAAATCCAATTTTACAACCTCGCCAAAATACTGTCGTTGCTGATTCTTTGAATGAGCTTGGAAGACTCTTTTCGAACAATAACCAATCAAATGATAATCAAGAAGAGCTCGAGCCTGAAAATAGCTTTCAGAGACTAGCAAGGGAGATTGCTCCCCAAATCTCTGAGATAATAAACCAGAACGGGGGTTTACAAAACCTTTCTGGCGCTATTCTCAATGCAGTAAGAGCTATCTCTAATCCATCTCAACAAAACATTCAATTAGAAAATACTCCTCAACAAAACACTCCACCACCTCAAGGTCTTCCTAGACCAGTAATTCAGCCTATTAGACAAAATCCTGTACCTCGAACGCCTACCCCGGATGATTTTTTACCAATTCGTCGACGCCGAAACGTCAGAAGAAGACTATTTCAAGATGAAGGTAATAATCCATCGAATGGTCAAGAAACTCCAATCCCTATTGGAAATGCTATTCCGGAAGAGCGAGCTGTTCAAGGCGGAAATAGACCAATCAGAATGATTCCTGAATGGGATGTTCAGAGAAGAATCAATGAAGAAGTCGTAGCGGCAGAAAACAGAATTTTGATAGAGGTAGAAAGAAGGAATATCGGTAGGGAAAGATTCGAAGGGACCAGAATAGAAAATCGATTTCCGTTTAATCCTAGAGCGGTTTTAGCTCATGATTGGAACATTGAAAAGAATACCATCAGAAATATTAATCTTATGATGACCCTCATTAGCATTCTTCAAGCAATATCTCTGCTTTTTATTGGGGCGGTGGCTGTTAAAAGTTCAGATTATTTCTGGTTAAGCGTTATGTTTATGGCAATCTTCGTTACAGGTTACGTCGTAATAGGCCATTTCAAAGGAAGAAAAATTGAGTTGGCTAACATAATTCGCAATCAAAAAGAATCTGCTAGGATTCTTCCTATAAATGGTAGGAATGCTGCGCGAGTAATAGATAACCAAAGAGTCGCAACAGCTAGACGCAATAATAATGGTGATCTGTCTGAAGAAGACAACGACGAAGATAATTCTTTTTGATTGAGTCCTCGAATAATTTTTGCTAGAACACCGCCATAAATAAAAAAGCTAATATGAGAAAATCATATTAGCAAGAAAATCGGTTTAAATAAACAAAATAATAAATAAAAAAGAAATAAATAACAAAAAGAAGAATCTAGGAAATTCAAAAACGAAAAGATGTTTAATCGAGGACTGACATTAAAAGAACGGACTAAGGAGGAAAAGAAAAAGGCAAGAGAAGAAGGAAAAACTAAGAATTCTAAAACGAGAACAATGTCTTATAAGTGTAATGGTCTTAATGTTGATGGAAGAAGATGTAAACAATCAGTACCAGGCTCTAATGATTATTGTTTCAAACATGAAGATCAGGCCAAAGATAGAAAAATGTGTAAATGCTTTCTCCAAAGTGGAAGTCAATGTCCTTATCTTGCAAGCGCTAACGATTTTTGTGAATATCATCAAGAGCCAAAATATTGTCAAGGTAATACTCTTTTAGGAGATAAGTGTTTGAAAGCTATTGATGGTGGATATTATTGTTCTGTCTGTAAAACCCAGGAAGGAGTTATTCAACAATCTGTCAAAAATAGTGCTGATGATTATAGAGGATTTTTAATGAGAGAAGGTAAAATGGCTATTCCTATTAAGAAAAGTGCAACTGTAAATATTGTAGCAACTAAAATAGAAATTCCAAAAGATTTAAAGAAAGTCCCTTTAGTTAAGCCAGATAGTTGCTGTATTTGTTTAGAAGATATGCTTAATAAATATACTATTCTGAAATGCGGACATTGTTTTCACGCTGAATGCTTGAGCAAGCAAATCAGTATGACATGCTCTTTATGCCGAGCACCGATTGACGTCTGGAAAGTTCCTCAATGGGTTGTCTTGCGAATTGAAGAAAACAGAAAAGAAGCTGAAAAAGAAAAAATCACGGAACAGACTCAAAATACTCAACGTTTAATTCAGCAAATCGTTGGTCAAGAGATACTAGAAGAAATGGGAAGTACTGAAGAGGAAGACTTCCGCCAAAACCTCCAAGAAGGAAGACCTATGAATTTAATGGCGGTGACCGATGAAAGGGGACAACCAAGACTAGCAATTGTCTTTTCGGGTTCGCCTCAATAAAATTAATATCATAAATTAAAATATCGAAAATTAGTGTTTTCGATAAATAAAATCCAAAATGCACCAAACCATAAAATTAAATTCAATTAAAGTCGAAAAAACTCAATAAATATTAAATTTAATTGGTTTAGTGGACTTTCAAATTAAATTCACAAAAAAGATTTATTTTTGTGAAACGGTTTAATTCAATCGACTAAATGTTTTTCAAGTTTTTTCTCAATTAAATTGAAAAAGTCGAAAAAACTTGAAATTATTTTATGGTTTAGTGGGTTTTGGATTTTATTTATGGTTTAGTGCATTTTGGATTTTATTTATTGAAAACCCACTAAACCAATTAAATTCAATTTAATTAATTATTTTCGACTTTTTCAATTTAATTGAGAAAAAACTTGAAAAACATTAAGTTTAGTGGGTTTTCAAATTAAATTCAATTTAATTGAAAAAATTAAATAAATTGTGGAATTGATTAATTCAATCGGATTAATATTTTTCAAGTTTTTTCTCAATTAAATTCAATTTATTTTATGGTTTAGTGCATTTTGGATTTTATTTATTGAAAACCCACTAAACCAATTAAATTCAATCAACTAAATGTTTTTCGAGTTTTTCCTCAATTAAATTGAAAAAAGTCAAAACAACAAAAAGAAAAATAGGGATTAAAAAAGAGGAATTAAAAAGAAAAGAGGAATTAAAAAGATAAGATGAACTGTGGTTTGGATCTGTCGCTGATTGTATTGGTTATTATTGTTATAGTTGTTATTGTTTTACTTTATGCTTATTACTCTCGTAAACATCGGACAAGAGAAGAATGGGAGAGGAATCGCCATAAATTTTGGATAGCAGTGATGGTAGTTATCGTCGTTGCTGTAATTCTTTATTATGGCTATATTATTTATTATCCGTCTGACAAGAAAAAAGATAGACATTCTGAATATGATCAAGCAGACGAATACGGTATTCGTGAGAATATTTCAACTAGGTATTGGGAAGCCAGAGAAAAATCAGCTTACTCGAATGCTTATGCCAAGGCTATTAAGAATGGAGAAACACCAGCCGTTGCGGCACAAATGGCTCGCGCGGCTCAAAAACCAATAACTGATAGTAAACTGGCAGCAGAGGCTAAGAGAGGAGCAAATCGAGATATAAAACAGGAAAATCGTGAAGTAAAAGTTGCTCAACAACAAGCCGCGAAAAATGCGGCAGATAAAGTCCGCGCTGCCCAAGAAGCAAGAAGAAATGCTGCCGATAATGCTCATGTTGACCAACCAGTAGCTAATGCTCCCGTTAAACATAAAGAGTATGGTATCGGTCATTTATTCTAAAAACTCTTAAAAAGGATAAAACCAATAAAAACGATAAAAAGATTTTTCTTGTTAGGCAAGAAAAAGCGAACCAAAGAAAGAAAAATTTAATCGAATTGAGAAATAAACAGATAAATGAGAACTAATCCTTTAGCAGTAAACGATGAAATTAAAGATCTAGAAACTAATGAAGGGAGAGTTAAGGTGAGAGCCGTCAATAATTCTAATTTCAGTTCATATGCTAAACAATACGATGATGATAAAAGGACAAATCCTGGTTACAATGAAAAAGTGGTAGGAAACAATCATAGCTTGTTGATGAGTTTTATTAAGAGTGCTGAGGAAACAAAACCCGTTTCAGTCCAAATTAGAACAGACGAAAAGTTGAGCGACAATAGAAAAGAAGAAAACTCTATTAGACCAGCTCAACTTATTATCAATCCTATTCTGCAGGCAAGTTCTATTCCCTACAATGTTAATAACGTTAGGATTGGTGCTCCACCTCAAGCTCCTACAAATCATAATTCACAACACAATCTAGCAGCATTATTAAATGGAGCTAACATTTCTGTTACCGAACCGGCTAAGACTGTTTCTAAAGCTCCACCTCCGATAGTTTCTAAACCGATCGTTCAACCAACTGTTATGTTAATGTCAGCTGAACAAATTAAGAATCTTATAGCCGCTAATGCAATAGTTCCTCCGAAGAAATCTGACAGTATTATAAATAATAACAACTTAGAAACAAAAGATGATGATAAGAGAGAGGATAAATTAGAAGAAGAGGATGAGGATGCTGATGGAAATAAGATAAAAAGGCACCAGGGACGATTGGTTGGAAAAAGCGCTGCCGTAGCACCCAAAACAAATAATAGCTCAAACTCTAAAACTTATGATAGTAAAACTAATATGACAATAAGTGAATATCCAACCAATACTCACTTGGGAATATTGAATGGCCCAAATGTCGAATCTCCTCCTTTCCGAAATGAGGCCGAAATACAACAAAAGAGTCAGTGGCAAAAGGAAGAATTTAAACCAGATGGAGATTTAGTTGATTTAAATCGAAACTTACTTGTTAGTCTCGTTCCTGGAAGTAAGAGCTATATGAAAGATATTGACTTGTCTGGCTTATCGGAAGGACAACAAAGAGCAATCGAAGCCGTCCTTCTTGGTAAAAATATTCTGCTTACTGGACCAGCTGGAACTGGTAAGTCTCATTGCATTCAAAAGATTAGAGACGTTTTTCAGGCCAAAAGACTTAATGTTTCAATGACAGCCACAACTGGTGCTAGTGCTATTTTGGTTGATGGTACAACCATTCATTCTTGGTCAGGAATTGGAATTTGTGCTAGCAAAGAATCTGCCTTAAAAAGAGTTTTACAGTATAAGGCTCCTCAAGCTAGAATCAAAAACACTAATTTGCTTATTATTGATGAAGTATCAATGTTATCTGGCTTACTCTTAGATATCATCGATTATGTAACAAGAATGGTAAGACAAAATGATGCTCCTTTTGGAGGATTACAAGTTTTGTTATGTGGAGACTTCTATCAATTGAGCCCCGTTAAGGCACCGACTTATGCTTTTGAGAGTGAAAGCTTTGATAAACTCATCCATGAAGTTCACGATTTAACATTCATTTTTAGACAAGATAACTTAGAGTTTTGTCGAGCCTTGAATGAAATCAGAATAGGAGAAGTTAGTGAAAGGAGTAAAAAATTATTTGCACAATGTATAGGAAGAACATTCGAAGGTGATATTAAACCTACTACATTATATCCTGTTCGAGAAGATGTGAATTTTATGAACCAGGATGAACTATGGAAATTAGCAACTGAACAGAATATGATTAGAGAAATAGATGCGTTAGACGAAGTTGTTGAAAAACCAGCTCCGAGAAAGCCTCATACTCAGAAATTTCTTGAAGAATCTAAGGCGAGACTTAACAAGGATTGTGTTGCACCAGAAAAGCTTCAACTCTGTATCGGGGCTCAAGTTATGTTAATACACAATTTAGATGTTGAGGCTGGTTTGGCTAATGGAACGAGAGGCATTATTTTGGGATTCGATGGGAATGGGGCACCCATTTGCAAGTTTAGAAACAATCAAATTTTATACATGGCCACTCATACTTGGTGGATGAGAATTAATGAAACTACTAGAATTCGAAGAACACAGTATCCATTAATTTTGTCGTGGGCCTTAACTGTTCATAAGGCCCAGGGTTCCAGTTTAGATTGTGTTCAAATGGATCTCGGAGACAGAGTTTTTGCAAATGGTCAGATTTATACTTCGATTTCTCGTTGCAGAAGTCTTGAGGGTTTAAGCATTATCAGAGTTGATTGGGAATTAGCAAACGCTGACAAGAAAGTTAAAGCCTTTTATGCCAAACACGTCAAGAAATAACTCATCAGTGAATTTAACATTATTATAAGTAATGTTAAATATTTTTATGAGTAATATTAAATATTTTATAAGCGATTGTCGACTAAGACCAAACTTAACATCTCTTCTCTTTCAGTTTTGTCCATACCACTGTCCAAATTTATTATTTCTAAATCTTCTTCATAATCTTCCTGGTCATCATCTTCGTAGACAAACTGTAGATAAAAGCTATCTAATCGGTTGCTTAAAAGAGCAAGTGATATTTTCTCTCTGGCATCTCTGACGGTCCGACAACCTATTATAGCGTTTTCTGCCGCTAGTTTATGTTCGTGAGATGGACAATCTTCATGAACATCTAGCAATTGTCCTTCTATAATTTGAAAACGGTTTGGATAATTAACATCACGTCCTCCATGTTTGACAGCAAAATAAATCCAAAACTGATGGTCATATTGCAGGGCTATCCAAAGTAACATGTCCATTTTCTGTAGAAACCTATTTCTGAACTTGGATCTTTGATTCTTTTTATTAAGACCAGTTGTAATATACTCAATCAAAACAACCGACGTAATTAGTATAGAATCCTTGTATCGATAATCATTTTCTCCAATTCCTAAATACTGGTGTAATCTATTAAAGATTCTTTGTTCCTTTCCGACATCTTTTAATAGGTTTTTCGACTTGGGAATCCTCTTCATCTATTTTATTTTAGTCTCTTTTATTATTTTATTTATTATTTTTAAAAAAGAATCATATAACTATTAAATAGAAAAATAATTTTCTAATTTTCTTAAATTAGAAAGAAAAGAAGTCTTTACGACTAACATCTTTTTATTTCTCCCAACTCACTATATCGATTAACAAAAAAGATGAATAACGAGAGTCAAAAGAAACAGTGTTATGTCAAGATTATTTTAGAAAAATTTAGAGAGCTTGGACCCGAGAAATTCGTGTCTCTGTTCTGTGAAGGATTGTCTGAGAGAAAAACTATCTATAATATGGATTATCTCATTAATTATCCAGAATGGATAAAGGTTCCAGGAATCGCCGAAAAGAATTTAGACATTAAAGAAATTACCGAAAATCTCTATAGAATGTGCTGGAAAGAATGTACTAGTAAGATCGGTGCTAGAACCACCGATAAGGATATTGTAGAAATGCAAGCCGAGTTTCTGAAGAAATATGGAACGAGTATTCCAGACGTTGTTTGGGCTTATGTTTTGGCCGATCGATTGTATCCAGAGTCCCTTCTGCTTGACACTCCTGATATGGAGCTTAAGCCGAACTTTGCAATTGTCAACAGAATCTTGAGTCCTCCAGCAATGCAAATGGAAAGAAAGATATTGGGAAGAGAGCAAATCGAGAAGAAGTTAATGGGTCTTTCTCAACCTGGAAATGAGCAAGTGTTCATTGATTCTTTCTGTAAAGCTATAGAAGCTCAACCAGGATCAATTACTCGAGATTTTGAGCAGCTTCTTAACCCCTGTGATTGGGAGAATCTCCAAGACGATGTTCACAAAGAAGAAAACGAGGATGATATGTATGCCAAAGGAGAATGGCTACAGGGCCAATACAATGAAGAGTTGGCCAAGTTTCAGCTTGAATTCTTGAAGAAACATGGTGCTGAGATTCCCTACTTCGTTTTACCCAAAACTCTAGCATACGAGGCTATGAAGGAAGAAACAGAGGGTGGTGGAAATACTACTCAGATTCTCAAGACCATGGGCATCGACTATTGACCTATGTAATTTAAAAAAGAAAATATTTTTAAACAAATTAATTTGTTTAAAAAACCAACACAAAAGCAAAAACCAACAAAGATGTTCACGATCTTTGACGCAGAAAGCCAAACCAGAACGCTGATCTCAGAAAAGAATGTAGATTATTTAGCGTGTGATTTGGAACAATGTATTCTCCGTTATAGAAATATTTGCTCTCCTGAAGTTCTTAAAGAATATGAAAGGTTGATCAAAGAGGAAAAATATCACAGAATAAGCGCTAATCTAGTACATCCGAGACAAAGGTCCTATATGCCACATCTAGATAGAAATGCAGAAGAAGCTTCCGAAGTACTCAAAAAACATATTAAAGTGCATGGCTGCAATGGCACATTACTCACCAAGACATTTCCCAAAGGAGATCCTAACTACGATACATTCTCCAACAGTTTGAACCATAAGTAATTTTTAATTTCTCAATTCAATATATATGTTAAAATTAACATATATTATAATAGTTAACGCTGTTAAAAGGTCATTTGGATTTCTACTGACACGATTTCGACGCGAGGGATTACAAGTTTTCCTTCATAGGTGATGGCGATAGCCTTTTTCCCGTTCAGAAAAGGTTTATCATTCTCAAACAGTTCACTTTTTAGGGTTTTAATAAGGTTTTCTCCGTAAGCATCCCAATTAGTCTTTTCTAAGTCGGGTTTAATATTTGATACGTCTGCAACTCCATATTGTCCATCAACAAATACTACAAATCTTCCATCTGTTTTGGAACTCTTTATCTTATTTGTGCAGGCTATGTGATAAATTTTAGAATCTGAAGGCACAAAAGGTAACATAACCATATAACCTGTACCTTCTAAGAGTTTAGACAACTCTACGATAAGTTTGTGACCAGTATGGCAATTATAAACCGGATGAAGGTTCAACTGGAAGCTCATGTCCGGAACTTAAATCTTTCTTAGCGATTTTTGTTTCTAAAATTTAAAAATAGTTTTATCATTTTTATCTGAGGGTTATTCAAAAAACGATAAGGAAAATCAAAGAAACTATTTATACTAAAATTCTATACTAAAACTTTATGATAATAACATTAAAAATAATTTATTTCAAAATCAAGAGATTCGTAAGGTACTATTAAATGATTTAAGCCTAGAAAAAGCTAAAGATAAAGCGCGAACAGAGAACAATTATATCCTTCTAAACATTTTAGCAAAACTCGATTAATTAAAAACATTTGGAATATTTATATTCCAAAACTCGTAAAGTTTTAATCCTTATTTTAGGTTTTCAAGTAGAGCTATATACTCTTTCAGAATTTGAACTATGACATCACCGTGACAGTGATCATCAGGTTTCTCTTTACAGAAACATCCTAAAGTTAAACTTCTTCCTTGACTAACCATAAAATACATCAATTTACCATAGAAATCTTGATTTTCTACTATTTTCTTTCTGATGTAGGTATCATAATTTTTAAGACAATCTCTAATATCGGTATAATCTTTTGCTTTGAAAGGATTGGCCCAAGGGCTTTCCTCTAAAGAATATCCATAAGAATGAAATGACCTACCAATATACAGATCGCAACCTTGAACAATCGTCCCATCCTTCTTTCTTCTGATTCTGACCACCGTCGGCAAATTATAAATAGGCTTAACTGGTTGTTGGATTGGTTGAAAGATCTGTTGTTGAATGAGAACTTGCATTGGCTGAATGGTTGGTATTCGATGTTCTAATTTGATTGGTTGATCGCTAATAT
>Ga0302320_10017035_pt1 | contig 14788 bp, 8 predicted proteins | sample Bog_T0_3_FD_202130 | JGI IMG/M metagenome (GOLD analysis project Ga0302320, IMG submission 202130) | Peat permafrost microbial communities from Stordalen Mire near Abisko, Sweden - Bog_T0_3 | ecosystem: Environmental > Terrestrial > Soil > Wetlands > Peat | place: Sweden: Abisko, Stordalen Mire...
ATTCCTCACATTCATTATATGAGGAATCCAGACTTTCTCATAAACTAGAGAAATCGGAAGATCCACTGAAATTATCTGATCATTGACCAATAATTCAAAGAAAGGCTCATTTTCATCAAATTCTAATAAGAGAAAAAAAATTAGTTAAAAACCTATAAGAATAAGATAAAATTATTTTAATTACTTAATTCGAGATCTCTATATAATTTGCTTCTTATATTCTTAACTATGGTGCCTATATCATCAGCAGAATATGGGTTATTTTTCATTGAGCCCTTGATATAATCTTCTTGTGAACGTTTCTTCTCTAGAATCAAAAGAATCGAATACTTCTTCTTCACAGGTTCTATTAAAGCCACCATTTGTTCGCAAAGGAAAATCTCAGCCAATAAGTCCTTTTGATGTGAAAACAACGCCAGACTCAATTCCTTCAACATCACACGTTTATCTGATGAATCTTCAGATTGGAATTCATTGAAAAGAGCCAAGAGATTATTATCCAAATTCGAAAATTGTTGATTTTTAATGATCGAGAGCCTCCTGACAATTAATAGATCTCTTATGATAAATTTCAAGAAATCAGGTGATTTCTTCTTTAGCGTTTGTAAAGGCTTGGTGTCGCTTTTCACTAACAGAGAAATCAATTCGAGAGTCTCATTCAAACCAAAGCCTAGATCAATATTCATGATATATAGTTCATTTTGAGCGAATTGAGGAAGTTTGAAAGTCCTTAATTCATAATCTACTGAATTGATGAGATTTTCCAAGAGATATATCAGGAATGAGGCTTCAAAGGATTTGTTCTCCGGTTGGAGATATTTCTTCAATAGGGATTTGAAGAGATCAAAATAAGATTGGGTTTCTAATTCATTGGTTATGAGGGAAGACAGGTTTTTCATCAAAAGCATTAAAACAAGCTTATTGTCTGAATTATTAGGAAAAAATATAAGAAATTTTACGAAAATAAAGAAAAAAGCTTCAATTTATTACTGCTTTGGAATAAATCCTTGAGAATCCCGCAAATTATAGAGTTGATGTTCTGATAATTGGTGAGTTGTAAACATGAGGAAATCCAATTGTTTTCCATTAGAAGACTCATATAAATGCTTTTATGAATCTTCAATGCGATGGTTTCAGGATTCGCAGGATCGGCTTTTTCTGATTTTTTCATCAGATTCTCATAAAGCAAAGCCTTCTTCACATCCACTCCTAATGAATGTTTGAATTTTCCAAGCGTTTCCTCATAAAAGTTCTGCTTTTTATAAGAAAAAAATTAATTTGTGAGTAAAATCATGTCATTCTGCTTATTTTATTATTCAATACCTTTGATTGTTCTTTTGTCTTGCCTTTTTCCTTGATTTCTTTATTCAAATCTTTCGGTTCTTTGACTTCTTCTTCCATGGCATCAGGATTCGGTTTTGTCAAATCCTTGAATTCGGATTCCTTATTCTTCGCTAATTTCTTGATAATATCCTTTAAATCGCTATAAGATAATTCCTTCTGAATGAAAATCAAAATAGGTAATAGGCATTTTTGAGCAATTATCGAATCCTTTTTAGAATCTTCTAATATCTTGCCTAGACTACTCAAGATCTTTAGAACGCCTTTCTTATAAATGCTCAACATGAACTCTTGATCGATAATTTCCACTATCCCTTGATTATTCTTCTTCTTCAAGGATTCATTGATTTGATTCACAAAGATCTTTTCCTTCATATTCCTGATGATTTCTATTATCAAGCCCACATAACCCCCTTCAGATCTTTCAATAATCCCTTCTAAGAAAACGACGCTTTTCGCATTATTCCCTAATAAATGAACCATGGCCTTTCTAGCCTTATTCCTCATTTCATTAAATAACCTCATATCGACAATAGTTTCAGTCAAAGCTTCCAATAATCCGCCTTTTGCTTTAAAAACGAGTTCTGAATTCACTTCAGCAATGCCATTATTGCTTCTAGCGAAAAAACGAAGCAAATGGGATATATAATTCATGTTACAACCAAAACAAGCGTTAGAAGTGCCTTTTTCGAATAAATTCAAATTTCCTTCGAAACTATCACCTTCGCTTCGAGCATAAATGAAAAGCGCTTTTCTAGAAACTATGACACTTGTCACATTTTTCATGATTTGTTCATAAAGATTATTGATATCTTTGGTATATATGCGTGATAATTCTTGGATTAACGAGTTTTGGGATGATTTTAATTGTTGGGAAGGATGACCTGGTTTTTTTGAAAGAACAGTTGAATCGGATTGTTGTTGCATGAAAAATGAAGAAGCGAGATCTGGGCTCATTTCTCCGGAACGGAAAAGTTTTATCATTTCCTCAAGATTTTGACGTTTCTTGAATAGAGTCCTGGAATCATCATTGATTTGGCTTAGGATCTTTGATATAGTCTTTGTGCACTAATAAAAAAACAATAAATCATCAATAAATATTTAAAAAAAAATGAAGATCTCTCTATATAATATTAAATATTAAAAAAACATCCCAAAAAAACCCTCTAAAAATGTAAAAAAAAGGCTTCCCCTTCAATAAAAAATAAAGAATAAAACACTTACATCATCTCTCGCCTTAGAAGATTCGATCTTCTCGATTTTCGAGCCTATTCGCGCAGAAACCAAGACTTCATAATCGAAGAATTTGCAATAACCGCAATCCGGGACACAGAAAATACTGTCATTTTTCTCATAAATGATATTATAACAACAAGGACATTGTTTTTCTCTATTTCTTTCCTTACAAGTCAAACAAAAAGTCCCTAAATATTTATCTTCCAATAAGGCAGAACCACAGACATCACAAGATCCAAACATCGATTCTCCTTTGATTTGGCTCATAAAGAACTCGATTTTAAGATTCCTGGCAGTCACTGGAATCGTGAAAGCGATTTTGAGGTTTTTTCGAGATCCAGAAGAGGTCTTTTCATCGAGAACCTGCGATTTCACGAATTTCCATTCAGATTTCAGGTTTTTGAGATCCAAAATATCTGTGATGATCCTATTATTGATGGAAATATTGATGGATTTCACTGCTTTTTTGATCTTATAATTTTCTAAGATAACCACTGTTATGGAATCTAATTCATAAGTGTTATTGAGTTTCGCGATGATCGAATTTCCAGTGAATTTCACGTTTTCATTGAATTTGATCTTCTTTTCTGAATATTTGAAGGTATCGAATTTGAAATCTTGATAATTGCCGCCCATGGGATTCGAAGGCAGGAGATTGGAAGGCTTGGTTTCTGTGATTTCAATGAGTTTTAATTCATGATAAGGAGAATTCATGAGTTCATAACATTTCAAACAACCGTTCATTTCGAAATAATAATGCATTTTCTTGGGTTTCAAAGTCGTTTCATTGAAATCATAAAGAAGTTCATAAAGTTCTCGATATATTTCGAAATTCTTATGTTGTTTCAAAATGTCCTTCACTTCAATGAAAGATCTCGTTAATTGCCAATATATCTCAATGAGCAGATTCTTTAAATCCTGAGAATCGAGATTCGAGATCTTCAGGAAACAACCTAAGAAATTGATAAAAAGCAGATAATGTTCAACATTATTTCCATAGGTCATTAGATTTTTCGATAAAACCAACATTTTATTCAAAATCACGGCTTTTTCCTTCATATCTCCAGCGAACCATAAAGCAATGAGGAATTTCAGCGAATTCATTCTTAAAGATTTCGAATTTGAATCTAAAAAGATCTGTGAAGTGATGAATTCAAAAGCAGCTTCGATTTCAGGAAACCAACCTTTGCATTTAATCGCCAGGCCATTTTCTATGATTTTATTAATAAGTTCCTCATAATCCTTAGATCCTTTATTCAAGAGTTTTGAGGCTTTTTCCTCTAATTGAAGAGGAGTCAAATATGCTGCTAATAAATGAAGACAATTCTCAGTGATTTCATTGATATTTAAAGGGAAAGTCTCTATCAAGATCTTCAACATCTGTTGATTCAAGATTTCCGCATTGAAATTCGACCATATTTGAGGTCTTTTCGATGAATGTCTTGATAAAGTATTCAAAGTCCTCAATAGAAATTGCATTTGATCATATGTCAACGGCTTTTTGAAACTATTAGAAGCCTCATATATCTTATTCAAGAATTCGAATTTTAATTGATAAATCTCCTGATCGAAATTCTCATTATATCCGTTTTGTTCCTTATAAAGCAAATTCCTGATTTTCTTCAAATTGTTTATCGCAAAACTATAAGTCGGAGGCTTGATCAAAGATCTGCAAATGAATTCAAGCCAGGACTTTTCCTCGAAATCCTTATAACCTAAATTCAAGATATTCAACATCAAAGCAATCAAACTCCCATAAAGACTTATATCCAAACTGAAAAACACTCCATTTCCCTTTTTCAAAACCTCGCTTCTACGGAAAACAGTCTTCCAATTCTCAGAAAAAGCCTTATCATTGAGAAAACGAGGATTCGGGTCATTATTAGCCTTTTTGAAAATCTCGATAAAAACTCCTTGATTAAACTCATATCTCAAAGACCCTTTATTAGTCACGAAATTTCCATGGAGATCCTCAAGGTTTTTCAGGATAAGATTAGAAAAATTGATATTAGTGGTTTCTAATAACTTCAAAACTGTGAGGAATTTGCTTCGGATTTCAAGCTTTAAAGGATTATTCAAGAGATTTTGATCTATGCTGCTCGAATGCTTGCGTTTTATAGGTGTTTCTGCTCTAATTATAGGCAATTTATGAGGCTTTTCTTCATTAAAGCCTGGGGTTTTATTGAGATATTTCAGGAAATTGACAAGGATATTAATGAAACAAAGAATAGGTCTTTGATCCTGGGCATTAATCACATTATTGGAAAGTCCAGATATGATGATTTCATATATTTTGGCTATGAATTTATCGATTTTGCCTGAAAAAGACCCTGCTATTAGCTTATTCATGAGATAATTCATTGGCAAATTCACGATTTGATATAATAAATAAAAGAAACAACCTGCGAATTCCTCGAAATTGGATTTATTTAAGTCCTCGATTTTCTTCAATATCATCTCGAATAAATCACTGAAGATCTCGAAAGTATAGATTTCAAAGGGGATTCTTTCTTTTTCCTGCGATCTTAAAATCGAAGCTGGATCTTTTAAGCTCAATTCTATCGCAAGATTCATCAAATCTTCTTCATTTTCCTCAGTTTTCTCTATATCCATAGCCGAAATATTCACATTATTCCCATTATCGAAAAGATCCTTTGGCAAATTCACGATTATTGGGTTATTTAAAGCTTCTTCTGAATAGCTCAGGATTTCGGTCTTTAAACTATCAATGAAAATACGGGTCAATTTGGCTCTTTGTTCGAGATCCGCGTTTTCTAATAATTCCCATAAAAGCTTGAAAAAGCCCTCGAAATCCACATTTTTTTTCGGGTTATTAGTCTTTATTTTGAAGGCCATTTGATTCTTCAAATATTGATAATTCAGGAATAATAATTTGAAGCTTTTGGCCATTAAAGATTCGAACATCGATTCCTCAAGATCCTTGGAATGGGATTTCAAGACGTTTAATAGGAAATTCTGGGTTTCTTTGAGGAAATCAGGATATTTATTGAAGATTATTAAGATATTGGCATATCTTTTAGTCCAGATTTTGGCTAGAATCTGATAAAGACCAAGGACTTTTTCACAGGAAAGTCCTGGTTGATGGAATTCTCGTTCTACAAATTCCATACGAGCCATATCTTTAAATCCCTCATAATCAAGGCCTTTATCTTGAAACGAAAGAATCGCCCGAATTAAGCGTTTGATCGCACTTTTCATATATTTCTCAACCTTTTCCTCTAGAAGTAAATGTTTCAAAGGCTCCAATAGATTCTCTATATTCGCGAAAGGCTTGGAAGTCTTGGATCCTCTGAGCCAAATAGTGAATAAAGACAAGATATCCATGAGATTTATGACTTTGACATTAAAAGGACTTTTGATTTCATTTCTGAGGAATTCGCTTTTAACGTGCATATCGAGATTATTCGCTAAGATCTTGGAATTTATCAAGGAAGCTTGTATGGTTTTGAAGGATTTCTCATTAAAGAGCTTATTTCCACTCAATGTTTCAGTTTCCTTCATATTCAATCTCAAAATTTGGCCTAAAACGTTGATTTTCTGTTTGGTATTGAATTCATTTTGTGAACATCCATATAATTCAATCCCAAAGAATAAAACAACCATTGGTTTATTACTACTGGTTATCAATTCGATCTCCAATTGTCCTTGTAAAAATATATAAAGGATCTCAGGTTCAGTGAAGCCCATATCCAGAATATTACCAGCTTCTATTGATTTCCCTTTATCAAGAGTCAAGACATATTCCCTGTCGAAAATCCGAGCCTTCAAATCGAAGTTTCTATCACCCAAACCGATCCTCAATCTTAATCCACAAATCACCCAATCCTTCAAAGAAAAGCCCAAGGCCAAAGTCATTATTTGCCTATCGGATTTGAAGATAAAAGGAGGTTCTTTCAAAAGATTCGCTATTGCTTTGAAATTACGGGAAGTTGGTGGCAATAAAGTCTGGAAATCTTCAAGTAAAGAAATTGAATTCAGGTCGATTTTCGTATTGAGATTCTGGAAACGTTCAGGGAAATCTATGAAGACTTTACATGGGATCAAGAGATTTATTGATTCAAGGGAATAATTATCATGAACAAAGGCTTCTAATTCATTATCTTTCAATAAAATATCTGTATTCGGGTTTTTGCTTTCTAAAGCCTTTTCTCGTTTCTTTAAGATAGGAGGCAATTTTTCTTCATTCAAATTTCGCAGATTCTTCAAATTCAGGTTTTCTTCATCTGGATTGATGAAAACATGCAATGTTCCATCTTCCAAAGCCTCTAAAATTAAAAACAACCCCTTTTCATAATAAGGAATCAAGCAAATTCCCTCGCTTTTTATGGAATTTGAAGCATTTGGAGGTAATAAAGGTTGATAAACAATGGAATTTTTGGTCATTTTGATAGAAATTGGGAAGATCATATTGCCTTTTCTCAAAATCCCAACATATTTAGCTTGATCCTCATCAACATAAAGTTCTTTGATTTGAGCTAATATTTGTCCTTGTTTTTGAAGGAAAGGTTCATAAATTCCTTTATTATTAGCCACATCACCAGGCTTCAATCTGATTATATTAATGATTTCAAGTTCTTTTTCAGAAAATTTGCCAGCCAATGAATTCCCATCTTCGAACCCGCAAATCAACAATTGGCTTTGAGGGAAATAACATACAGAAGCTATAGATTTGCCATTGGGCTTCGATTCAGGAGAAAAATAGATATTTTCCACAAGGATCAATTCTTCTTCATTAAGTCCTTGTAATTCATCAACATTAAGGAGATGTGTATAGAGATTTCCATCATTAGAAGCCACAAATAGGCGTTTTTCCTTAGGATTCGAAATAGTTTCCATAAAGGTGAAATCCTTGAATAAAGTCTGATCTAATAAAGTGAATCTTATTAAGGTCGTTGGATGGTTTTCGCCTTGGAGATTGAGTATTTTCAAAGATCTCAAGGTAAGAACTGCAAGGAAATTCTCTGCATTTGGCAAGAAAAGGACTTTGATGATATAATCTTGAGGGATTTTGTTTTCATAAGGCAATTTTTTCAATAAATTGAAGGTTTTATCTAAATAAACCACATTCAAGACATTTAAGCCAACAACTGCAATGATCATTTGATTAGCTGAGGATTCATTGCTAGCATATAATAAACTGATTATAGGATAGCCTAGACTTGGTGATTTGAATAAGGGTTTTAATATATTAGCATTTTCATTAAGAAACCCTGTTTGTGAGATATTATCAGGAAAAACGTCATATTGATAAAGATAATTAGAAGATTTCATGCCTGGCTTATTGACGAAAGAAGCATTCCAAGGCTCGAAAACGCCTGAAAATAACATCGATTTCTCATAAAAGCTGAAACGATCGTTTTCAGCGATTATCACAAGACTTTTATTAGAGATGAATTCGAAAGGATTTCGATTTGGAGGGTTGGTTAGCACCAAATAAGATAACATTCTTTTATCGTTAATCAAAGTATTATCGAATCGCGATTTATAATCAAAAGAAGTTGAGGAAAAAGTCTTGCATATCAATGATGGTTTCAGATCTAGAAGATGATCGATTTTGGCGAGGAATTTAAAGGACCAATCAATAAAAGGTCGAGCCAAAGCCAATTGTTGGGTGTTTTCGATATTTTTCTGAGGCTTTTGAGCTGAAAAGCCCGAGATCAATTTTTCCAATGATTGGGTTAATAATTTGCCTAGGAAAGTTAGGAATTCCAATTGATTTTTGTCTTGTTTTTCTAATAAAATCCTTAAGAAATTTTCAGCTTTCAAAGGTTCTGTCAAATTTATCAATAAGGCCTTATTTTGAGCTGTTGTGTTTAAAGGAGAATTGGCTTTAATCGAAGTGGTGTTTTTCTTGAAACATAAGAAATTAGTGGATTCCATAGCCATGCTAGTATTATTGCTATCTATGCTTTTCCCATCATCTTCTAAGATAGGAGCATAACTGATATTCAAAGATTCATCTATCATTAAATCCTGTCTATCAATTGGATTCTCTATATTATTGGTCTTATTAATATTATTCAAAGCGAGATCCTTTTCTAATAAAGCCTCTTTTTTCAAGGTTTTCCTTAATAACCCGCCGAATAAGCCGAGATCCTTCGATTTATCGCCTAAAAGTCCTGATATCGAGATATTGGGATCGATTCCTTGTAATTTCTGCATCAAGGATTTGATTTTCATATATCGACTTTGTGAAGATTCCGGATTATTCTCTTCAATCAATTGGAATTCCCTTTCTTCGCTTTCACTGCTACTTTCTTCGATTCTTCAATTAAAACTCTAATAAATTTCATATAATTTATATAATAATTACCTAGGTTTTTCCTCTTCACTTGCTTCCATCCATATATATTTCTCTCCAGCCTGTTCTTCAGCTAAAAACTCTAAGTTATTTCCAGTCTCTACCTTCTCGAATTTCTCCACTATTTCGGATGGTTCCTTAGGTAAAAAACCCATATTTAAACTAGCCATGTTCTTTTCAGATCCGATGCTAAGATCCAAAAAGGCGTTTTTAGGCTTTTCAAGCTTTGGTTGGAATTTGCCTATTCGGGAATGATAATCCTCCTTAGGATCCACTGGTTTCATGCAAAGACAATTAGGACTAGAGCCACAATCACAGAAAAATTCGGCTTTTCGACAATAAACAACCTGATGATTGAGATGGCATTTATAAGCACAAATAGTGCAACATCCCTTCCCATCCTTTAAATCGCAGGTATAACATTGATAATAATGTTGCGAAATGAACTTTTCTTTGGTTCGAAGGTTTTGAGTATAAGTGCAGGCTTCATTTGAGATATCTTTTGGTATTAATGGGAATAATTCTGCAAGCATTTTCTCCTGTAATTGAGATAATGAATTCTTCCTTGAAGGCTTTTCCTCTAAAATCGGAGATAATATACCTTTAGAAGCGTCTTCAATTAGCATATTTTGAGAAGATTCTGAAGTCCCGTTTTCGAATTTCAACAATTGAATCAAAAGCACCAAAAAAGGAGTATAATCTAATTGTGGTTTCGCTAAGGGGTCCTGTTCTTGAAATAGAAAATCCAATATTCTATGAATAAAAGATGCCAAAAAAGCTTTATCGAGGTTTCTAGCCTTTATTAATGAGAAATTCAAGAAATCAGTCCATTTTTCTATTTGATTTTGTTTGATAAGGTCATTAGTTATGATATTTTCTAATAGGAAAACCCCGAAATTCATGAATAAAAGTTCAGCGAAATTCTTGATTTCAGGTTCTAAAATCAATAAAGATTTGAAAAAACCCAGGATTTCCTTAAAAGTCAAGGAATTTATCGCTTCTATGAGTTCTTCTGAAGATTCGAATCGGGACTTTTGTTCAAAAGATATAGAAAGATTCGAATTTTCAAGCTCGATTTCCTCATTTTCTATGATTCCTTCTAGGTTTTTCTCTTTTTCCACATCCATTTTCTCTAGAAATAGGCTTTTGATCTCATTTTCTATAGCCATTCCCATTGTCAAATTCCTCAATAAAAAGTCTTTGAGTTCGATTTTGAAAAGCGTGAGGTTATTTTCCAGGAAAAAGCCTCTAATTTTCAAGCCGATAACCTCAGTTAATTTGGCTAAAGCGTCGATTTTGAAGAGGCCTTGATCTATGGAATTCTTGTTATTTTCTTCGTTTTTCTCATTATTCAAATTAGGCTTTTTCCTTTCGAAACCTCGTTTTTTCTCTTTCTTTCTTAAGGGTTGTTCGGCTAAATCGTTGTTTTTCGTATGTTTTTTCTTCTCAATAGCGATTTTCTCTTTCTTTTTCTCAATAGCTGCTTTCTTTTTCTCAGTTTTCACAGATTTCGTCTTGGTTTCGATAATCCCGAGATCAGAGCTTTTCCCTATATTGGTTCGAAGATTCTCATTAGGCCGAATTAAGATTCTTAAGAGTTTTAGTAAAGGAAATAGGCCTTTTCTTGATAATTTCATAGTGATGGTTCTTAGTGATTGAGGCTCTTTTTTTACTTTAGGTCTTTTTAAGGGATAATTCATTAAAGCTATTATCAGATTTTCTAAGGCGTTATCGATTTCAGGCTTTGGGCAATTGATCAGAGAATTTATCAAGAAAGTTGCTAGTTTTGGCTCGAAAATCGTATTCCAAAAGCCTGAATTTTCATTTATGAGGCCTAAAGCGAATATCTGGCAATTAAATTCAGTGGTCAATTCTTTTTCTATAAGATCTATCAAGACCTTCCTGAAGATCTTTTCTATTCTTAATAAAATCCCGACTCTATCAATTAATTTCACTACAAGACGTGCGAAAGCATTTGCGCAACAATAGAAAACTTTGAATTTCTGAGCGAAAATCAACAGAATATGAAGTTCCTGTAATTTCTTCTCTTCGAATTCCTCATCGAATATATGTTTCAAATAACCTTCCTTCAGAAAACTCTTATTTTGAAGATATTGAAGTTCTAAAAACCAAAGATCGAGGTTTTGTAGCTTGGAAAAAGGACTGTTTTTATTAACATTGAGGATCTTTTGATTCAAAATCAGGATTTCGTTCATTAATAACATCAGGAAAATCAAACGATTGCTAGAAATTTGAAGATCGAGTTCTGTTTTCTTCCTATTATCCAAAATAATACTCTCATTACTTAGGAGTTCTAAGGAATGTGAATATAATTGAGTCTGTAAAGAGAAAAAACTGATAATATCATGTTTCTTCAAGGCCGAAACCATTTTCTCCATGAAATTATGAGAAAGTGCCTTGATTTCCTGATCAAATTTGCAATAAATCTTCAATAAAAGCTTGAGTTTTTCATTAGAAAAGACCTTGCTGAGGGTAGGGAAAATCTCAAGATCGGCTAATCTTGAGAAATTATGAATAGCGAGGAAAAAAAGTCCAAAATCGTTATTAAATTCCTTCAAATTGAGGAGTTCTTCCTCATTATAAGTATTGATTAAGATATTGAGGAAATTATTGGTTTCTTTCTGGATTTCCTGATTAAGTGTTTTGGTGATCAAATAGCTCGATTTCGTGAATTCCTGAGTGATCAAAGGCATTATTTCAGGCTTTTTCGAAGGAATGAAGATATTATTGAGTTTTATCAATAATAAATGTAATCCAGATTGAATTTTCAAGACTTTCAATTGATCTTGAGCCAGATTATTATTATTATCATAAAGATTGGAAAACTCCTTGAAAACCTCTTGAAGCTTCATAATCGTGAGATCTGATCTCCAAAGCGAATTACAAGATTCCAACCAAGAAATCCTTTCGAAAACAAAGGAAAATTCAAAGGAATCTTGAAAAGTGAGTTCATCGAGGCTTTTCAAAAGCAGATAAAAGCGATGTTTCTGAGGGACAAAAGCCTCGAATTTCCCTAGATTCTCGGATATGAGTTTCTTGAGATTTATCAATGATTTCAAAAAGGCTTGTGGGAAAATTATCAAAGGAGTTGAAGGCAGGGAATCGAGGTTATGAGGGAAATAAGAAGAAAGATTATCTCCAAATTTGCCTGATTTCTCAAGATCAATTCTCTTGGTGATTAGATCTAATAGAAGACCATTGAAATTGATTGTCATGGCTTTTTGATTGAAATTGAAGGCTATCCCATCAATAAGAATAGCCAGATATCCATTGGAATATTCATAGAATTGAGGTGTTTTTGAGAATTTCAACTGTTTTTCCATGAAAAGGATCAATCTTTCTATAATCTTCAATCTTTTTTCTTCACTAATGCCTCTTAAAAGACTCGCAAAGAGAAATAAATGATATTCTCGACAAATAACCCCTTCCTTTTCTGAACATAAATAGAAACCCATGAGATTCTCTAACAAATTAACCATGTTTTCCTCATAAATCCCAGGTCTTTTCACCATAGTTTCTTTCAAGACCTGAGCCAAGATCGTGAAAATCAGGGAAAAGTTAAAAGGACGGTTAAGGCCAGCTTCTGTTAAATTCCCAATCAAATATAACAAGAAATCATTGAAAAAGCCTTTTTCAAATGCCAGATTTTTACCTAAAATCATGCTGAGAATCTCGCTTAGGCTTTCAGCTAATCTCCTGAAGATCTGATCCATAAGACATTCTTCAATTAATTCTAAGAACTTCCTAAATAACTTTTTATCTAAGGCTTTTTGAATCTGTTCGAGGAAATCGTCTTCTTTGAGGAATTTCTCAAAAACCCGTTTCACATTCTTTAGAATTCCATTCAATTTTTCTATTTGATTCCTTGATTTTTCTAATATCGCGACTCCAGGACCGATTTCAGTTTTGCTGATATTGACATCTCTTTTAATCAAACTTCCTTGGAAATCATCGAAGCTATATTCATCTAGGACATTCATCTTTGATTTATTAGGCTTTTCTTCTTTCGAGATGTTATATTCTGATAAAAGAATGTTTTTCAGATTGAGTCCATCTTTGGTTTGATCCTTCATCTCAGATTCCATGCCCACGACTGAGGAAATTTCAGAGATTTCAAGCATTTGTTCACCACTTTGGTTCAATATTTCCTCTGATTTCATGCTATTATTGACCAATTCTTTGTTTTCCTTAATATCTGGCTTAGGTTGTTCTGGAAGACTGAGGTTTTTCTCTTGTTTGATGATTAAGAAGATTTGATAGATATTTTCAAGGAATTCAAGATAATAATTGACTTCTAATCTATTTAGATGATTTGAATCGAAGTTTAATTGAGAAATGTTGAAGAAAATCAGATCGCAGATTTCTAAAGTTATCATATTATCATTATCAATGGTATAGATCTTTGCTAGATGTTTGATGGTTTCTTTGAGGAGACTTAAATAGAACTTCACTTTGAAGATTGCGGGTATTTGAGTTGTTTGTTGGATGAAATTGATTATCCATTCCAAGATACTTTCTTTTCTAGAAAGGATCTTAGGCTCACTTAGGACTTTTATTGAGAATTTCAAAGCCAAGACTAATTTGATTTCTTCCTTTATTTTCTCTAGATTCAACATCCAAGTCAAATAATCTTGATAAATTTGATTAGAAAATGAGGAAATTTGAAGCGAATTCCTTAATAAATCCTCTATTGAATCGAGGAAACCTTCTTTTTTAAGCAGGAAATCGTTGATTTGGCTTTTAAACATTTGAGAAAACAACTCTGAATCTTCTCCGATTCTTAAATTCAGTGCTTTTATTAGATTTTCTTAAAAATTAATTTTTTTACTTTAAAATCATTGAAAATTCAAGGATTTTGTCCATGTCGATGATTTCATGACTATTGAGGAAATTATCGATTTCCTTGATTTCTATAGTAGGAATTCTGAGACTTTGTAACAATTCATTGGTTTTTAGAGAATCATTGATATCATTTTTGACTTTCTCTAATTCTTCATTGCTTTCTAAAGTATTTGAAGCTTGTTGATAGAAGGATTTCAAGGATTTATGTAGATATATCAGACAATTCTCTAATTTCTTCTCTTTGGCCTGTTCTTCGGTTTTCTTTTGGAAGCCAACGATCTTTATGATAGATTTTAAGGTTTTATAAGAAAAGATAAGGGTTTTTTACTTGTTTCATGAGGAATTGGATGATGAAAGAACAAAATTCCAACATCGAATTAATGACAGTGAACATCAGACGCCATAGGTCTTTAGGAAGGTTTTTCTGACGGTTTAAATTCGCCATGAAAAGCCAGGTTATTTGAAGGATGAACTCGATTTGTTCCAGAGAAGGCTTGATTTCTGATAAAAATAAGAAATTTTAAAAATCCATCGTCGTTAGAAAGAAAAAAACCTTCTCGGGCCAAAGCTTCAAGCATTCGTTGGAATCTCATCAACATTTTCTTAGAGAATTTCTCCATGGATAAAATATGCTTAAGGAATCTTTTGAAGAAAACCTGAATAGAAAAATCAATAAGTTTAAATTTATTTAAATTCTAGGAAAAAAAGGACGTTTGTGGCATCCTTTTCGATAGGCAGGGGCTCGTTTAAAGATTGCACAAGAGCCATTGCAAAACCTAGGTCTTGGTCAGGTTCTTTGGGCTTATTTAAGGGCTGGTTTTCGGACATGTTTTGAATTTGTGAAGAATTTTTGCAGGATTTGTAATGGTTTTTATTAAGTTTTTTTTTAATTTGTTTTTTTTGAATTATTTGCTTTGGGGGAAAATTTTAAATATAAATAAATCTCAGATGAAAACCTATTTAAAAAAGACCCTGATTAATTATGATCCAGATGAAAAAAACTGTTTTTTATCAAATCCTTGTTTA
>Ga0302320_10017036_pt1 | contig 14786 bp, 4 predicted proteins | sample Bog_T0_3_FD_202130 | JGI IMG/M metagenome (GOLD analysis project Ga0302320, IMG submission 202130) | Peat permafrost microbial communities from Stordalen Mire near Abisko, Sweden - Bog_T0_3 | ecosystem: Environmental > Terrestrial > Soil > Wetlands > Peat | place: Sweden: Abisko, Stordalen Mire...
GTGGAAACCGGTATGCTGGGATTCTCCCTCAGCGCCAAGGAAATGGTGGTAATGTGGTAGCCAGACTCCCGTGCGACATCCTTGAGCGTGGGCCTGCGGACCGCCGGCTGATCGGACTCGGAGACCAACCGCATCCGGCCGAGATCCCGGGCAGGGTCCGGCAATCCAGCCGCACCGCCTGGATCGACGGGCACGATGTTGATCGGCAAGTTGCTCACAGTCAGTGTTTAAACTAAGACAAAATCTGGATATCGCCAAGCCCTCGCTCGAAGGGGGTGAGTGGGGCGTCGGCCGTCAGGATTGATTGTGGGGACAATAAGACAAGGGAGGCATTACTCTAACGTTTAGTGTAAAACTGGAAAATAGACGAAACAACCCCCATTTTTCGGCCCGCAATTGGACGTGCGCGGGGACAATGGACCATCCGAGCGCCTTGGATCAGACACCCGCCGGGGTGAAGGAAGCCGGTCAGGATCATCCGCAACTCATCATTAAATGCGGGGTTATGAGATTTAGAGCGGCGGCGGCGCACTGGGTTCCGGTTCGGCGTAAAGGATGGCTCTAACGTTAGAGTGGCCTGCCGGCTTTGCGCGCGGCCGGCGAGCTGCCCATGGTGGTCTCCCCCTCATCCTGCACCCCATGAAACTCCGCCCCAAGTCCGCCATCGCCCCCCTTCTCTGGGTCCCCTCGCTTTACCTGGCGATGGGCATCCCCTTCAACGTCATCATGGGCGGGACGGCGGCGCGGATGTATAAATCTCTCGGATACACCGACGGGCACATCACGGTGGCCCTGGGCAGCATCGGCGTGGCCTGGTCCCTCAAGCCCCTCTGGGCGGCCTTCCTCGACATGCATCGGACGAAGAAATTCTTCGTGCTCACCATGGAGCTGGCGCTGGCCGTCCTCTTCGGCGCGATCGCCATGTCGCTGCCGATGGCCGGCTTCTTCCGGATCAGCATCGCGATCTTCTGGATCGCCGCGTTCACCTCGGCGACCCAGGATATCTGCGGCGACGGCCTCTACCTTGTCTCCCTGTCCAAGCCCGTGCAGGCCCGGCTTGCTGGGGTGCAGAGCACCTTTTGGGTCCTGGGCAAGGTGCTTGCGACGGGCCTGCTCATCTCGGTCCTGGACCGGGTGAGGATCGCCTACCACTGGCCCGAGGAGCGCATGTGGGCGGTGGTGATGGCGGCGGGGGCGGGAGCGATGGTCCTCCTTGCGGCGGTGCATTTCGTCACGCTGCCCTCGGGCGGGGTCTCGCAGCGGCCGGGAAGCGTGGGGGAGGTGGTGGATGACTTCCTCGAAACGGCCGTCAGTTTCTTCCACAAGAGGATGTTCTGGGGGATGATTGCGTTCGTCTTTCTCTACCGACTCGGGGAGGGCCTCATCCTCATGGAAGGCCAGCTCTTTCTCCAGTCGGCCGTCGGCAAGGGAGGTCTCGGACTGACGGCGGGGCAGGTCAGCGATATCGACGCCGTGTGGGGCACCCTGTTCGTGATCCTCGGCGGCCTGCTCGGGGGCGCCTTCGCCTCCCGCCTGGGCCTGGCGCGCTCGCTGACGATCCTGGGGATCTGCCTGAACATCCCGCACTTCACCTATGTTTTCCTGAGCCAGACGGCGGCGGCCGGCCATGGCGCCAGCTACCTCGAGACGGCGACCATGGTGAGCATCGAGAAGTTCGGCTACGGATTCGGCTTCGTCGGCAACATGATCTACATGATGCAGCAACTGGCCCCCGGGCGCTCGACGATGACCCATTATGCCTTTGCGACCGCGCTGATGAATCTCGTGCTCGTGCCCACAAACATGATTTCGGGGCCGCTGGCGGAACGCCTCGGCTTCTCGACCTTCTTCCTCGTTGTGATGGGGGCCTCCGTCCCTTCCGTCTGGGCTGCATGGAAGGCGCCCTTTCCCCTGGCCCTGGACAAGGGCACGGAGGCCCTGCAAGAGGGTGGGGACCATGTGGTCGTCACGCTCGACGATCCGACGCGGATCACGCCCGCCCAGCGCGCCGTCCAGTTGATCGCAGGCCGGGCGTCGATCTACGCCATGCTCAACATACTGGTCATCCTGCTGGTCGACACCAGGATTCTCGCCTCCCTCCAGGATCGTTCCCCGGGGGCGGGCCTGTTCGCCTTCGTCCTGCTTGTGGCCAGCGCCGCGCTCAAGTTGTTCCTCGGCTGGAAAACCTTTGCCTGCGCGCGAAGGGCCGGGGAGGAGGCCGCACTCACCGGCGAGGACGTCTACCGCAGGAATGCCGGGGGGGCCAGGGTTGCCACCTGGCTTTGCGGGGTTGTCGGCGCCGGGGTCTTTGCCCTGGGCGCCCGGATGGCGTTCTGAGGATGGGTGGAATTACGAATCGTCCTGATTGACCTTGCTCCGGGGGAGGGCGCAATCCTTCCTTTGGGCGCCGCTTCATTTCAGCCCGTGGCTGAAGGGCGGTTCGGCTGGCACCGGCCGATTGCCGCACATCCAATCCAGACTGCCAGTCCGTTCGAATTGTGACCTTCAAAGCATCAGCCCTTCTGCGCGCTGCCCGGCTGACCGCCGCGGCAGCGGGCGGCGCCATCGCGCTTGCGGGATATTCGCAGAGCAATTACGCCACTCCCTATGCCTTTTCAACGCTGGCCGGATTCGCGCCCGGCAGCGCGGATGGAACCGGCGCCGCCGCCAGGTTCAACGGGCCCTCCGGCGTGGCCTTTGACTCCAGCGGCAACGCCTATGTCGCGGACTCCCAGAACGACACGATCCGGATGATCACCCCGGCGGGCGCCGTGACCACCATCGCCGGGGCCGCGGGCGAGGTGGGAAGCGACGACGGACCCGGCAATGCCGCGAGGTTCTCGTCGCCCAACGGCGTCGCAGCGGATGGTGCGGGGAATATCTACGTGGCGGACTTCGGCAATGACACGATCCGGCAGCTGACGCGGGAGACTGTCGGAGGGGTCACGACTTGGACGACGACAACCATCGCCGGCACGGCGGGCCAGCCCGGAAGCGCCGATGGGAAGGGAGCCGCTGCGCGTTTCAAGACGCCGGCCGGAGTCGCGGCCGACGGCTCCGGCAATGTCTACGTGGCTGATCTTGGCAACAGCACGATCCGGAAGCTGACGCCGTCGACTGTCGGAGGGGTCACGACCTGGACGACAGCGACCATCGCGGGCACGGCCGGCCAGACGGGCAGCACGGACTCGGCCAAGGGCGCACCGCTGTTCGACAATCCGTCCGGGGTGGCGGCAGACAGCGCCGGGAACGTCTATGTCGCGGATCTGTACAACGCCACAATCCGCGAAATCGTCCCGACAACTGTCGGAGGAGTCACAACGTGGACGACGACGACCATCGCGGGCGCGGCGGGCAAGGACGGAAGCGCCAACGGCACAGGCGCCGCCGCCGAGTTTCTGGAGCCGTCCGGTGTTGCCGTGGACGGCGCGGGCAATCTTTACGTGGCCGACTTCGGAAATGAAATAATCCGAAAGATTACACCGAAGGTTTCGGGACAGTCGGTTTCGTGGGTGGTGACGACGCTGGCCGGCACGCCGTCTGCGAAGGGAAGCGTCAACGGCCTGGGAGCCGCCGCCCTGTTCTACGACCCCGATGGCGTGGCCGTGAACGCTGCGGGAACCGTCTATGTGGCGGATCTGCTGAACGACGACATTCGCAGCATAACACCGGCCGGACAGGTTGGAACGGTGGCCGGCATAGCCACCATCGGAAACTCCGACGGCACGGTTGCCAACGCCCAGTTTGACGATCCGCTTGGAGTGGCCGTGGACGGGGCGGGCAACCTCTATGTGGTCGATACCGTCAATGACACCCTGCGGTTGATAACCCCGGCCGGGGCTGTGGCGACAATCGCCGGATCCCCCGGCCAGGTCGGTTCGAAGGATGGGACGGGCTCCGCAGGACTTTTCGACAAGCCGTCCGGCATCGCGGTGGATGGCTCCGGAAACCTCTACGTTGCGGACACCCTGAATGACACGATCCGCAGGATTTCGCCGGCAACCTCCAACGGGGTGACCACCTGGACCGTCGCCACGATCGCGGGCACGCCCGGCAAGCCGGGAAGCAAGGACGGAACCGGCGGCGCAGCCCTGTTTTCCAGTCCGACCGGCGTCGCGGTCGACGGGTTGGGAAATGTCTATGTGGCGGATTTCTACAACAACACGATACGGAGGCTGGTCCCGACGACGTCCGGGGGTGCGACGACGTGGGCCGTGACCACAATTGCCGGTACCGCCGGCAAGGTGGGAAGCGCAGACGGGACAGGGGGCGCCGCGCTTTTCGACAGTCCGTTCGGACTCACCGTTGACGCGTCGGGCAACGTTTTTGTTGCCGACACCCTGAACAGTACGATCCGCAGGCTCACGCCGGCGACCAGCAAGGGCATAACAAGCTGGACTTCAACGACGGTGGCAGGGACGGCCGGTGCCGCAGGATCCTCCGACGGCACCGGTGCCGCCGCCCAGTTCAACGAACCGTTGGACGTGGCTGTGGACGGTTTCGGCAACCTGTACGTCGTCGACAACCTGAACAACACCGTCCGCGGCATCACGCCGGCCGGCGTTGTGACAACGCTTGCCGGAAAGGCCGCAGCGGCCGGCTCGGTCGACGGCACGGGCAGTGCGGCGCGTTTCGACAGCCCGACAGGCGTGGCGATCGACGGATCCGGAAACCTTTACGTGGCGGATTCCTTCAACAACACGATCCGCAAGGGAGGACTCGGCGAGCCCACGATCACGGGCCAGCCTGTTTCCGAGACGGTGGGCGCGGGTGGCAACGCCAGCTTCAGCGCCTCCGCGACCGGAATTCCCGCCCCGTCCTACCAATGGGAGGTCTCGACCAACGGCGGCGCCTCCTGGACGGCCCTCACGGACGCGGGAGGGGTGGCCGGCTCGGCGACGGCGACTCTCAACCTCACCGGCGTGAGCCTCGGGATGAGCGGGTATGAATATGCATGCGTGGCGACCAATACCCTGAAGTCGGTCGCGACAAATGACGCCTTGTTGACCGTGCTGCCCCCGCAGACAGCGCCCTCGATTGGGGTCCAGCCAAGCCCCGAGACGGTGGCGGCGGGCGGCAATGCGGTGTTCGCCGCGGTCGCGAGTGGGAATCCCTCTCCGACGTTCCAATGGGAGGTCTCGACGAACGGCGGCGCCTCCTGGACGGTCCTGACTGACGGTGGTATCGTGGCCGGCTCGGCGACCGCGACCCTCAGCCTTACCGGGGTGACCCTCGGGATAAGCGGCTACGAATACGAGTGCTTGGCGGCCAATGGCTTGGGTTCCGTGACGACGACTCCAGTGGCCCTCACGGTACTGCCTGCGCAGACTGCGCCTTCAATCGGCTCCCAGCCCGTCTCGGAGTCGGTGGCGGCGGGCGGCAACACCAGTTTCACGGTGGCGGCGAGCGGAAATCCCGCCCCGACTTTCCAGTGGAAGGTCTCGATCAACGGAGGCTCTAGCTTCGCCAACCTGACGGATGGCAATGGGGTTGCCGGTTCGGGCACCGCTGCCCTCAGCCTTTCCGGAGTGAGCCTGGGGATGAGCGGCTACGAGTATGAGTGCGTGGCGACGAACAGCGTCAGTTCGGCCGCGACAACTCCCGCCGTCCTGACGGTCCTGCCGCCCCTGACAGCTCCCTCCATCGAATCCCAGCCGGGGCTGGAGACAGTGGGCTCGGGTGGAAATGCAAGCTTTGCGGTGACGACAAGCGGAAATCCGGCCCCGGCTTTCCAGTGGGAGGTTTCGACAAACGGCGGCACCAGCTTTGCGCCACTTTCCGACGGGAACGGCGTGGCCGGTTCGGGAACGGCGACCCTCAATTTGAGCGGGGTCTCGACGGCCCAGTCGGGCACTCTGTACGAGTGTGTCATCACGAACAGCGTGGGATCCGTGACAACCACGTCGGCGATCCTTACGGTCCTTCCCGGGCAGACCTCCCCGTCGATAGGCGCCGAGCCGGTCCCGCAGACGGTGGCAGCGGGAGCCAACGCAAGCTTTGCGGTGGCTGCGAGCGGAAATCCCGCGCCGACCTACCAATGGGAGGTCTCGATCAACGGCGGAGCCAGCTTCGCACCCCTTTCCGACGGGAACGGCGTGGCCGGCTCGGGAACGGCGACCCTCAACCTGGCCGGGGTGGAGGCAGGGCTGAACGGCAACCAGTACGAATGCGCGGTCACGAACAGCGTAGGCTCGGTGACGTCGACTGAAGCCAGCCTGACGGTCCTTGCGGCAAAGACCCCCCCGTCAATAGGAGCCCAGCCCTTGTCCGCGACTGTGGCGGCCGGCGGCAATGCGAGCTTTGCGGTGGTGGTGAGTGGTAATCCGGCGCCGAGCTGCCAATGGGAGGTTTCGACGAACGGCGGGGCCTCCTGGACAAATCTCAACGATGGCAATGGTGTGGCCGGGTCGGCCACGGCAACCCTCGGGCTGAGTGGAATCGCGCTCGTCATGAACGGCAACGAGTACGAATGCGTCGCGGCGAATTCCGCGGGCTCGGCGACCACCCAGCCGGCGGTCCTCACAGTGCTGCCTCCGCAGACGGCGCCCTCGATAGGAGCCGAGCCGGCCTCACAGACGGTGGCGGCGGGCGGAAACACCAGCTTTACCGTTGCCGCGAGCGGAAACCCGAACCCCACGTTCGAGTGGGAGGTGTCGACGAATGGCGGGACAAATTTCTCCGCGCTTTCGGACGGGAACGGCGTGGCCGGTTCGGCCACGGCAACCCTCAACCTGAGCGGAGTGGCCGAGGGTCAGAGCGGCACCCAGTACGAGTGTCTGATCGCGAACGGCGTGGGGACGGCGACAACCACACCTGCGAGCCTGACGGTCCTGGCCGTCAAAACGACCCCCTCCATCGCCACCCAGCCTGTTTCGGTGGCTGTGGCGGCGGGCGGCAACGCAGGCTTCACGGTGGTGGCCACCGGAAATCCGACCCCGTCGTACCAGTGGATGATCTCCACCAACGGCGGGGGGGCGTGGACCGCCCTTGTGGACGGCGGCGGTGTCGCAGGATCCGCCACGGCAGCCCTCAGCCTGACCGGAGTGGCCATCGGCATCAGCGGCTACGAGTATGAATGCGTCGCGACCAACAGCGCGGGGTCGGCGACCACGACGCCTGCGGTTCTCACCGTGCTTCCCGCCCAGACAGCCCCTTCGATAGCCGGCCAGCCGGTAACCGCGACCGTGGCCGCCGGCAGCAACACGAGCTTTTCCGTGGTCGCCACAGGGAATCCCTCCCCGACCTACCAATGGATGGCCTCGATTGGCGGGGGGGCGTGGACCGAGCTTGAGGACGGCGGCGGCGTCGCCGGTTCGGCCACAGCGACCTTGAACCTGAGCGGGGTGGGGATCGGGCTCAACGGAAGCCAGTATGAATGCGTGGTTTCTAACAGCGTGGGCTCCGTGGAAACCACTCCGGCCACGCTCGACGTGTTGCCGGCTCAGACCGCACCGGTGATCAGCTCGGAGCCGGTTTCGGTGACAGTGGCCTCGGGGGGCGCCGCCGCGTTCGCCGTGGCGGCGAGTGGCAATCCGACGCCCTCGTATCGGTGGATGGTTTCGGCCAGCGGCGGCACGTCCTGGTCCGCTCTCGCGGACGGCGGCGGCGTCGCCGGCTCCGGAACGCAAACCCTCACCCTGACGGGGGTCGCCCTGGGCCTGAGCGGAAACCAGTACGAATGCGTCGTCACAAACAGCGTGAATTCGGCGACGACCACATCGGCGGTCCTGACGGTGCTTCCGGCACAAACGGCCCCCTCGATCTCAAACCAACCGGCACCTCAGACGGTCGTCGCGGGCGGCAACACCAGCTTCACGGTTGTGGCGAGCGGAAATCCCACCCCGTCCTACACATGGAAGGTTTCGACGGATGGCGGGCAGAACTTCTCAGCCCTTTCGGACGGGAACGGCGTGGCCGGCTCGGCCACGGCAACGCTCGGCCTGAGCGGTGTGTCCGCGGGGCTCAACGGCGGGCAGTTTGAATGCGTGATTTCAAACGGGGTCGGTACGCCTGTCACGAGCAACGCCGTCTCATTGACCGTGGAAACGAAGCCCTTCATCACGGCCCAGCCGGGCTCCCTCACGGAGGCGGCCGGCGGGAGCGCAACCTTCACCGTTTCAGCCGGAGGCAGTCCGGCCCCAACCTACAGGTGGCAGGTTTCAACAAACGGCGGGTCCGGCTTTGCGGCGCTGGTCGACGGTGCGGGTGTTTCCGGCTCGGGCACATCAACCCTGTCGCTGACCGGTCTGGCAGCCGGGCTCAACGGCAGCGAATACGAATGCGTCGCCACAAATGCCGCCGGTTCGACCACCTCATCGGTGGCTGTCCTCAGCATCGACCCGGCTCCGACAATCGGGTCCCAGCCCGCCTCGCAGTCGGTCAATGCCGGATCGAACGTCGTCCTTGCCGTTGCAGCCTCGGGCAACTCGTCCCTTTCGTACCAGTGGTCTCACAACGGAAGCGTGATCCCCGGGGCAACCCTGGCAACGCTCGCCCTGAATGACGTCCAGTCCGCAAATGCGGGCGGCTACACCGTCGTCGTCACCGACGCCTATGGAAGCGCGTCCACAAGCCAGGTGGCGACCCTCACTGTCGTCCAGGCGGTGGTCGGGGGAATCTCGAACCAGCCCTCGTCGCAGTCGATTGCCCCCGGAAGCACGGTCGTGTTTACGGTCGATTCAGGAACCTCGGGAGGCTCCTCGCTTGCGAAGCCAGGAGGGCAGTCCGCATCGCTGTCGTCGCCCACAACCTACCAGTGGCAGTTCAACGGCTCGAACCTTGCGGACGGCAGCTCCATCTCGGGGGCGACAGGGCCGCAACTGGTCATCACGAACGCGACCGCCGCGGACAACGGCGATTATTCCTGCGTGGTCACGACGGGGGGGGTCTCCTACCAAAGCAACGCCGCCGGACTCATCGTGGCCCAGGCCCCCACTCCCGGGTTCCTCGTGAACATCTCCTCCAGGGCATTTGTCGGGACAGGCGGCAACATCCTCATCGGCGGGTTTTACATCGGAGGATCGAGTTCCCGATCCGTGCTGGTCCAGGCGTTGGGACCGGCGCTCTCAAACGAGGGTGTCCCCGGCGCGCTGGCACATCCGTCGCTGAAAATCTTCAATTCGGCGGGAGCCGTGATCTACTCGGACGTCGGGTGGGGCAACAGCCAGGTGCTGCTGAAGGCGGCCGCTGCAGCCTATGCCGAGCCTGTTCTCCAGCCTGATTCGGACGACTCCGAGGTTCTGCTCACGCTTCCCCCCGGCGGCTACACGGCGGAGGTTTCCGGGGCGGACGGGGGAACGGGCGTCGCCTTGTGCGCGATCTACCAGCTGCCCTGATTTCCGCCCGGCGGTGAAGCGCCGCGCACAAGTCGGGGCTCGACGGGCGGCGGCCAATGGATTAATTTGGAATCGTCGGCCCTCGCCGTGCGCGAGACACTCCCCCTGCCGACCCAAGCAATGAACACCGCGTTTCCCCGTGGAATTGTACACTGTCGCGTGCCGGAAGGTTTTTTCACCCGTGGCCGGCGGTTCCACGGGTCTCTGCCGGGTCTGATTGCGGCGGTTGCGGCGCTGTTGATTTCGGCGACATCCGCCGCCCAGAGCAACTATGCCACGCCGTACACCTTCACGACCTTCGCCGGCGCCGCGGGCGCCGTGGGCAGCGCGGACGGGACGGGCATTCAGGCGCGTTTCAACGAACCAGGGGCGGCGGCCGTGGACGCTGCGGGCAATGTCTATGTTGCGGACACGTTCAACAATGTGATCCGCAAGATAACGCCGGCTGGCGTAGTCACCACGCTCGCCGGCAGGGCATCCCCCAACGGGGGGAGCGCCGATGGAACGGGCGCGGCGGCCCACTTTTACAATCCCGAGGGAGTGGCTGTCGACGGTTCGGGCAACGTTTATGTGGGGGACACGGCGAACTACACCATCCGCAGGATAACGCAGGCCGGGGTTGTCACGACGCTCGCGGGCACCGCGGGCGTCTACGGCACCCTCGACGGTGCCGGTGGCGCGGCGCAGTTTGTCGGACCCGGTTCCATGGCGGCCGATGCCGCGGGCAATATCTACGTGGCCGACGGGGATCGGATCCGCAAGGTGACCCCTGCCGGTGTTGTCAGCACGCTCGCCGGGTCGGGCGCCCCCGGAGGGGCGGATGGAACGGGAAGCGCGGCGGAGTTCAACGGCCCCTCCGGCGTGGCGGTCGACGGCCTGGGGTACATCTACGTGGCCGACTCGGGCAACGGGGAGATACGGATTGTTTCGCCCGCCGGAGCCGTGAGCACGATGGCGGGCGCCGGCAACGGCAGCGGCAGCGAGGATGGGACCATGAATGTCGGCTCGGAGACGGGAACCGCACGGTTCAGCTTTCCGCACGGCGTTGCCGTGGACGGCGCCGGCAATATCTATGTGGCCGACGGCACGGCTGTGATCCGCGAGATCGTGCCTCTTACTTTGCAGGTGACCACGCTCGCCGGGCTGGCGGGCCAGATCGGGAGCGCCGACGGCACCGGGCCTTCCGCGCTGTTCGACCTGCCCAACGCCGTGGTCGTCGACGGCTCCGGCAACCTTTATGTCGTCGATCTGACCAATGGCAACCTGCGCAGGGGAGGGGGATCCGCGGGGATCCCGCAGCCGCCCGCAATCGAGACGGCGCCTGTCCCGGAAACGGTCACGGAGGGCAATGCCGCCTGTTTCACCCTGCTGGCCACCGTCAACCCCGTCGAAACCTACCAATGGGAGGTATCCGCCGACAATGGGTCAACCTTTGCTCCGCTCACCGACAACGGGGTCTCCTATGGTTCCGGTCCCGGAATCTCCGGTTCGGCGACATCGACGCTCAACCTGACGGATACCACGGTCGGAATGAGCGGGAATGAATACGAGTGCATCGTCACGAACAGCATGGGCTCGACGACGACCATCCCGGTGACCCTCACCGTCAATTCGTCGATCGCCATCCCTTCACCCTTTGCATTCAGGACTCTGGCGGGGCCGGCCGCCGGAGTTACCCAGCCCGGCGGCATCGCGGTGGATGGCGCCGGAAATGTCACTGTGGCGAACACCGCCATGGACACGATCCTCCGGATCAACACCTCCGGGGCGGTGAACACGATCGCCGGAACCTCCGGCACGCAGGGCAGTGCCGACGGAACCGGCGGCGGCGCGCTCTTCGCGCTTCCACGCGGCGTGGCGGTTGACGCCGCGGGGAATGTCTACGTGGCGGATTCCGGAAACGACACCATCCGGCTGATCACGCCTGCCCTGGCGGTCACCACCATTGCGGGCACGGCGGGCCAGGTGGGCAGCGCGGACGGCGCGGGCGCCGCCGCCCAATTTGACAATCCCGGCGGCATTGCCGTGGACGGATCCGGAAACGTCTATGTTTCCGACACGGGCAACGGGACGATCCGGATGATCGTGCCTGCGGTTTCCGGCGGTTCCACCACCTGGACCGTCACCACCCTGGCCGGATCCCCGGGACCGGGCGGAGCCCTTGACGGGATCGGCGCGGCGGCGCTGTTCTCGAGTCCGGAAGGCGTCGCCGTCGACGGCGCCGGGAACCTCTATGTGGCCGACACGGGCAACAGCTCGATCCGGAAGATCACTCCGACGGTTGCCGGGGCCGGGACGGCCTGGACCGTCACGACCCTCGCCGGGACGATGGGAGCCGATCCCAACGACCAGAATGGAAGCAGCGGCGCCGGCAGTTCGGATGGCAGCGGCGCCGCCGGTTACGGCGAGCCGAATTCCGCCCAGTTTTCCAGTCCGGACGGAGTTGCGGTGGACGGCGCCGGGAATGTCTATGTCGTGGATACCGGCAACGGCACGGTGAGGTTGATAGCTCCCGGCGGCTCGGTCACCACCCTGGCGGGGAATCCGGGATATTTCGGCAGCAATGACGGCACGGGCACGGCCGTGCGGTTTGACGAGGCCCAGGGGATCGCCGTGAACGGATCCGGGAACGTCTTTGTAGCCGATACCTTGAGCTCGGCGATACGCCAGGGAAGCCTCGCCAGCGGGCCCCCCATCGACCTGCAGCCGGCATCCCAGGCCGTCAACGAGGGGTCAAACATTGTCCTGGCCGTGGGAGTCTCAAGCAGCCTCACGCTGACCTACCAGTGGTATTTCAATGGGAACCCGATTTCAGGGGCTAAGCTGCCGACCCTGTCGCTCAACGATGTCCAACCGCCAAATGCCGGCACGTACACCGTGGGCATCACCGACAGCACGGGCGCGAGGACGATCAGCAACGGCGCGACGCTTTCGGTCAACGCGGTCGTTTCAGGGGGTATCTCGGGGCAGCCGTCGTCGCAGTCGATCGCCCCCGGCGGCACGGTGGTGTTTACGGTGACCGTCGGAACCTCGCAGGCACCCACCCTGGCCAGGCCGGACAGCCAGTCGGCGTCGCTTTCGTCGCCCACGACCTACCAGTGGCAGTTCAACGGGGCGAATCTCGCGGATGGGAACGGGATCTCCGGTTCGACAGGACCCCAGCTTGTGATCACAGCTGCAACCTCCGGCGATGACGGAGACTACACCTGCCTTGTGACGACGGGCGGCGTCACAGTTCAAAGCAGCACAGCGGGCCTGGTGGTGGCCCCGGTCAAGGCGCCCGGCTTCCTCGTGAACATTTCATCAAGGGCATTCGTGGGAACCGGGGCCAACATCCTCATTGGCGGGTTTTACATCGGTGGCTCCAGCTCACGGTCCGTGCTGATCCAGGCCCTGGGGCCCGCGCTTTCGGACGAAGGTGTGCCCGGCGCGCTGGAGCAGCCGACCCTCTCGATCTACAACTCAAAGGGCGCCGCGATCTATTCAAACACGGGCTGGGGGAGCAGTCCGGTCCTCCTGAAGGCGGCGGCCTCGGCTTACGCCAGCCCTGTTCTCAAGCAGTATTCGGGCGATTCCGAGGTGCTGCTCACCCTGCCGCCGGGAGGGTACACCGCCCAGGTGTCCGGGGTTGGCAATGAAACAGGCGTCGCGCTCTGCGCAATCTACCAGTTGCCCTGACCAAGCAACAAAAAGCCCGACGGAACATGCGTCCCGTCGGGCTGGGAAATCAGGCGCAACGTTCAGCGCAGGGACGCCTGCCGGCGCTGCGAAAGAACGATAATCCCGCCCAAGGCGATGCCGAGGAGCAGCATCGTGCCGGTCGCATCTGGAACAGCGCCGGCGCCGCCGGTGATGGTGCCGCCGTTCACGCCAAATTCCCCGATTGCAAAGCCCTCCGCAGCCACGTCGGCCGTGACCGTGATCGAAGAGAGCGAGCCCGCTCCGCTCTCATAAAAGCCGAACCCGGCCGAACCGGCATCGCCGTTGACGGCCTCCGTGATCGTGGCCCCCGAACTATCCGTTGCGGTGATGTTAAAGGTATTAAACACGTTGGGCTCGGCGTAGAAGTCCACGGCCTCGGTGCCGGCGCTCAGGTCGAGGATAAGCGGAACGCTCTGCGTATAGTCGCCGATCACAAAAACCTGACCCGTGTAACCCTGGCCCCAGGTTGCCCAGCCCGAGCCGATCGAGGCGACATAGTCGTCGCCCGTGATCGATCCCGGGGGAAGCGAGCCCAATTCGGTCATCGCATACGTTCCAAGAGTCGCCGGAGGGGAACCAGTGCCGATATTCACTGCGACCACACCTGCAGTTGCGTTCTGGACGAGACCAAGTGCGGCAGAAGCCGCAGCGAGGGCCATTAATTTGGTGATTCCATTCATAATTTTAGGATCTGTTCGATTATAGGATGCTGGATCTTCCCCGACCATCGGCTGGCGTGACGAGGAATTCATCCTCAGCCTGCCCACCCGAAGAATGGACACGCCTGTCGCACCTGAAGCATGGAACTGGCCAATCGGCTCAACGATGCCTGAAAATGATTCTCAATATGTTGCATTGAAAATGGTTGCGAACGAATTAAAATTTGGAAGGAAAGTGTTCCGGAGAATGGAAATACTTCAGATGTAAAGATTTATGACGTCCTTCGCGGGCCTGCGTTCATAACTCATTTATATACAGCTGAATGAGAATCTGCGATCGATGTAAAGAAAGTCGACGAAATCTGCCGTGGAACGACTCCGATTTGTGCCGGGGGAGGCGGCAAAACCTATCATAATTCCGGCCGCTTTAGCAGGGTGTTGAAAAACACCAGCCAGCCCCTGCATCAAGGGTTCCTCGCCGGAAAGAAAAGAGGGATGTTGATCCGCTTGGCGACAAACTGATGATTCTTGATTGCCGGGCGGAGCACCCATTGTTCCACCGCCGAGACCGCGTCTGCTCCGAATTCGGCACAGTTCGTCCTGACGACGATGGCATCCGAAATCGTGCCGTCCACGTTGATCACGCATCGCACCGTGCATCCTCCGGCCAAGGAGTCGGGAATGTCCTTGGGCCTGTCCGGAGGAATCGTATAGATTGCCATGGGTGGCGCCTCGGCCGTCCGGGCAAGCAGGGCCGAATCCTTTATGCCGGCCCCGTAGATGACCTGGCCGGTGGAGTTCAACGAGGTCAGGAGCTCACGCTCGCCGGAGAAGAAGTGAAGGTAGTACCGCCAATCCTGCAACCCCTGGGAGAGTGCGAGTTCGCACCTGAATGTGGTCGGAATGCCAGCGTCGAGGTCGGGCACCTCGGCTGCGAGTATGGCCCCGCCCGCATCCCCGGGCTTCGCAAAGACGACGACCACATAACAATTCGTCAGGGAACGATCGGACTTCAGCACGGCATAAAGCTTCAGCCCGTTGTTGATCTCGCCATAGGTGGATCGGAACTCCTGGTGGCTGAGGGAGACAA
>Ga0302320_10017040_pt1 | contig 14783 bp, 12 predicted proteins | sample Bog_T0_3_FD_202130 | JGI IMG/M metagenome (GOLD analysis project Ga0302320, IMG submission 202130) | Peat permafrost microbial communities from Stordalen Mire near Abisko, Sweden - Bog_T0_3 | ecosystem: Environmental > Terrestrial > Soil > Wetlands > Peat | place: Sweden: Abisko, Stordalen Mire...
CCCCCCCTCTTACCGGGGCAGCGCAAAGGCGACATACGCGCCGCCCACCGGGCCTTTCGGGTCGCGGCCGCCGCTGGCTGCAATCACCACGAACTGCCGGCCATTCACCATGTAGGTGGATGGGGTGGCAATGCCGGCGAATGGCAAAACGGTCTCCCACAGCAGTTTGCCGTCGCTGGTATCGAAGGCGCGGAATTTATGATCGTAGACCGTGGCGCCGATGAACAAAACCCCGCCCGCGGTCACGATCGGACCTCCATACTGTTCGGAGCCGGTATTCTTCATACCCTCGGCAGCAAGGTCGGGGTATTCGCCAAGGGGAATCTTCCACAGGTACTTGCCGGTTTTGAGGTCAATGGCGTTCAACGTACCCCACGGGAACGCGAGGGCGGGATAACCGTCGGGATCGAGAAACTTCCGGTAGCCGGTGAATACGTATTCGCTTGGCGGGTTTGAGGCGGCGGGCGATTGCGGTGCGCCCACCCCAAGATACCGCAGCAGAACCTCTAGTTCGGAACCCTGAAGGTCGGGCATGGGCGGCATGCGGCCCTTGCCCTGGTGAATCTGATCGGTGATTTGAGCGGCAGTGAAACGGTTCGCCACACCCTTCAGCATGGGAAACGAGGGCGGGATTCCCTCCATGTGGTCGCCGTGACAGATGGCGCAATGATCCTGATAGGCGTTGGCGCCGGCGGCGTCTGATGGGGACTGCGCGGGCGCCACATGAGCGGAGACCAGTTCCTTGCTGGCATCGGCTTCGACCGGCGTGCGCAGGTAATCGAGCAAGTTGGCCAACTTCGTGTCGTCTATGTTCGGGAAGGATGGCATGCGGCCTTTGCCGTGCCGGACGGTGTCAGTCAACTGGTTGATGCTGAGGCGCCGGTCGATTTCGACTAGTGAAGGAAACGCGGGCGGCGAGCCGGCGCGGTTCACGCCGTGGCAGATGGCGCACTGCTGCTGGTAAAGCTGCTGGCCTGGGCTGGCGCTGCCTGAGGCCTTGATCAAGCCTCCGGTATAGGCCATCTCGCTGGAACCTACAAAGAGCGTTTCGGTCGTCGGATCGAGGGCTGGCCCGCTCCACTCTCCGCCACCGTCGAAACCTGGGTAAACGATGGTCTGCTGGCCCACGGCGAGGGGATAAAACTGTCCGTTGCTCCGCAGAGTGCGGAACTCTTTCACAGCCCAGGCGTGAGCTTCTGGGGTGCGAGTGGTCAACAGGTCCTCAGTGAGCCGCTGGCGGGCAAAAGGCTCGGGAAGATCGGGCGCAGGCTGAGTTGGTGAGGCCACTTCGCCGGGAACGGTGCTGGCCGGGTAAGGATGCTCGTGAACGGGAAAAAGCGGCTGGCCGGTGAGCCGGTTGAAGCAATAAACGTAGCCCTGCTTGGTGATCTGGGCCAGGGCCTCAACAGTCTGTCCGTTGCTGCGCAGGGTATAGAGAGCCGGCGCCGAGGGAAAATCGCGGTCCCAGATGTCGTGGTGGACTCCCTGAAAGTGCCAGAGAAGTTTTCCCGTGGCGGCGTCGAGGGCGAGGATGGTGTTGGCGTAGAGATCGTCGCCGATACGGTCTGCGCCGTAAAAGTCCATGACCGCGGAGCCGGTGGGCGCGTAGACGATCCCGTGCACCGTGTCGAGCGCCATGCCTGCCCAGTTGTTGGCTGCGCCGGCGGTCTTCCACGCGTCAGCGGGCCAGGTTTCATAGCCCGGTTCGCCGGGATGCGGGATGGTGTGGAAGCTCCATCGCAACACGCCGGTGCGCACGTCGTAGGCGCGAATGTCGCCGGGAGGCGCAGGGTGGGTTTCAGGATTGCGGCCGCCAACGATGATTAGGTCCTTGTAGATGACGCCCGGAGTCGTGAGCGCGATCGACTGCTCTTCGTAATTGCCGCGCAGGTCCTTGCGCAGATCCACGCGGCCATTTTCACCGAAGCCGGCGATCGGCTTCCCGGTCTCGGCATCCAGGCAGTAGAGAAAATTCATCACCCCGGCCAAGATGCGGGCGTGGCTGCCGTCGGTCCAATACGTCAGGCCGCGAGCGGGCTGCGTACCGGCAATGCCGGAATCAAACTTCCATTTCAACTTTCCGCTGGCGGCATCGAGGGCAATCACTTTCTGGCTGGGAGTGTAGGCGTAGAGCGTGCCCCCGACGATCAGCGGATTGGTCTCGATATTTCCCTTCTCGCCGGTGTCAAAACTCCATGCGGTTTTGAGGCTGTGCACGTTGCCGCGGTCGATCTGCTTGAGCGTGGAGTAGTGATCGCCGTCGGGCCCGTAGGCTGACCACACGGCGCTGTCTTGCGCCAAGCACGGCGCCGGGAGCAGGCAGCCCGCCAATGTTCCAAGAAGAAGTTTCTGCTTCAGCGTGTTCAAATCTGTCTCTCGTTCCTATGCGGTGTACTTGATGATGGTCATGAAGCCGAAGTCCATGTGGAGTTGCTGGTGACAGTGGAGCAGCGTGTCTCCGGGGTTGTTGGCGGTAAAGTCCACGGCAACGGTTTGGAGCGGCATCACGTTGATGACGTCCTTGCGCAGGCCGCTTAACTGAGCGTGGCCGATCTGCGCCACTTCAAACGTGTGCCGGTGGAGATGGATGGGATGCTGGTCGCCGCTGCCGTTGCGCAGCAGCAGGCGATAGCGCTTGCCTGCCTGGACGCGGATGGGGTCCACATCGGGCCAGAACTTGTTGTTGATGGTCCAGGTATCGAATTGCGAGCCGTTCAACGTGCCAATGTCGCGAAACATCAGGGTGATGGTTTCATCGGGAGCGGACGCAGGCGTAGCGGAGGCAAACTGGGTGTAGTCCCAGGCTGCTGGAACGGGGTCGGTCCAAACTGGAGCGCCGGTTTTGCCGGCATACTCGACCACGATGCCGAGGCCCATCGTGCGCGATTCAGCCAGAGTGGATCCGAGTATCCAGACGCCGGGCGCGTTCATCTCGACGATAGCGTCGATGCGTTCGGCCACGGCCAGCGAAAGCACTTCCACCTGCCTGGGATTGGAAACGGGGTTGCCGTCCATGGCCATCACTTTGAACGTGTGTCCGGGAAGCGCGAGAACCACATTCTCAGTCGCGCTCGCATTCAGCAGGTGCATGAGGACGCGCTGGCCCTGCTTGACGCGAATGGGTTCGCCTGCGCCAAGGATGTGCTGGTTGAAGGTGGCGTACTTGTAGCCCACATCGGAGCCGCTGGTGAGGGGGTGGTTGGCTGAGGCGGCCTGCATCGACGCAGCCATGGGTACGAAGGAAGGTTCCCAGTGATGCACGGCGAGAAATATCTCCTGGTCGTAGTCGCCGGGAGAAGGTTTTCCTTCGACCAATAGAAATCCGAACTGGCCGCTGTAGGTACCGCGGGCAAGATCGCTGCCGGCGCCGGCGTGGGTGTGATACCAGCGGGTTCCCAATGGCTGGGGCGTGAAGGTGTAGCGGAGTTTTCCTCCCGGCGGAATCATGGGGGACCCCTCTTCCATGGCGCCGTCGTTGAGCGAATCGATCGCCAGCCCATGCCAATGCACAATGTCGGGATTTACGCTCGAGTTGGTGACATCGATGGTGACGGGAACGTTTTCCCTGAGGCGCAGGATCGGGCCCGGGATCTGGCCATTGTAGGCCACAGTTCTCACCGAAATACCGGGAGCCAGCTCGATGGTGGCGGGCTGGATGTCGAGTACGTAGTCGGGCTTCGACGGGCTTTGAGGAGCCGCGTTGACGAGTGTGCCGGTTGCGAGGGCGCGCAGCCCCGGAGTTGCCGTGACAACGCCTGCTCCGAGCATCAGACTTCCGTTGCGTAAAAAGTCTCTGCGGCCGCACCGTCCGATTGAACTCATTCCTACGCCTCCCGAACCTGTCTGCCACGAAACGAAGCGATTGTTACATAGCGGGGGACAGCCGGAAAAGCATGGCCCTGATTTCCAGGGCAGACACATGCCTTGCGCGGGCATGAAAGCCGGCTTGCGTGATGGGATTTCCAGAGCAGAGCTCCCCGTTTCGCTTGCTGGAAACGGCTGGTGGATCTCAGGATGCCGGCGTGGACTCTCCGGCGCGAGCGGCGAGAAAGCGCTCCATGAATCCGGTGTCGAATTCGCCGGCGCGGAAACCAGGATCTTCGAATATCTCCTGGTGCAGCGAAATGGAAGTCTCAATTCCCTGCACCACAAACTGGCTCAGAGCGCGCTCCATCCGGGCGATCGCTTCCTGGCGGTCGACACCGTGGACGATCAGTTTGGCGATCAGCGAGTCGTAGTAAGGAGGAATCACGCCTTCAGCGTACTGTGCTGTATCCACTCGAACGCCGTTTCCGCCGGGGACGTTGAACACGGTGATCTGGCCCGCCGAAGGAGTAAATTTCTGCGGATGCTCGGCATTGATGCGGCACTCAATGGCGTGGCCGCGGATCTCGAGCTTTCCGGGCAGAATGTCGCTCAGACTCTCTCCTGAAGCGATGCGAAGCTGCGCCTTCACGAGGTCCACTCCGGTAATCATCTCCGTGACCGGATGCTCGACCTGGATGCGCGTGTTCATCTCGATGAAGTAGAGCCGGTGGTCGGCGTCCATGAGGAATTCAACCGTGCCGGCGTTCTGGTAGCCGATATCGGCTAGGCAGCGGCACAGGGTACGGCCGAGCTCCTCGCGCAGTTTGCCCGATACCTGCAGCGAAGGCGCTTCTTCAATCAGTTTCTGATGGCGGCGCTGGATGGAACACTCACGCTCGAAGAGCGACGCCACCTGGCCATGTTCGTCGGCCAGAATCTGGAACTCGATGTGACGAGGATTCTCAATGAACTTCTCCATGTAGAGTTCGCCGTTGCCAAATGCGTTGGCGGCTTCAGCGTGAGCTGCATGAAAGAGATGAGGCAGTTCTTCCGGGGAGCGCGCGATTCTCATGCCGCGGCCTCCGCCACCGGCCTTGGCCTTGAGGATTACCGGGTAGCCCACCCTGGTGGCCCACTCCTCGGCCTCCTCGATGGTGGCAATCACGCCGTCGGAGCCGGGCAGGATGGGGACCTTGGCTCTCTTCATCGTCTGCCGGGCCTTTTCCTTTTCGCCCATGAGGCGCGTGACTTCAGGCGGAGGGCCAATGAATTTAATATTCGAGGCGCGGCACACCTCGGCAAAGTTAGCGTTCTCGCTGAGCAGGCCGTAGCCGGGATGAATGGCGTCGACGTCGGCAATCTCGGCCGCGGAGATTACTGCCGGAATGTTCAGATAGCTGTCGGCCGCGCGCGGAGGACCAATGCAGATGGCCTCATCGGCAAAACGAACGTGCAGGGAGTTGCGGTCCGCTTCGCTATACACAGCGACGGTACGCACGCCGAGTTCACGGCATGCATTGAGGACGCGCAGAGCAATTTCGCCACGATTGGCGACCAGAACCTTACGAAACATTCAACCCCTTCGGAAGCGGAGCCAGCTATAAGCAGGGTTAGCGGAGCCAGCAAGAACCCCCCGGTGGCTGACGGCGCTAACTCCGCCAGCTCCGCTTATCCGGCTACACCGGACGGATGGTAAATAATGGCTGCCCGAATTCGATGGGCTGGCCGTTGGATACCAGGCATCTGACGATCTCACCGGCGGCGTCGGATTCGATCTCATTCATCAGTTTCATGGCTTCCACGATGCAGATCACCTGGCCCTTTTCAACCCGGTCGCCTGGAGAAACGAAGGCTGAAGCGCCGGGAGAAGGCGATCCGTAGAAAGTACCGACCATCGGCGATTTGACCAGGTGCAGGCCGGCATCGGGATCGTCAGCCGCAGACGGCGCCGTCGGTTGCGCCACATTTGGAGCGGGCACGCCAGGTTGCTGCGCCGCTGGCGGAGCGGCTTGGAGCAGCCGCGCAAGGTCGCCCAGGCCTGCCGATGAGCCCTCCGGCTGCGCAAACTTGAGCCTGATCTTCAGGTCTCCGCGGTCCAGATCGAATTCGGCAACCTGATATTGCTTCAGAAACTCAATCAACTGTTTCAGGTCTTCGATGTCCTGTGGTTTCATTCGTTCCTTAACTCTCCCGCTTGCGGGCGGACTGTTTCAAAGTTCGATGAGGGCCTTGGGCGCCGGGGTAAGCACCTGACCTCCGGTACCGGTTACTGCAACCATATCTTCGATCCGTATCCCAAACTGCCCGGCAAAATAGACCCCCGGTTCAATGGTGACAACCATTCCGGGAATCAACCGCGTTGACTGTCCAGCCCCGATTCGCGGTGCCTCGTGAATCTCCAGGCCGACCCCGTGACCCGTGGAGTGGGAAAATGCCTCCGCCAGACCCTCTCTGCGTAAAATGCCGCGGGCGGCCTCGTCCACTTCTCCCGCGCTTACGCCCGATGTTACCGCGGCCACTGCGGCCTCCTGCGCTTCGAGCACCGCGTCATATGCGCTCCTCTCCCTGGGTTTCGGCTTGCCCAGGAAGACGGTTCGCGTCATATCGGAGCAATAACCATTGAGGATAACACCGAAATCGAGGGTCAGGAAGCCTCTGCGGGGTAGCGGCAAGGTGGTGGCGCGGCCATGGGGCAGCGCGGAGCGCACACCCGAAGCCACAATGGTTTCGAACGACATACCTTCGGCGCCGAGCCGGCGGGCCTGGTGCTCCAATTCCGCGGCCACTTCGATCTCAGCAATGCTGGGCTTGATATAGCCGAGAATGTGGTCAAAGAGCTTGCAGCCGATCAGGGCCGCCTCAATCATCACCGTCAACTCGTCCTCGTCTTTCACCAGGCGCAAAGATTCGACGCATGGAGAAGGGAGGGAGGCGAGAAAGCCGCGGCGAAGCCGGTAGGGCAAAGCGGCCTTCCAGTTCGAGAGTTCGGCTACGGTGGTCCGCGCGGGGTCAAATCCCGCCACCTCTACCCCGGGCTGCGCCGCCAGCCACTGCACCGCTGAAACTGCCGGAGGACCGGAAACGATCTGGACGCGAGCCGCCTGAACCTCCTCATTGGCCTGCGCGGTATAGCGGCCATCGGTAAACAGAAAGGCAGTACGGCGGGTCACCGCCAGCGCCGCGCTGGAGCCGGTGAAGCCGCACATGTAGCGGACATCGGGTAGGTGGGTAACCATGAGGCCGGGAAGGCCGGCGCGTGCGAGCTTGCGGCGCAATGCGCCCATGCGGCGGAAGTGGTCCACGTGTTGAGGATAAATCACAGCGGGGGCCGGGCCGCAGGGATATCCATACTCTGGCCTTACAGTGCGGGCCGCACCGGCTTCTTTTTCCCGGGCTCGAATTCAGTCCCGGCGGACTGAAGATCCGACTGGCGATCCATCCATTCGTCGAGCCGGGAACGCTTGAAGCGCCAGCGGTTGCCCAGTTTGAAGGCGGGAACAAAGCCGTCGGAGGCGTATTTGTACAGGGTGTCCGGCGAGATGCCCAGATAATCGGAGGCTTGGCGGATGTCCATGACCTCGCGTACTTCAGGAACAAGAAGGTTGGAACGGGCCGCTGCGTTGCGCATGGAATGCCTCCTGATGGTCGAGATGCCCTTGCGGGCACGATACCGGCAAACATACCGGTAGCTTTGTATATAGCCTGGTTTCACCTGTAAGTTCAAGGAATTTCCGGAAGTTAAGCGGATTTGCACGGGATTTGCCCGTTCCGTTCGGGGACGCCGGTTTGCCGGTTCCATACCGAAACCCCTCCCTATTGGGCCTGAATTCAGGCTGGACGCAACAAGTTGGGTTATTGGAACGGATGGTGCGGCAAAATGCAGATTCTGACAACTCAGCCCGGCAGAAGACATGGCTGTCCTCCGGGCTGGAGCAAAATCTCTGGTTCCGGTTTTTGGTTAATTCTGGTCGTCGCGGCGATGCAGCGTTGGCTGGTCATCCCCGTTGTTCGAGCCGGTGCTGCTGGTCTGATTGCCCGAATCGTCGTTTGGATTGTTTCCCGTCCTGCGCAGCGAGGGCCTGGTTACCCCTTTGGTGTCGACCAGGCGGCGCTTGTTCTCAATCCGTGCCAGGCGTGCCTTGACGTCGTCGAACTCCGATGTGGTCACCGTGTACTCATCCCGGGCTGGAAGTATCCGCGCAATCTCCTTCTGAGTGGCCAGAATGCGGTCGGGAGTCTGCGGGTGGTCAGAAAAAGCCTTCGCTACCATTCCCGGCTTCCGCTTCTCGAGAGCCTGAACCTTCTCAAAGAAACTGATGAATGCCTGCGGATCGTAGCCGGCGCGGTACATGTACTGCACGCCCAGGAAGTCGGCCTGAGCTTCGAACTCCCGGGAAAATTCAAGGAACGTGATGGGAATGGCCAGCTGCGCGGCCTCGTAAATGCCGTAGCCGGTCCAACTGTACCCGGTCAGCATGATCAAAGGAACCATGCTGAGCTGGGCGTAATTGGCGCGGGTCATCTCCCGAGCAGCATGGTGCGCGCACACGTGGGCGGTCTCATGCGCCATCACTCCGGCCAGTTCGGCCTCCTCGTCGGCGGCCAGGATCAAACCGGAGTTGACGTAAAAGAAGCCGCCGGGCAGCGCAAATGCGTTAATCTCGTCCGAATCGATCACCTTGATGGTGAAAGGAACCTTGCAATCGGAGTTCTTTACAATATTCTGGCCAATGCGGTTGACGTACTCCTCCACCTCAGGATCGGTGATGAACCGGGCGCTCTTCTCGATCTGGTCGGCATACTGCTTGCCCATCTTGATTTCGCTGTCGGTCGAATACCAGTTGCCCATGCCGCGGCCGCCGATTTCCCGGTTGCCGACTGCGCTCACGTCCTCAATGCTTCCGGGCTTGATCTTCCCCATCTCGCTGCCGGGATCGACCACTTTCTCGGCATCCACCTTTTCTGAAGGAGCAGGGCTATCTCCGCCAACGGGAGTGGTGCCCGGGGCGGGAGTCTTTGCCGAAGGACCAGTCTTGTCATTTGCGGAAGCGGTTCCGGAGGCAGGCTGCTGTGCCGGGGCTGGCGCATCGCCTCCAACTGCGGTGGCGCCGGGCGCAGGTTGAGCTGCGGGGGCAGACTGAGCGGCTCCGGCGGAAGCGGACGCAGCGGTACCGGCAGAGGCGGGCGCAGCCGACGGGGTGGCGGCTGGCGGCGTGCTCGATGCGGTGGACTGTGCCGATAGTCCAGTCGACAGAGCCAGCAACAACCCTGCCAAAACCGCAACTATCGAATATGTGCGATGTGCCCTCATGTTCCCACCTCCGGCGGGCAGACTCCGGCCTTGGCTGCGCCGCTTCGCTCTATCGCTTAGACGCTAGTATCCGCTTATTGGTAACGAATGGAAAGAATAATTCGGGTGCGGCGCCGGCGGCCGGAATCTGGCAGTCTGCGAAGGCGAGCCTGGGGCACAAACTCATTCCGCTGAAGCTGCAAGCCCCACAATTCGGGGCCTGGTCGCGAAACGGTTGAGGACGTGTATCGATACGGGGGGCGCTTTCTCGTTGGCCGGCCGGGCACGAATGAGATTGCCTTCCAAACGGCATATTTAATATTCTGCTAGTCAAGAGGCACATTAAGGTACATATATTAAGGACATCGGAGCGGAGGGCCTTTTGCGGGAAGCGATTCTGAAAGTAGCTCTGGCGGCTGCCTGCGCGACCGTGCATCTGGTCGCCCAGCCAAGTCCTGCGCCGCCTGTTCCCAAACCTGCAGCCGAGTTGCAGCCAAACGCCCGGCCGGAGCCGGCTGCGGGCACTGCCCTGCCCGAACCCGAGATTATCTTCGATGCCACTGCGATGGGCTCTCCAATGTTGCTGGATAAGAACTGGCGGGTTGGCATCACGTCCGACCCAGCGGCTGCATCCCCCGGATTCGACGATTCCGGATGGGCCCTCCGCAACGCCCTCGAAAACCTGGAGGAAGTTCCCAGCGACAATCAGACAACGGAGGAGCGGCAGACACAACCCAAAGGCGCCCATGTCAGCGTCAACAATCAGGATGTCGGGAGCCCTGGACAAACCGGAGCCCAGCCGAAATTTGCCTGGTTTCGGCTCCATATCAGGTTGGCTCCCCATCATGGGCCGGTTGCGCTGCTCATTGAATTGCCGATATCCCAGGCTATTTCCCTGGGCATTGGGTCCGCGGGCCCGAACCCGACCGTGTTTGCCAACGGCAACCTGATTGTGCCGGCGGGGCCGCACGGAGACGTTCCGGCGCGCTACCAGCAGATTTCACGGCTTTACAACCTCAACGTGGACCCGTCGGTGACGTCGCTGACCCTGGTGGTTGGAACGGCGTATATTCCCTTCGGATATGGGGCATATACCGGCTTTTTTGCCAACCGCCGGCTGAGCCTCGGCGACCCGGACGATCTTCAGCACGAACTCGACCTGTGGTCCAATCGCAACCTCTTCGAGCGCCTGCCCCGGCTGATTTATTCAACCATGCTCACGGTGCTTGGGATCTTCCTGTTGGCGCTGTATTTCTCGCAGAAGGGGCACCCGGAGTACATGTGGCTGGCCTTGCATGAGCTGGTGCAGGCTCCCATCGGCTTTGTCGAGCTGGCCGGGAGTTCCGCGCGGCTCGACAGCCTGTGGTACGCGGCGCTTTGGCTGCAGCTGGTGTTGCTTTCGGCCTACCTGTTCTTCGAGTTTCTCATCTCGTTTCTTTCCCTGCGCTGGCGCTGGTACATCCGCGCCCTGCGCATTTCCGCGCCGCTGCTGATCTTCGTGGGACCCACGCTGTTGATGGTGGGCCACGGAAAATTCGTCCTCTGGATGCTGGTGCTCGTGATCCTGTTCGGCTTCTTGTGGCTCCTTGGATGGTCCCTGTTCATTTTTTCCACGCTGATCAAGGCCGCATTGAGGAAAAACCTCGAAGCGGGGATGCTGCTGATCCCGCTGTTGCTCACCCTCATTGGGGTTGTCGAGCCGGTATTGACGGCCAGCATGAACGAGCGAAGCGGGCATGAATACCAATCACCGCTCACGCTGATGGCCGGCCCCGTTCCGATTCACTTTGCCTCTATCGCGGACTTCACGGGAATTCTGGCGATTGTGCTCATCATATTTTTCCGGTTCCTTCGCATTCACCGCGTCCAGGAGCGCGTGACCAGCGAGCTGGCGGCGGCACGCAGCGTGCAGGAACTGATGATTCCCAGGGAGAAGCAGGCTACGCCCGGCTTTCAAGTGGACTCGGTCTACAATCCTGCCAACGAGGTGGGCGGAGATTTCTTCTACGTGCAGCCGACCGCCGACGGAGGCATGCTGGTGGTGATTGGAGACGTGGCCGGCAAAGGGCTGAAGGCCGCGATGAGCGTCTCCATGCTGATGGGAGCGATGCGAGGATCCGGCGAGCAAAGCCCGGCAAAAATCCTGCAGTCGCTGAATCGCGTTCTGGTTGGGTCGGAGAGCTTTACCACCTGCCAGGCGGCATGGTTTGGAGCCCACGGCCAGGTCGTATTTGCCAATGCAGGCCACCTGCGGCCCTACATGAACAGCCAGGAGATTCCCTTGCCCGGCGGATTGCCGCTGGGGGTTATTCCCGAGGTGAGGTATGAGGAAGTGCGGCTCTATCTGCATCCCGGCGATCGCATTCTCCTGTATTCGGATGGAGTGGTCGAGGCACGCCGGCCGTCAGGCGAGTTGTTTGGCTTCGACCGTGTACACAACATGAGCAACCAGACGGCATTCTACCTGGCTGAGGCCGCCAAGGCGTTTGGACAAGAGGACGACATCACCGTGCTGACCGTGCAACGCCTGGCGCAGACGATGGCGGCTTAAGCGGCCCCGGTTTCCCCTTTGAGCGCGTTCAATCGAGGGTCTTCATGTATTCGCCCAAATTCAACCAGGTTTCCGATCGCGCCATTCTCATTGAAGCCATGCGAGCCTACTCCTTCGCCATTCTTTTTGGAGCGGATTCGGCTTCCGGAAGCGCCGCCGCGGCCACGCACCTCCCGCTGGTGGTGAAGGACGATGGTCCGCACGGATTGCTCGAAGGCCATTTCGCGCGCGCCAATCGCCATTGGCAATCGCTGGCCGGGCGTGAAACGCTGGTCGTCTTCCCGGGACCGCACAGCTACGTTTCGCCTACGCTCTACGAGGAGCCGCTCTCCGTTCCCACCTGGAATTACATTGCGATCCACACCTACGGAACCCTCACGCTGGTTGAGGACGAGGCGGGAAAAGACGCCTTGCTCGCCGGCCTCATCGGCACGCATGAGCCGGCTTACGCGGAGAAGTGGCGCGCTATGCCGGAGGGATTTCGCCGTTCCATGCTGGCCGGCATTGTGGGATTCAGGATTCCGATCGACCGCATCGAGGGCAAGTTCAAAGTGAGCCAGAATCGCGCGGAAGGCGAACGCCGCAACGTTCGCGCCGCGCATGCCGCGGGAGACTCAGACCAGCAGGCGCTGGCTGCGTGGATGGCGCGACTGGGCGCTTAACCTGAGACTCACGGTAATACCGGCTTCGGTGGGTCTTCCACTTTCCCGGGACGCGTCTCCAGTTCCGCGCCCATTTCCTGGCGCACATACCGATCCATGTTCCCAACCAGGGTCTTCAGTTCCTTGACCACTCCATTGAGCTCGTCTACAGCGTCCTCAGGCACCGGCCCACAGCCCCGCATGTAACGGGGTTTGAGCTCCTCAACCGCAATGTCGACAAAAGACAGGCCGGTGGTGATCGATCGCGTGACGGGAATTTCCGGCGGTTCCGGCTTCAGGTGTTGCCAGGCAAGAACCCTCAGCAGTTGAGACCGGAGGAGGCATATATGGTCTTCAATCATCCGGGCCTGTGCCGGAGAGATGTCTACAACGTAATCGGGAAACGGAGATTGCGATGCCGCGGAATGAAGCGCGTGTTCGATGTCGCAGAGCAGGTTGTCGATGTACTTGCAGGTGATTCGCAGGCGCCGCTGCTGGGGATCGTTCAATTGCCCGGCGAATCGCTTCTTTTCAGTCGCATGTTCCGATCCGGGCATCACTCCTCCAGGTACTTTTCTGATCGCGTTTTCGCAATCGGACGCACCCATCAATGAACGATCATCACCGGGCAGTGGGCATACCGCAGAACACGCTCCGAGTTTGAGCCCAGCATCCAGCGATGAAGGATCGTGTGGCTGCGCTTGCCCATCACGATGAGGCTGGCCTGCACCGTGTCCGCCTTGTGAATGATCTGCTCCGCCGGATGGCCCAGCACAATCTCGGTTTCAAGCTCCACGGCCTTTTCCCTGGCGCGTTCGCGGAGGGGAACAAAGCTACGTTCATAGCGCTCACGCCCGTCCTCGAGCACCGCGTTGAACTCCGCACTCTCGGCAGGCTCCGGCGGCCGGATTACGGAGACCACGAACAGCTTGGCTTTCATATCCCTCGCCATCGACAGGGCTACATCCAAAGCGTGTTCGGCGTGCGGAGATGCGTCGAATGCAACCAGTATCCTTTGAATTCCAACAAAAACCGGGCTTCCCATGGTGACCACCTAACCTTCTTCTGCTGGTACAGGCGGTTGAACCGCCAGCTCGGCTTTCTTGCTTTTCAGTGAATGGGGAAGGAGATGCCGGGGAAGAAAGAATGAGTTCGCAATCATGGTCGGAATGACGGCGCTGGCAATGACTGTGCCCACAATGTAAGAGTACTGCGCCGAGGTGATGATCTGGTGATTCAGGCCGAATAACGCCGAAATGGTGCCGAAGGTGAGACCGGTGGACATCATGAGCGTGTAATACGCTCCAGCCTTGCCGTCGTATCGATGTACACGGACCGCCGGATACACGGCAACGAACTTGAACAGCGATTTCGCCCCAAACAGGACGAGCAGCGTAACCGGCGCGGCCAGCAACGCCGGCACCGAGACAAACGATCCTGCCCGAATGAAGTAAAACGGCGTCAGCAATCCGAACGTGAGCGTACGCAGGCGGCGAATCAGCGCGTGGTCTTTCCCCACCGTCCCCGCCAGTACCATGCCGATCATGTAAGCCGGCAAAACCGGTTCGCTGCCCGCCCAAAGAGCCAGCCCGCCCATGGCAAAAAGGAAAAACAGAAGATACTTGGCTTCAAGTTCTGAGACGCGTCCGCCATATTTTTTGAAGAATCGCGGCGTAAGAAACGGCAGCGCCACAAGAACTACGATTGAAACCAACACAAAAATCAGCGTCTTGATGGTGAACGGGGAGAAGATGAGTCCCAGCGCAATCACCGTTCCCAGGTCATTGATGAAGCAGGCGGCCAGAATCGCTTTCCCATACTCCGTGACGTTGAAACCAAGCTCCAGCATCACGGCATAGACCACGGCTACCGAAGTCGTGGAAAGAGCAACCCCGCACAGCCAGCTTGGCATCACGGCCCAGTGCAGCACGTAATGAACGACTGCCGTGCAACCGAAAAAGGGGCCGAAGAATCCCGCCAGCCCGATGACCGACGCTTCTCGCCACTTGATCTTGAAGATTGCGGGATCGAGTTCGGCTCCGGCGAGGAATGTGAGCATAATGGCGCCGGTTCCGGCTAGAAAGGCGATCCACGGCGTATTTCCCGCCAACCCACCCTGCGCAAATCCAAAAAGCCCAGTAAGAAACACGCCGATGACCAACTGGGCCACGGTCCCAACTACAATTTCGGATAGCGCCGTTGAGACCTTGAACCAGATCGCCAACAGCGTCGCACCCAACGCCAGCCCCACCCACAGCGCGCAAAGAGCCCAAGTGTTCATCATGAGCACCAACTCCTAACTTGTAATTCAGGGACCGGGCCGGGACATGACTCCGCGACAGCGTTCCCTGTCAGGAGTCATCATCTGTCCGGCCTATTGGATGGACAGCGGTTAAAGGTGAACTCCTTCACCGTAACCAACACTTCAATACACACCATCGGCTGCCCCAGTGTCAACATGAGGGGACCATCATCCCAGGGCAATCGCATTTGG
>Ga0302320_10017041_pt1 | contig 14783 bp, 15 predicted proteins | sample Bog_T0_3_FD_202130 | JGI IMG/M metagenome (GOLD analysis project Ga0302320, IMG submission 202130) | Peat permafrost microbial communities from Stordalen Mire near Abisko, Sweden - Bog_T0_3 | ecosystem: Environmental > Terrestrial > Soil > Wetlands > Peat | place: Sweden: Abisko, Stordalen Mire...
CACGCATCGGCTGGTCCTTGATGGCAGCCCATGACTCCAGCAGCGTATGGAAGCCGGAAGCGCGGAATTTCTCGGCAAACGACCTGAGCCCGGCATCGCCGCCAGGGGAACCAATGAGATAAGCGACGGATACCTCAAGGTACGCCGCGAGGCTGACCAGCTCCTGAACCGGAATGCGGTTCTTTCCCGATTCGTATTTTTGCACCTGCTGGAAGGTTAGATCCAGATGCTCGGCGACCTCGGCCTGATTCTTGCCGGCTGTGACGCGGGCGAGGCGGATGGCGCTCCCCACATCGCTGTAGAAAGTATCCTCGGGCTTCTTCTTGGTGTGTCTTCCGGCCATGAGCAGATGGTTCGTTAGTTGCCCGACAATTAAAAAGCAGCGGCGGCACCGGGTCAATCTGAAAATGCGCCGCGGTTGACTTATGAGAAACCCGAGCCTATCTTGACGCCCTCCGGCATCTGGAATATGTTTGTGGCCAGCCGACAAGAGATAGAACATTGGCGGCTGAATCATCCACAGGAACAAAGGCACGACGGAGAATGACGATCCTGCCTCACGACAGGCACCTCTCGATATGGCAGCGCGCGATCGGTCGCCTGCACGCTCTCATCGACACCCTCACGGACTGGCGTACGGACGATCATGTGCATTTACCCGACTGGTGGAAACCGAAACAGGTTGAAAGAGGCGGCAGGGGATCGGATGGCTAGGCGGCACTCCGGATATATCGCAGGCAAAGGGGGAAGAAGACGCTTCCCACTTTCAACATCCGCATAGGAGAGAAGCTGACATCGATCAGACTGTCGCCGATTCTCGACATAGCCCTCGTGAGGATCGCCAGACTTGAGGACTGCGGAGTCGATGATCTTTGCAGCTACATCGACCGGACCAAGGAAATAGGCGTCGCCAGGTCAACGGCAATCAGGGAGTTCGTTATCAGGTATTTCATGGACGCCGCCACCGAAGCCGGGCACCGCAAAGCGGGGCACGGGAAGCTGATAGTGGAAGCGAAACTGCAGCCGGGCGCAGCGAAGAAGTGCCGCTCGAAGGGCTGAGTGCCCGGATTCAATAGGCTATAGTCTATTGACTTCATCCATAAATATAGGTTATAGTCTATACATATACGCGAACGATATAGGCTATAAGCTATGAAACAGTCCCGCCTCGCAGCCCAGGCCCGCGCCCCCCTTGACGACCGGTTCAAGGCAATGGGGCCGTCTGTGCGCCAGTCGCAACCCGTGCGCGGCTGGATCAGGGCGATCCGCGAGGCGCTCGGCATGACCGCCGAGCAACTGGCGAAACGGCTGGGCGTGAAGCAGCCGTCGGTCGTGGCATTCGAACAATCCGAAGCGAAAGGCACCATCGAGCTGGCGACGCTGCGACGCGTGGCCGAAGCGCTTGACTGCAAGCTAGTCTATGCCCTCGTGCCGAACAAGCCTCTGGAGCAGACCGTGCGCGAACGCGCGCGGCTGTTTGCGCGCCGCCGGCGCGAACCGATCGAGCACTCCATGGCGCTTGAAGACCAGAAGGTGCAGCGCAAGGAAAATGAGTCCCTGATCGACGAGATCCTGCGCGAGACCAATCCCGGCCGCTTCTGGGATGAGCCGTGAGCGATATCTTCGACCAGCCCGACGATGCAACCCCGCTGACCGTCGAGGAACAGCGAGATCTCATTCCCTCGCATATTTCAAACCGGCGCGAACTGAACGAGGCCGAGCAGGAAAACATCCTGCGCGGGCAGGACTGGGCTCTGCGCCGACGCAAGCCCGATCTGCTGAACGAAAAGTTCATCACTGACCTGCACAGGCAGATGCTCGGCGAGGTCTGGAAGTGGGCCGGGGATTTCCGGCGCAGCGAGCGCAATATCGGGATTCCCTTTTACGAGATCCATGCCGCCCTGCGCCATCTCCTCGATGACGTTAAAGGCTGGATCGAATACAAATCATTTTCTCCCGATGAAATCGCCGTGCGCTTTCATCATCGTCTCGTCGCGATCCATCCGTTCCCGAACGGCAATGGCCGCCATGCTCGCCTGATGGCCGACCTGCTCATCATGCAGCTCGGCGGCAAGCGGTTTTCATGGGGGCGTACCAATCTCCGGGATGCCGGGGAAATGCGCGCGCAGTACATTACGGCGCTCAAAGCGGTGGACAACCACGACATCAGCCCGCTGTTGGCGTTCGCGCGCTCATAGAGCTATCTCGCAGTGCCGTTCGTCATGCTCAGCATGATCAGCAGAAGCATGGCCATCATGATCAGCATCGTCACCACCACCAGCACAACGAACGGGCTCGGCCACTGAGGGCAGTCCATTAACGAAACCGGACAGCCAGAAAATTACAGCTTTAGCCGCCGAAGGCGGAGCGCATTCATAATCACCGAGAAGGAACTGAGCGTCATGGCGGCACTCGCGATCATGGCTGAGAAGCAGGCCGAAGAAAGGGTAGAGCACCCCGGCCGCGATCGGAACGCCGAGCATGTTATAGAAAAATGCGAAAAAGAGATTCTCGCGAATATTGCGCATCGTGCCCCGGCTTAACCGGCGTGCCCGTGCGATCCCTCGAAGATCGCCCTGCACCAGCGTTACACCGGCGCTCTCCATGGCAACATCCGTGCCCGTACCCATCGCAATGCCGACCTGCGCCTGAGCCAAGGCCGGTGCGTCATTGACCCCATCTCCGGCCATGGCAACGATGTGACCCTGGGATTGAAGTTGTTTAACCGCTTCCGCCTTTTTCTCGGGCAGCACGTCCGCCTGAATGTCATCGATGCCCAGCTTGCTCGCGACCGCCTGCGCGATCGTCCGATTGTCACCGGTCAGCATGACCAGACGTATACCCTCGGCGTGAAGGAGCTGAATCGCTTCGGGCGTCGAGGGCTTCATGGGATCGGCCACGCCAACGAGACCGGCAGGCCTATTGTCGATGGCGACCAGCATTACGGTTTGACCCAGCTGGCGGAGATCCTCCGCACGTTTGACAAGGGTTGTTGAGTCCACAGAAAGTTCTTCAAACAACTTGGCGCTGCCGACGGCTACCGTGTGGCCCTCAACCGTGCCCGTTACACCCTTACCCGTGACAGAACGGAAATTGTCCGTCTTGGCCAGCTGAAGGTTGCGTTCCTTCGCGCCCGCGACAATCGCACCGGCGAGAGGATGCTCGCTCGCCTTCTCAAGGCTGGCCAGCAGGCGCAGCATTTCCGGCAACGCGGCCACGGAAACTGTCCGATATGCGGTATGGCGCTCGATCCCGTCGTAACCACTGCCATCGCCCGGAATATCGAATATACCTGCCCCATGCATTCGACATATAGATGCACGCCGAGGGCAGCTGGCTGGCAGGGGCCTGTGATGCTTGCGCCTATGCGGCGGCCTCGATGCGCTCCGGCTGCAGCTTGTGCAGGTAGTCGACGGCGCGTTGCGCGTGAGCGGCGGCGGCGAAGATCGCACGGTTGTCGTTCTTTGCGACCTCCAGCCAGAAGGCGATGTAGGAGGTGATCCTCACGGACCTCCGGCGTGAGTTCGAGATCGGCGCACAGGAACGCGCTGCCCAGCTCGGCCACGAGTTCCTCGTGGGCGTAGCCTGCGTCGCCCCATGATTTGCGCCCGAATTCGCGATCAAGACGGGTCGGATGTTTCGTGCAGTGACATGCCTCATGGGCGAGGGTGCCGTAAAAACTCTCGGGGTCGGTGAATGCCTCAATCGGCGGCATCTGGATGTGGTCGAGTTCCTGCGCGTAATAGGCCTGGCCGCCACGGTAGCGGATATCGGCCCGTGTGCTGGCGAAGAACGCCTCGGCGTGCGCGATACGCTCGACAGCGGAAAATTTCGGCTCCGGCTTCACGTAATACTGCTCAGGCAAGCCTTCGATCTGCTCGACATTGAACACCGTGTAGCCCTTCAGGAAGTGGATATCGCGTTCCACATCCTCACCGGCATCGTTCTGCTCGGTCTTCGTGACCGAATTGGCGTACACGACGAGTGAACCTTTCTCGCCCTTGCGGACGGACGCATCGAGTTCAATCGCCTGCCTGAAGGTCATCCAGCTCGGTGAGGCGAAGCCCTGCTCGATGGCTGACGCCCACAGCATCAGAATGTTGACGCCGGAATAGGGCATGCCGTTGTGGCGCAGCGGGCGCGTGATCCGCCCGGCCGCATTCTCGCCGCTCCACGGTTTGACCCACGGGCGGACGCCTGCTTCCAGAGACGCAACGATTTTCGTGGTGATGCGGGTGTAGATATCCTGCCGTTCTGTATTCTGCATTGGAAGTGATCCCGTCACCATCGGGAAACGGCCAACACGGGACGAGCGCAGCGAGGAAAGGAGCGGGCAGCGCCGTTGACGGGTCACGCCGCCGGCCCATGATCGCGTCAGGGTTACGAGAGACCGGCGACAGAGGAACGACAGGTTTGCAGAAGGCGGCAGGAATCCAAGGCAGTAGAACGGCAAATCTTCGCAATGTTCCTCGGCGGAACATCCGCACGGTCATGGGCCGTGGACGGGCTCGGCTTAAGGGTCTAATGCGGGAGCGCTACCTTGACATGCGCATTCTGGCGGTCGATCATCACGCCGGAACCTGCTTTCACGAATGACAATTGATCGATGGCAACGAGCCGATTTAGATTTCGCAATCAAGAAGGGCTTGAAATTGGGCCAAGTGCCTGGGTGGAGTTGTGGGCGCCTCGCTACGACGTCAGCGATATAGGCTATAACAGAGTGTATTTCGAGCTCATAGAGAAGCCGGGCAAACTATCAGGCGGAGATTTCGAACTGGTCGGAAAATTGAAAGAGAGTTGCCTTAAATTCGGCACCGGTAGGTGGAAGACGGGAACGCCCGCTGGCTACGACGTTTGGATGCAGGTGAAGGCTGCATTGCCAGAGTGCCCGGAACAAGATGCTATTGCAGCATTCTTGGATAAATGGTCCAAGAAAACATTCCAGGCCGGCAAGATAAACAATAAGGGTCTCAGTTTCAGATGGGGCCTGTCACGCGCGCCGACGCACTTTGCGGCGCTTTAGGCAGTAGACCCCTTCGCGCATTTATCCCCAAGCTCGTCGGATGCTTTGGACTCGTCATATCCTTCAATCCGGCGGACAACGCCGACCAGCGCGTGAATCTCAGCGGTGATCCGCTCCAGCGGAGCGCCGTCGCGGAGCGATTGCTGCGCCTTGAGGGCGAGTGGAGAAACGGCCGCAAAACCGTATCCGGCAGCGACTCCGAGCAGGTCATGAACCACCGTCTGCAGAGCGGCCGAGTCCTTGCGTTCGAGCAGCTCGAGCATATTGCGCACTTTGCCGGGAAGCCGGCTGACGAATCCAGGAAGAATCGCCTGCATCCGGGGATCGCCGGCAAGGCTGCTCTTCAGGAGGTCGGAACTGTCGTCGACGCCGGTGGGAGACACGGAGGGAGCGGTGCTGACGGCGCCACCGGCCGGCACGGCTTTTCCGAGGAATAGCCGGACGGTCTTCAAGAGCGTCTCCTCATCGACCGGTTTAGGCAGGTACCCGTTGCATCCGCTGGCCAGGCATTTCTCGCGATCGTCCGCCATCGCGTAGGCGGTCATCGCGACGATGGGGACCGTCTGGCCCCGGCGGCGGAGTTCCGCGGTGGCGGCGTAGCCGTCCATGACCGGCATTTGCATGTCCATCAGGATCAGACCGAACGGCTCCGTCGTCGCGAGCTCCACAGCGATCCGTCCGTTCACGGCGCTGACCACCGACGCTCCAGCATCGCCCAGTTGCATGCGCAGTAACCGCTGGTTATCGGCTCCGTCCTCGACCAGAAGAATGCGTCCGCGCAGATGTACTTGGGAACTTGTGCTCGGGGGCGTCACGTGGGGCAGCGTCGCTTCGGTTAAATCTTGCAATCGCTCCACGCCCGCGGAGGGCCCGCCATCGGTTTTCAGTGTGAAGGCGCTTCCAATGCCCCATTGAGACGTGGCTGTCACATCGCCGCCTAGTAGTCTGGCCAACTGCCGGCTGATGGTCAAGCCCAAGCCCGTCCCCCCAAACTTGCGGGTGATCGACTCGTCGCCCTGGGTAAAGGGTTGGAACAGCCGCTCGAGTTGTGCGGCCGTCATTCCGATGCCGCTGTCGAGCACGGTCACCCGCAGCACGATGTTTGGGCCGCCCGCCGTCTCCTCGGTAATTCGCACGTCGATGTGTCCGGACTCGGTGAACTTTACGGCGTTGCCGAGGAGGTTGATCAGGATCTGTCTCAGCCGCGTGGGATCGGTGTGGATCAGCCGCGGAATCGGTCCTTCGAAAGCCACTTCGAACGCCAGGCCTTTTTCCGCGGCGCGTGGGCGCATCAGCGAGATCACTTCCGAAAGCAGCGCCGGCAGGTCGCACTCGATACGTTCTATGGTGATCTGCCCGGCCTCGACCTTCGATAGATCCAGAATTTCGTCGATCAATTCCAGCAGATGCGCGGCGTTGCGACGGATGATCTGAACACAGCCGGCCTGCGCGCACTCCTCCGGGCTCTTGTTCTGCAGCATCTCCGCGAATCCCAGGATGGCGTTCATCGGTGTGCGGATCTCATGGCTCATGTTCGCCAGGAACTCGCTCTTGGATTTACTGGCGGCCTCGGCGGCCTCCCGGGCGCGCGCCAGGTCCGCGGTCAGGCGCGTGCGTTCGGTGATGTCGCGGATGTTGCACTGAATGACGTTCCTTCTCCCTTCGCGGTAGACGTTACTGACGAATTCGACGGGAATCTGCCGGCCATCGCTATGTTGCAGCGGGTGATTTTCATAGCGTATGTGGCCGAGCTTTTGTAACGTCGCCATGGCGGCCTTGGAGCTTTCGGCGTCCTGAAAGACGCTGATCTCCCACAGTTGCTTTCCCAGAAAGTGTTCCCGTGGATAGCCCAGCAGTTCACCCATGAAGGGATTCACGTCCAGCACCTTCGCCGTCACGGCGTCCAGAATCAGGATGCCGTCGTGCGCCGATTCAAACAGCCTGCGGTAGCGAACTTCCGAAAACTCCGTTTCCTTTTTCGCTTCGCGCCGCGCGCTCACGTCGTGAAAAACCAGCACCACTCCGTTGATTTCCCCGGCGGCGTCTAAAAAAGGAGCGGCACTACTGTCGATCGGCCACTCGCTGCCATCGCGCGCAATCAGGATCGCGTGGTCCGAGAAGACCACGGATGCGTCCTGGTGGACGGCCTTCTCGACAGGACTCTCTCCCTCCACCCCCTGCCCGCTCACCGTCCGGTAGACCTCTTTCAGGTGCCGGTGCAGCGCGTCGCCCTGCTGCCAACCCGTGAGTTTTTCGGCGGCCGGATTCATGAAAGTGACGCGGCTTTCCAGATCGATGACAATGACGGCGTCGCCGATGCTCGCCAAGGTCGTGCGGAGCAGGGAGAGCGACTCGTCGAATTTCTCCCCTTCCCCATGGTGTGGCGCGGCGGCAACGTCGATCGAAAGCAGGATCATGCCACTTTGCGTATCGCCCAAGGGCGGGAGCCGCCGCCCGCTGACCCACATGGTCCTACGCCCCAGCGCGACGAAATCCGGTTCCATTTCAAAATCGTCGAACTCGCCATCGATCGCCGGCATTTCCTGCAACAAACTCAAGAGCGCGGGAACGGCCCATTGGCCGTTGCCCACAGCGTCCAGCTTTTTCCCCAGCAGCTCGCCGGGTGTTGTCTTGAACGAGGTATAGAACGATTCGCTGGCAGCCTTGACGCACAGATCCTTATCCAGCACCAACAACTGCTTCGGCACGCCTTCGTTGCTGGGATCGGTCGGACGCTTGCCTATTGAATTTGCCATGGGTTACCTCAGACAGAACGGTCACGCGTCGATAAATTTCGCGATAGAAGTCCCGGCGACGCGGGATCCGCACGATCTCCCGGCAGAACCTGCTCTCTGCGGTTTTGCCCAAGCTTCCTAGGCACCGCAAATGCGTCGCGATCTTTTCACGAATATAAAGTGGGGCAAGAGTACGCATCTTCTCAGGCAAAATGAATTGCCGGACGTACCTGTTGGCGTTCCAATACGAAACGACCGCAGGATGGATCAAGCTTTTATGGGAACGCGAACAGCGGGGCGTGAGGCCGTGTAATGTTTCGGGATGACCGTGGATGTTTGCCGGAACGGAACCGAAACAGGTCGTGAAGAGCAAGCAGCGCCCGTGTGAAAGAGACGCAGGTATTAAGCCGACATTGCCCGGCCCGGCACTTTGGACTCGTCATAGCCTTCGATCTGGCGGATGACTGCGATGAGCGAATTGATTTCGGCCGTGATCGGCTCGAGCGCCGCTCCTGCCCGAATCGATTGCCGGGCCCGCAGAGCGGGTTGCGAAAGCGGCGCAAAGCCATATCCGCCCGCTGTCCCGAGAAGGTCGTGGATGACTTTCTGCAGTTCCACCAGGTCGTGGTGTTCCAGCAAATCGAGCATCTTCCGCACCTCGTCGGGAAGCCGGCCCACGAATGCCGGAATGATCTCGGTCATGCGCGGATCGCCCGCCAGGCTGCTGCGTATTCGGCCGGACCCATTGCCCGCTCCACCCGAGGGCGCCCATCGAGCGCTGCTCGCGACACTTTCGGTGGGCACCGCTTTTCCGAGAAAGTGATTGACGGCCGCCAAAAGCGTCTCCTCGTCGACGGGTTTCGACAGACAAGCATCGCATCCGCTGGCGATACATTTGGCGCGTTCTTTCGTCATCGCGTAGGCCGTCAGCGCGACGATCGGTATGGTGAGGCCCTGGCGACGGAGTTCGAGAGTGGCCGCGTAGCCGTCCATCACGGGCATTTGCATGTCCATCAGGATCAGATCGAATGGCTCGGCCATCGCCAGATCGACGGCCGCCTGCCCGTTCATGGCGCTGACCACCGACGCTCCGGCACTTCCGAGTTGCATGCGCAGCAGCCGTTGATTATCGGCTCCGTCCTCCACCAGCAGAATGCGTCCCCGCAAATAGATTTCAGTGCTTACACTCTGGGCGGGCAACTTATCCGGGAAGGGATATTTGTCCGCGACCGTGGCGCTGGCAGCTCCCTCGTTCTGGATTCGGCAGACGTCGGTAAACCACAACTTTTCCGCAGACACAGCAAACTGACTGTCGCGGTAGCGGCGTCTCGCCAGTGCTTCGGACAGGCTCTGGTGCAGCGGCTCGCTCTTGTCCCACCCGGTGGACGTCTCGGAGTCGGGCTGCGGGGACGTAACCTGGCTTTCCGGGGTAGCATCGCTCGCGTCACTGTTGCTCGCCGCGCCTGATCCGGACGACGCCGGGGCTAGTTCGGGCAGGGTCGGACCGATCAGCGATAGCGCTTCTTCGACTTTTTTCTCTTCGAGCGAGAGCAGAATCATCCCGCTTTGTGCATCATCGAGCGGTGGCAACCGCCGCCCGCTGACCAGGATTGTCCTCAGTCCCCGCGCCGGGTATACCTGTTCCATCTCAAAATCGAACTCGCCGTCGATCTCCGGCAGTTCCGTCAGTAACGTCAGAAGAGCGGGGACATTCCACTGGCCGGTGCCGAGAGCCGCCAACTTTATTCCGAGCGTCTGGCTCGGGACTGTTTGGAACGCTAGGTAGAAGGAGTTGCTCGCCGTCTTGACGCAGAGGTCCGCATCCAACACCAACAATTGCTTTGGCGGGATCCCGTGATGGGGATCGAACGGATGGTCGCTTGGGGAAGTCGCCATGGCTCTCCTTATAGTGCTTCGATTGGGATCGCTGCGTTGCTATCCATAACCCGTATCGGCCCAAAAAGCTCGGACGGAGGAGAGCGCTGTTCGGAATAACCTGACCCAAAGCCGCCAAGCGTCGGCCGTCCCCATCGGTTTCGAGCCCTATTAGCCTGGCCGACCGCCAACAGTTGGAGGGCGATTATCTGGCTGCCCTGGAGTTTTACGACCTGGAGTTTTACGACCTGGAGTTTTACGAGAATGCCGCGCTACAGGGACAGCTGGATCGCGACGATAATGGCCGGGGCTTTGTTGAGATTACCGACGAAGGCTTCAATTTGCTGCGCCAGCATTCCAGCGCAACCGAGTGGGTGCGCGGCATGGGAATGAGCAATCCGTTTTCCTACGGCCTGCTCCGCCCCCCTTCGCGCGGCGGTTCCGTCGTCATATCCGGGACGGACGTGAGTGAGTCGGTTCGAAGATCCGATCGGCCGGCTCCGAGCCAAATTTGTATGCTAGAGACTTGAAAGCTCCTTCCAATCACTCGTTGTTAGGTCATTCGTCCTTCGGTCGTCTGGCCTTCGGTCATCTGGGGGCTTGCATTTGCCTGTACCTGGCGGTGATCGTCGCTGGGCTCGCGACGAATCCGTTCTTCGACATGGGGGTCAATGACGATTGGTCCTATTCACGCACGGCCATGGATTTGGCGCGCACCGGCCACATCCACTACTTCGGATGGTCGGCCTCTGCGATGCTCGCTCAACTTCCCTATGGAGCGTTGTGGATCAAGTTATTCGGCGGATCTTTCGCAACCCTTCGTGTGGCAACCCTCGCGCTCTCCGGCTTGATTCCGGTTCTTACGTACTGGCTGGGGTTGGAATGTTCGCTGGAGCGGAGGATGGCGTTCTTCGGCGCAATGACCGTCGGACTGTCGCCGCTCTTCATCCCTCATTCCGTGTCCTTCATGAGCGACAGTTATGCGTGCCTGTTTTTCCTGGCGTCGATGCTGCTGGCGATGAAATCCATCGTCCATCGCCCGCCTGTTCCGGCCGCCGCTCTGTACGCTCTGGCCATGTTGAGTTCCCTATTGGGAGGCGCGACTCGCCAGGTTTTTTGGGTAACGGCGCCGGTAATCGCCGCGGCCTATTGTTTTTTCCGGCGCGGCAAGTCCTTCGAGAAAGTATGGGGCGGCGGCGTTCTGGTGGCCTACATCGCCTGTTGCGTGTTCATCCTCCACTGGCTGCGGCAACAGCCAAACTTCCTGTACGAAAACTTGAATCTCCAAATGCTGGCGCTGAGCCGGCAGGGGTTGATGAATGTGATCCATCAATATGGCGGCCTGATCCTTACGGCGCTGGTGTTCGCGATTCCAAGCCTGGTCCCGGCCGCGAGGTTGCGGCTACCGGCCTTGGACGTAGCGTGTGCAGTGCTTGTTGCCGGGGTGGTGTTCGCGGCCACTTTTTGGCTGCGAGCATTGATCTTCCCCTATTTGAATAATGTGGTCACGCAATATGGCCTGTATCAGCCCGGCCTTCTCCTCCCGGGAGCGTTGCCCGTAATTCTTCCCGCAACTTTCTGCCGCGCTATCACGGCAGCAGTTGCAGGATTGCTCTTTCTGCTGTTTTCGCACGGACGCGCACCGGCTGCGTCGGGAGTGGACGATGCGCCTGTCACGGGTCCAACGGAAGATTCAAGTGTCCACTCTCCGCGCGCCGGCACTGGAACGGCGATTCTCTTTCTCTGGACCGGATCGACGATGGCCTACCTATTCGCTTTCATTGGCCGCGCGAAGGCGGCCGATCTGTTCGATCGCTACGCCATGCCCTTCCTCCCACTATTGATTCTCGGAATTCTGATCGTGCTGCAACGCAACGGCGTGCCAGATCCGGGACGGGCCGCGTGGGCGATGGTCCTTCTGTTTGGAGTCTATGGCGTCGCCATTACGCACGATCACTTCGAACAGATGCGGACGCAAAGGCTCGCGCTCAATCTGCTGAAAGATGCGCGCATTCCCCGCGAAAACATTGTTGGAGGGATGGAAGACGATATGTGGACGCAAGTAGACCTGGACGGCCGATTAATCGCGACCCCAGACGCGTCCGGAGCAGATCTTCCCGTATACCTTCACCCCGGTTATCTCAAGCTCACGCCCAGGATCAAGCCGCACTATCTGATCTCCACTTCAAATCTGCCCGGCGCCGCCGGTTGCAAATTCGAACCCCTGGTCTACTCGACCTGGCTTTTCCCCCGGGATCGGGAATTGTTTGTCCTCTGTTTACCCTGAGCGGGTATTGCCGCCGCCTAAATTCGAGCTCCGGGCAAGCGCGCGAATTCGCCAGGGCATCCACACAGATTCCCAGATCTTGCCCATCGACATCTTGGATTGTCCTTCTCGGCGTTCGTCAAATGCGATGGGATACTCAGCAATCCGGTATCCGGCTCGATAGAGCAGATACTTCAATTCCACGACAAATGCATAGCCCTCGGACGCAGTCGTTTGGTGCGGCACGCTCTCCAGCGCTTCCCGCCGCAGGCACATAAAGCCGGACGTGGCGTCGTGAATGCGCAGCCCGAGGGCGGCACGCACATACAAGTTCGCGGTCCGGCTCAGCAGACGCCGCCGCAGATTCCAATGCTCTACGCTCCCGCCCGCCGTGTAGCGGGAGCCCACCACCACGTCATGACCCGCGAGTTTGTCCAGCAAATACCGGATCACGGAGGGATTGTGGGAGAAATCCGCATCCATCGTGATCACCGCTCTACACCACGGCTCGGCCAACACCTGACGGAATCCGTCGCGATAAGAAGCCGCGAAACCGGGGCTCTTCAATCGTTCCAGAAGCAGCAGATTGCCGCCGCACCAGGCGTGAAGCTGCAACTCACGCACCACATCGGCCGTTCCATCCGGCGAGTGGTCGTCCACAATCAGAATCCGGATTTGAGGATAGGAAGCGAAAATCGCCGCGACGAGTTGCGCGATATTGGCCCGCTCATTGAACGTGGGGATCACAACAACCGTATTTTCCGCCGCGAATAGCGTACGCGATCCCGGCGAATCGTCCGCTGCATTTACGCTGTTGACCACGGGGATATTCGCTATCTCAGAAAGTATTACATATTCCGCCTCAAAGACGGGCAAGAAGTGCCGCGTATCCGGCTGCACCGCGGGGGCTTCCTGCAGGTCGGACCTCGCAGCGGAGGGGACACCCAACGGAACCGAAAGTTACACCGGAAGTTACAATGTTAAGCACATGCTCCTGGTAGGATTCGCGCTTCTTTCCGTCGTGGGAGCGTGGATGACATGGCGCCGCAATCCACTGTATTCCGCGCGGTCGGCCGTGCGCTCCGTCGTCGTCATCCTCTTGGCCATCGCCGCGCTCGTCGCAGTCATCGTTGCAACGGTCGATTTCGCCGCGGACAAGTCCCCTGTCGTATTCGGAATCACGATGGGTGCGGTCATCATGTTGGGCGCTTTTTCGTTGATCTTCATCATCCAAAAAGTTACCACCCCCAAGGAGGCCAGACTGGAAACGGCGCTGCCTCCAGGCACAAAGATCGTGCACGTGCACCGGCAAAAAGTTTACATATGGACGAAGCGCATGGCCATCGTCGTCGCGGGTATGGGACTGCTGGGGTTCCTTCTTCCGGGTAACTTCGGATTCGCGGCGTTTGCTCTCGGCGGATTCACTCTGCTCTTAGCCGTTTTTATGTTGTCGATCTTCTATATGACGTCGCTGAATTTTGACCGCGCTCTGACCGCGATGCTGTGCCATCCCTGGGTTCACTGGCAATACTCCGCGGAGCAGTGGAACCAATGGAGCGAAATACAGGCGCAGCGCGCGGCAGCCTCACCACCGCCAGCCTTCGTCTTCAAGCGCGATTGGCGCAAACTCCTCTTGCCGTTCAGCATCATTGCCGGAGGAGTATTGATTTTTGGCCCCGGCTCCTTGCTTTACAGAACAAGTTACGTTGTGGGAGTCTGCGCCCTCATGGCCGGAATGTGGATTTGGGCGGCGCGCGAGGACCGCAGCATTCCCGCGAGAATGCGCAGGAATCTACGGAAGGCGGCTCCAGAAGCTTACTTTGGTCATGACGGGGTATTCTGCGACGGCGTGTTTACCACTTGGCTGAGCATGAATATTTACCTCCTGTCGGCTTCGCTCGACGAAAGACAGCCGCGTAGTTTGATGTTTGTTTTTGAGGAGGTGGTGACGAACCCATACTCCGGGAATCAACTCGTCCCCATTCACCAAAGTGTGTTGATCCCCTCGGGCGCTGAGGATGACATTTCTCGTCTACAAAAAGAACTTTCGGCTCGCTGTCCGAAGGCTCGCATTATCCTGACGAGCTCTTAGACCGTTTTCGGAGTTTCGTGGACTGGAATTTAAGCCGAGCTGATCCAGCGGAGCCCGCGACGCGCCCGCCCTCCAAACGGTCTACACAAACCCAGAAACTGCCTTAGCCGTCCTCCTTCTCACTTTTCGGGATCGCTCACAATGTGCGAATCACTGCGGAACTTCTGGTAGCCGCTGTAGTGAGTATCGAACTCCGCGCGGACCTTCTTCACCAGGGCCACGCGGGCGTCGGCGCGCACCAGGATGCGCGAGGGCAGCCAGATTTCGTCGTTGACGCGAGTTTGTTCGAAGTGCAGTTCCCCGCCCGGGGCCACGCGCAGCAGCACGAAACCGAAGGTCAGCGTTTCGAGCGCCTCGGCGTCCACTTTCACCCAGTGATAGGTGGCCTGCTCAATCCAGATTTTCGCGTGAATCTTGGAAAATATCTTCGCATCGGGATGGACCGCCCGATAGCCCGCTTTCGGTTCGGCTTCAATCACCCACGCGGGCTGGCTGCTGACGTTGTCAACCGAGTCCAGGTGGAAGGTGAAAGCGTCGGGAATCTCACGAATAAACTGACGGTCTTCGGCGCGCTGCTTCTCGTATTGGGCTCGACGGCCGGCCGATTCATGCTCGCGCTTGGCGGCTTCGCGATCCAGTTTCTCCTGCTCCCTGCGCGTTTCGGCTGCGGAAAGAGGGCGATCGTCGCGCGCGATTAAACGCTCATAAGGGCGCTCACCCAGGATGAGAATTTCATGGGTCTCCGTGCGACTGTCCGCAAGCTTGCCGTCCCGTGCGTAGCGGCGGAGATCA
>Ga0302320_10017042_pt1 | contig 14782 bp, 7 predicted proteins | sample Bog_T0_3_FD_202130 | JGI IMG/M metagenome (GOLD analysis project Ga0302320, IMG submission 202130) | Peat permafrost microbial communities from Stordalen Mire near Abisko, Sweden - Bog_T0_3 | ecosystem: Environmental > Terrestrial > Soil > Wetlands > Peat | place: Sweden: Abisko, Stordalen Mire...
GCATCCGCTCCGCCGCCCGCGTCGTCGGCGTCAGCGAGTACGTCGCCCGCTACGTCCGCGAATACGGCCGCATGGACGCCACCCACGTCCCCATCTCTCTTCTCGAACCCGGCCAGCCGCCCGCCCTCGGCCGCTTCGACAACGAATTCGTGACCATGGTGAACCCCTGCGCCGTCAAGGGAATCGCCATCTTCCTCGCCCTCGCCGACCTCTTTCCCAACGTGGCCTTCGCCGCCGTCCCCCTCTGGGGCGCCAACCAGCGCGACCTCGCCGCCCTCGCCGAACGCCCCAATATCCACCTCCTCGACCCCGTCGACGATATCGACCTCCTCCTCGCCCGCACCCGCGTCCTCCTCGCGCCATCCCTTTGGGCCGAGGCGCGCTCCCGCATCGTGGTCGAAGCCATGCTCCGTGGCGTCCCCGTCATGGCCGCTGACGTCGGCGGCATCCCCGAAGCCAAAATGGGCGTTCCCTACCTCCTCCCCGTCAACCCCATCACCGGCTACCGTACCCAACTGGACGACCGTATGAACCCGGTCGCCGACGTCCCCCCGCAGGACATCGCCCCTTGGCGCGACGCCCTGGCGCGCCTCCTCTCAGACCGCCCTCATTACGAAGAGATCTCCCACGCCTCCCGCGCCGCCGCCCAGCACTACGCCACCCACCTCACCATCGCCCCGTTTGAGAAGTTGTTGCAGGACACACCTCTTCCTTGCGAGCCGCGACCGTCAGGGAGCGGTCGGCCCTCACTTTCCCCCGAACGCCGCCAACTCCTCGCCATCCGCCTTCGCAACCGCGCCCCCGCATCCTCCTGGTTCCCCGGCGCCGCCGCCGTCCCATCCACCCGCCTTTTCTGTTTCCCCTACGCCGGAGGCGGCGCAGCCGCGTTCGCCCCCTGGCGCCGCCATCTCGCCGCCGTGTGTCCCGTCCTGCTGCCCGCCCGCGAATCGCGCCTCGCCGAAGCCCCGTTTCAACGCATGGCCCCGCTCGTAGACGCCCTGGCCGCCGCCATCCGCCCCTACCTCGACCGCCCATTCGCATTCTTCGGCCATAGCATGGGCGCCGCCGTCGCTTTCGAATTGGCCCGCAAGCTGCGTCTTCTCGGCCTCCCCCAGCCGTGCCTCTTGATCGCCTCCGCCGCCCGCGCCCCGCAGTTCCGCCGCGATTACACGCCGCGCCCCGCGCCCTCCCAACCCGAGTTCCTCGCCGAACTGCGCCGCCTCGAAGGCCTTCCCTCCGAAGCCCTCGACGATCCCGCCCTCCTCGCCGCCATCCTCCCCGCCCTCACCGCCGACGCCACCCTCTACCGCAACTACGTCTACGCCGAGGATGCTCCCCTCGCCTGCCCCATCCGCGCCTACGGCGGCTCGGACGATCCCAACATCCACTCCGAACATCTCGAGCCCTGGGCCGCCCAAACCTCCGCATCCTTCGCCGTCCGCCTCTTCCCCGGCGCCCATTTCTTCCTCCACGCCGATGCCGTCCTCGCAGCCCTCACCGAAGATCTGGAGCAATCATGTTGACAATCCATCACGGCGCTGCAGCCGCCCCACACGGCTTTGCCTGCCTTGTGGGGCAGGATGGCATCCTGCGTGGCGATTGCCAATCGCCACGCGCGCCGGCGAACAGCCGGCGCGCAGGGTGCCGTGTCGCCATGCTGACTCCCTCCCAAATCTCCGTCTACCGCGTCCCCCTCGACGCCCCCCAGCCCGAGTCGTTCCCCCCGCCCTCGCCCGCCGAATCCTCCCGCGCCGCCCGCTTTCACTCCGCCGCCGATCGCGACCGCTACCTCCACTCCCATCGCGCCCTGCGCGCCGTACTCGCCCGCGCCACCTCCGCCCCCCTCGATTTCTCCTTCACCGAAAAAGGCAAGCCCTATCTCCCCGCCGCGCCCCACGTCCGATTCAGCCTCTCGCGCTCCCATGACCTGGCCTTGATCGCCGTCGCGCTCAATGTAGACGTCGGCGTCGACGTCGAACGCCTCCGCCCTGTCCCCGAGTTCGATGCCATCGCTCAGCGCTTCTTCCCACCCAGCGAGGCCGCCGCCTTCGCCGCCCTCCCGCCCGCCGCCCGCGAGCGCGCTTTCTTCCCCTTCTGGACACGCATCGAAGCCATGCTCAAAGCCCGTGGCGTGGGCCTGCACGGCGCCGGCGCCGAACTCGGCGGCGATTGGACCACCGCGGAAGTCGACGCGCCCCCGGGCTACGCCGCCGCCGTTGCCGCCGCCGCCCCAGGCATGCGCATCGTATTAGACTAATCTATGCAATTGCTCAACGGGAACCTGCGGATTATGCTACATAAGCTCTGCATTGTGTTGTTGACAGCCGCTGCTGTTTGCGCGCCGCTCGGAGCGATTCAGCAGCCGGTAAAGACGCGCGGCGGACTGGTTTCCGGCGTCGCCGGGAAGAATCCCTCCATCACGGCGTTCAAGGGGATTCCCTTCGCCGCCCCTCCCGTCGGCAACCTGCGATGGGCCGCTCCCAAGCCGCCCGCCCCGTGGACCGGCGTCCGGAAGGCCGAAAAGTTTAGCGCCAGTTGCATCCAGACGGTCGCCGACTCCGGCCGCGATCCCTGGACCCCCGAGTTCATGACCCACGGCGAAATCTCCGAAGACTGCCTCTACCTCAACGTGTTTACCGCCGCCAGGTCCGCCGGTGAGAAGCGCCCGGTGTTCGTTTACATCTATGGAGGCGGCTTCAACGAAGGCTCCGCGGCCGTTCCCGTTTACGACGGCGAGGGACTGGCAGGCAAGGACCTCGTGGTGGTCACGTTCAATTACCGCGTCGGCATCATGGGGTTCTTCAATCACCCCGAGCTGAGCGCCGAATCCGAGCATCATGCCAGCGGCAATTACGGCCTTCTCGATCAGGTGGCCGCCCTTCAGTGGGTCCATGACAACATCGCGGCTTTCGGCGGCGACCCAAGCCGCGTCACCATCGCCGGACAGTCGGCCGGCGCCAGCAGCGTGCATGCCCTCACCGCGTCGCCGCTGGCGAAAGGCCTCATCCATCGCGCCATTGAGGAGAGCGGCTCCAGCGTCGGCGGCGTGGGTTTGATGGGCACGAACCAGTTGGCCAACGCCGAACAGAACGGCGTGCGCTTCGCCGAAGCGAAGGGCGCCAAGAACCTCGCCGGTCTCCGCGCCATGACTTGGCAGCAGATCGCCGCGCCCGTCCAGGCGCCCGCCAATGCGGCTGGGCGCGGCGGTGCCGGCGTCCGCTTCGGGATGGTGGTGGACGGCTATTTCCTGCCCGCTTCCGTGGACGAAATCTTCGCCCAGGGCAAGCAGAACGACATCCCGGAGATGACCGGTTTGAACGCCGACGATATGGGGATCTCCGCCACTCCGAACGCCACCTTGAGCGCCTTCCAAGACCAGGCCAAAGCCCGCTACGGCGATCTTGCCGCCGATTACCTCAAGGCCTATGCCGTCGCCTCGGACGCGGAAGCCGTCCAGGCCGGCCCCGAAAGCTCGCGTGACCAGTCGCGCGTATCCATGTACCTCTGGGCAACCAACCGCGCCAAGACCGCCAAGACGAACGCATATACCTATTACTGGAACCACTCGCTCCCCGGCCCCAACGCCGCCCGCTACCGGGCTTTTCACACTTCCGAAGTTCCCTACGTGCTCAACACGCTCTACATGTCGGACCGCCCCTTTACCGCCGCCGACCACAAGATCGCCGCCATGATGTCGTCCTATTGGGCGAACTTCGCGGCTACCGGCAATCCCAACGGCAAAGGCCTGCCCCAGTGGCCCTCCGTAAGCGAGAAACCCGATACCACCATGCAACTCGGCGAAGCTACGGGCGTCATTCCCATAGCAAACACCCCGGCGAAAATCGAATTTTGGAAGCAAAACTTCGCGCGGCCGGCTGTCGGGCGCGGACGCGGCCAGTAGACTATGAAGATCGTCGTCCTCGATGGCCACTGTCTGAATCCCGGCGACCTCTCCTGGGATGCCTTACGTAGCTACGGCGAGCTTGAGGTCTTCGACCGCACTCCGCCTGAACAGGTCGCCGCCCGCCTCGCCGGCGCCACCATCGCCCTCACCAACAAAACCCGCCTGCCCGCCGCCGTCCTCAGCCAGGCCACCGCCCTCCGCTACATCGGCGTGCTGGCCACCGGCTACGATATTGTCGACGTTGCCGCGGCCCGCGCCCAAGGCATCCTCGTCACCAACATCCCCACCTACGGAACCGTCTCCGTCGCCCAGTTCGTTTTCGCCTTGCTCCTGGAGCTTTGCCACAACGTGAAGCTCCACGCCGACGCCGTCCGCGCCGGCGAGTGGGCGCGCAACCCGGATTGGAGCTTCTGGAAATCTCCGCTCGTCGAGTTGGCCGGCAAGACCATGGGCGTCGTCGGCTTCGGCCGCATCGGCCGCCAGACCGCCCGCATCGCCGACGCCATGGGCATGACCGTCATCGCCGCCGACGCCGTTCAAAAAAACCCGCCCGATTACCCCGCCTTCAGATGGGCCGCCACCGAGGAGTTGTTCCGCGGATCCGACGTCGTCACCCTCCACGCCCCGCTCCTCCCCGAAACCCGCGGCATCGTCAACGCACGATCCCTCGCCCTCATGAAGCCATCGGCCTTCCTCATCAATACCTCGCGCGGCCCGCTGGTGGAAGCCCAGGCCCTCGCCGACGCCCTCAACGCCGGAAAGCTCGCCGGCGCCGCGCTCGACGTCCTCGTCACTGAGCCGCCGCCCGCCGATAGCCCGCTCCTCACCGCGCGCAATTGCCTCGTCACCCCGCACATCGCCTGGGCCACCCGCGAAGCCCGCTCGCGCCTCATGCAAGCCGCCGTCGATAACGTCGCCGCCTTCCTCGCCGGCCAACCCCGTAATGTGATAGAAGTGTTGCAGTAGATGTAATAGAAGTGCTGCCAGCAAAGTGGGGCAGGCGCTTTCGCCTGCCAACCCTGGAGGTTTACCGATGGATCGACGTCATTTCCTTATGAGTTCCGCAGCCGCCGCAGGCGCTGCTTCCCGCGCCTTCGCCAGCCCCAACGACACCGTCCGCATCGGCTGCATCGGCATCGGAGGCCGCGGCGCCTCCCACATCGCCGGCTTCGGCCGCCTGCCCAACGTAGAGCTTGCCGCCATCGCCGATATCGACGATTCGCACGTCGCCAACGGCCTCGCTCAAATCGCCAAGGCCGGCTACAAGAAGCCCCAAACCTTCACCGATTTCCGCCGCATGCTCGACGACAAATCCATCGACGCCATCTCCATCGCCACCCCCAACCACTGGCATACCCTCATGGCCATCTGGGCCTGCCAGGCTGGCAAGGACGTCTACGTCGAAAAGCCGTGCAGCCATAATATTTTCGAGGCCCAGCAGATTGTCGCCGCCGCCCGCAAGTATGAACGCATGGTCCAGATGGGCAGCCAGATCCGCTCCTCCGCCGCCGTTCAGGAAGCCATCGCCAAGCTCCGCGCCGGCGATGAGTTCGGCGAAATCTACATGGCCCGCGGCCTCTGCTTCAAGTGGCGCGACACCATCGGCAAGAAGCCCGTATCGCCCGTCCCCGCCGGCGTGAACTACGACCTCTGGACCGGCCCCGCCCCTCTGCATCCCTTCACCCAAAACCGCTTCCACTACAACTGGCACTGGTTTTGGGACACCGGCAACGGCGACCTCGGCAACCAGGGTATCCATGAGATGGACATCGCCCGCTGGGGCCTCGGCGTCAAGTACCCCGTCAAGGTCAGCGCCATCGGGGGCCATTTCATGTTCGACGACGACCAGGAAACCCCCAACACCCTCAACCTCGCCTTTGAATTCGATCAGGCCGGCAAGAAGCGCATGCTCGAATTCGAAGTCCGCCACTGGATGTCCAATGGCGAAGCCGCCATCATGGACCGCGGCTTCAACACTATCGGCAACACGTTCTACGGCTCCAAGGGCTACCTCGCCGTGGATACGTATTCCTCCTACAAGTCCTGGCTCGGCAAGACCCAGCAGCCCGGACCCGGCCGCAACGAGGGCGGCGACCACTTCCTCAACTTCATCGACGCCGTCCGCAGCCGCAAGCGCGAATCCCTCCACGCCGAAATCGAGGAGGGCGCCGCCTCCACCATCCTCGTCCACCTCGGCAACATCTCTTACCGCACCGGCCGCACCCTCTACTTCGATGAAAAGACCATGACCTGCAAAGGCGACCCCGAAGCCAACAAGCTCCTGACTCGTGACTACCGCAAACCCTACGTCGTCCCCGAAAAAGTGTAGGGCAGGTTGTCAACCTGCGGCCGATTGTAAATCGGCCACCGGCCGAAGGCCGGCTTCCCCTCGCGCAAGCGAACCGCCGGCCGACGCTATCGGGATTTCCGCGCCCTACGGCAGCAGCGTCACCGGCGCCCGCCAGAACGCGAACCTCCCCACCGACGGCTCCAGCACGCTCACCTGGCACGTGTACTTCCCCGGCTCCAGCTTCGCCAGCGGAATCACGAATCGGATGGGCACCGCCTTCGTATTAGGGTTCAACCCGTCCTTAACTTCGAGCGGCGTGGCCTCAAACGCCTTGACCTTGCCACGATAGAAGCCCAAGCTGGCCACTACCGGCTCCGTCGTGGTGGCGGCGGGTTCGTACACCTGCAGGAAGACGTACATCTCCTGGTCCTTGCGGAATACCCGCGTCACGCTCGGAATCAGCTTCTGGCCATTCTCCACCAAGGGGTTGCGCCCGAACAGCCGCCCGTTCATGCGAACCCCCGCCACCGCCGTGGTCTGCTCACGCTGGTTGCTGAGGATCACCGAGCTGATCGGCAGGTACTTCTTGTCCACGCTCAGGTCCGGCACAACGAACTTGGCCTCGAACGTCCCCATCTTGCCGGTTTCGTTCTCCCTCGCCAGGAATTTCACCGAGTAGGTCCCCGGCGCAAGAACAAAGCCCGTATCGTAGGCCACGGTCTTCTTGGCCAACTGCGCGGCCGTTTCTCCACTCAGCTTGACCGTGATGAAATCGCGCACGCTCCCCTGAATCGTGTTTTTCGAATCCCTGATCTCGCCGATGAAGTCCAGCCGCGTCGTCTCCGCATTGCCGTGCTTCGCCAGTTCCAGATCGCTGCCCGGCATCTTGACCGAGACCGGCACGTAGTAGCGGTCGCTGGCCTGACGGAAGTAGTCCGTCTCCAGCGCCAGCGAGAGGTCCGTGATCGGGTCGCCCAGCATCAGCGCTTCCTGAAGCTGCCGCTCGCGGTCCGACGAGTCGAATTTCTTGAACTCCTTCGACGCGAAATACCCGCTGCGGTAATCCAGCTTGGCGATCTGCTGTGCGCCGTTCACCGCCACCTTGATCCGCCGGAACTTTCCGTCCAGTGCGGCGTTCGTCGTGTAGTAGCCCAGAATGTAATAGCTCGAAATGTCCTTCTGCGCCTGGACAATGCCCGCCGCCAGGTCGTTGTCGTCCACGAATAGTTTGCCGCCGGTATCGTTCGCCAGCGCGTACAACGTGTCTTGCGAGCCCTGCAAGTTACTGGCCCTGGCGGATGCCGCGCTGCCCGAGAAATTTCCCCCGCCGCTGCGCCGCCCGCTGCCCACGCCCGCCGCGTTCCCTCCCGCCGCCCCCACGCTGGCGTTCCCCACCGGAGAACTCGCCACCAGCCCGCGCGCATCCACCGGATAGAACGACACGTTGCTCTTCAGCGCCGCGTTTACCGTCGCCCGCAGTTGCGCGTCGTTATCGATTCCGTTGCGCGTCACCCCGCTCCCGAAGTAAATCAGCGCCTTCTTCTCCGGCAGCGTCGCCAGCATCCGCACCGCGTCTTCAAGCGACGACAACTGCCTGTCCGTATTGAAAATGTTGAACTCCGTGTCGTCCGCCACGTACGCCGCGCCCGTGTCCTCCGTGCTGTCGTCGTTTGTGACGTTGCCCATTTCGCTGGCTTCGCCGATCACCATCTTGTTGATGAGGGCTTCCACCGCGTCGCGGTCGCCGGTGAAATCCTGCAACACCTTCAACTCGCCCGCGTAGGTCATCAGCGCCACCAGGTCCGATGGCGTCATCTGCGTGTTCAGGAACTTCAGCGCGTTCTTCTGTACGCGGATCTGGTCGTCCGGCGCCATCCCCTGGAAATCGAAATACAGCACAAGCAGCCGCTTGTCCTTGTACTTGATCTCTCCCGGCCGGGCCGGCGTGATGGTCATTTGTACCGCCGGCGGCACTACGGGCGGCTCGGGCTGAGCCCCCTTGGCCGGCTTGGGCGCCTCCGGCTCCGCAGGCAGCGTGGTCTCATCCAGTTGCTGGTACTCGAAAATCTTGACCTGCTGCGGCTTGCCGTCTTCCGTAACCGTGAAGTCGCCGGCCTTCAAGCCCTCCACGGGCTTGCCGCTCTTGTCCTTCGCGGAGACGTTGAGCACCACCAGTTGCGACTCTCCATGGAACGTGTACGCCGGCTTTTGGAGAGGCGCGTTAGGCTGTTGAACGATGGGAGTCCGGGGAGCTTGCTGCTGCGCATAAGCAGCCAGCAACCAGACCAGAAACGTAGCGGCGACGATTCTTGTCCGCATAACCCAACTCCATTCTTATCCTAGAACCTGAATCGCATGCTGGCGGTTACGGTCCGCATCCCGTTGACCCCGGTGGCTTGGCCGAATGTTTGCGACCCGACCTGCGTATTCCAGCCCGTGATGGTCACGTGGTTCAGCGCGTTGCTGGTTACCAGTTGGAACTCCGCGCTGTGGCGCTCGCCAAACCGGATTGTCCTGGCGGCGCTCGCGCTCAGGCTGAAGATCTGGGGACCGGCGATCGACCCCGGAGCGGCATTGCCCCATTGGCCCGCAGGCAGCACCTGGGTAAAGGCGGCCGTGTTGAAGTACTGTCCCGGCAGAACCGGACCTACCGGCACGCCGGTATACTCCGGCCGGGAACTCAGACCGTTTGAACCCGTCGCCACGCAGGCGTTGCCCGCGCAGGAGGGCGTCAACGGATTCCCGCTCGCCAGCGTGAAAGCCGACTGAATCGTCCAATCCTTTGCCAGTACGCCTTTCCATCCCGTCAGCAAACCGGCGCCGTGCATGCCCTGGCCCGTGCTGTAGCTGCCCGTGATATTCAGGTTATTGGGGCCCGTCTGCGGCCCGCGGTTCAACCGGAAATCCTGCCAGTCCATTTCCGGCATATTCTCGGCCAGATATTTCTGGAACGTGTACCGGGTGGATACGGATACGCCGCCGCTGAACCGCCGCATCAACTGGCCGCTGACGCTGTTGAAGCTCGAATTGCCGCCGTAAGTCTCATACGTGTAGCCCGGCGGGAAGCCCGCCAGGAACGAGGGTATCGTCGTTCCCGGAGGCGAAACCCAGGGCTCGAACGTGCGGTCTATGTCGGTTCCCTTGACGCCGGTGTAGGTCACCGTGGTCTGGAACGAGAACGGCAGGTTCTGCTGGATCGACAAATTGTAATTCTGCGCATAAGCGATCTTGTAATTCGGGTCGATCGCGTACGTGTTCGACGAAAGATTCGTCCCCGTCGTCCCCGCCAGGCTCAGGGCGTTGGCCATCGTAATCCCGCCCTTCTGAAGTAAGGGAAGGTTGCTCAGAATATTCAGGTTCAGCGACCGCGCCTGGGGCGGCTGCTGCGACAGTTTCGCCGCCATGTTGCTGTACGCCGACGTGTTGTAAGCAATGCCGTACCCGGCGCGCACCACCGTCGATTTCTTGGCGCTCGGCTTCCACGCGATTCCGATCCGGGGCGAAATGTTCGTCGGATCCGAATTCACCAGCGTGCTCGAAAACTTCTGGCCCGTGTAGGGGTTTGTGGCCCCCGGCAGCGCCGGAACATAACTCGTGAAATTCGGCCCGAACGCCATGTTCACAATCTGGTTGTGGATTTCGTTCACCGGCGTCTGGTAGTCCCACCGTGCGCCGATGTTCACCGAGAACCGCTGCGTCACGCGAAAATCGTCCTGCACGTACGCGCTGATCACGTCGCCCCGGAAATAGTACGACGGGTCCCCATTGCACAGGTTCGTCGTCCCCCCTCCGGCGCATTGCACCGACGCGGTATCCGGCACGCCCAGCAGGAAATCGGCGAAATCCAGGCCCGTTCCCGCCACCGGCTTCCCGTTAATGTAGTTGCTGGTCGCGTCCCCGTTGAAGCCGAATTGACCCCGCGGGTTCGAATTGTTCTGCGTGTCCCAATGCTGCCGCCGGAACCCGCCGCCGAAAGTTAACGTGTGCTTCCCATGCACCCAGATCAGACTCTCTGTCGCCGAGCTCGTCTGCTGCCGCGATAGAGACGCCGTGCTGTCCGACAGGCCGCCGTAATTCGTGAAGTTCAGGCTGGGAGGCCCCCAGTTCAGCGAGTCTGTCGCCACGCCCTGTATCCCCAGAACCCCCTCAATGTTCGTCAGGCCAGAGAAATACGGCGACTGGAGCGTCTTCTGGCGGCTAAACGTAAACGCCAGGCTGTTGATTAGCCGCGTCGTGAAGTTGTGCGACCACGTCGTCCCGGCGTTGATGCCGCTTCCACTCGTCGCATCCACAATCGGCCTGCCGGTGTTGGGATCGAGAAAGGCGTACGTATTCGGGCGGTTGCCGCTCGTCCCCTGCCATGCCAGGCTCACCATCAGCCGGTTCTTCGCATTGATCGTTTGGTTCACCCGCGAGTTCAGACTATTTTGGTTCGACAGGGGCGTAGTCGGCACTTCGTAGTTACGCGTCAGCCCCGGAAGATTGGGATTCGCATAGAACTTCAGCAACTGCGCCGAAATCGGGTTCACTGCCGTTATCGTGTTGTTCGGGAATGGGATGCACCCGGTCGCGGTACAGGTCGTCGGATCGTAAATCACCGCCTGTTGCCCGCTCGTGTTCGGCGTTCCATTGAAGTTGCCCGTGCGCTCGAGCGCGGACGGCATCGTCGTCAGGGCGCTCTCCCCTCCTTGGCGCGACCGGCTCACCGTGAAATTCAATTGGAATTGCCCGTTGTTGCCGCTGAGCAGTTTCGGGATCTTGAAAGGTCCGCCGACCGATCCCGTCACGTTGGTCCGGTTTGCGTACGGCTTGGCCAGATCCTGGCCCGAAAGCGAGAAGGTCTTCGCGTCCAGAATGGAATTCGCTTCGTTGATATTCAGGCTCCCGGTGAACGTCTGGCGCTGGCTGCGGCGATTATTGCCGAAAGACCTTGCGCCGGCCTGGTTCATACCGCGCCCGCCGCCGCGTCCGCCGGCGAATGCCGCTCCACCGCCTCCACGGCCGCCGAAACCACCACCGGGTCCGCCGCCGCCCGGTCCGCCAAAGCCGCCGCCGCCGCGCCCACCGCCGGCCGGTCCACCGCCGCCGCCCGGTCCGCCCGCACCGCCGCGTCCGCCGCCGCCCGGTCCGCCTGCGCCGCCGCCCACTCCCGCTACGCCGCCCGCATCTTGGCCGCCGAAGCCGCCGCCCGGTCCGCCAAAGCCGGCGCCGCCCTCTCCGCCAAAGCCGCCCGGGCCGCCGGGTCCGCCAAAGCCGCCGCCGAAATCGGGGTTACCACCCATTCCCATGGCGGTGCTCTGGCTACCCTGCACCACGAATGACTGGTCCGCGCTCTGCGAAAGCTGCGCCGTCTGTTCGCTCGATATATTGCCTTCCTGGTTGAACGACGAAGATTCCGACGACTGGCTTACGCCAACCTCTTGATACGCCCCCAACAGCGACGGCCGTCCGTTCGCCGTGGTTGCGCCCCGTCCGCCGTTGGCCGTTTGGCCCCGTCCCGCGGCTTGTGTGCCCGTCTGGCCTCGCCCGGTGGCCGTCTGGCCTCCCCGTGCGCCTCGTCCGTTAGCCGCGGCCGGCGTTCCGCCGCGTCCATTCGGCGCTGGAGTCGCGTTCGCCGTCGTCGTGCCCGCCGCCGGAGTCGGCGCGGTTGCCGAAGTCACCGGAGCCGCTGGCGTTGGCGCTGCCGGAGCCGCCGCCGGAACTGCCGCTGCCTCCGCTGCCGTGACCGCCGCCGCTTTCGTCGCCAAAGCCGTCGTCAGATCCTCCGCCGACAAAAGCTTCAAGTCCCATTCCTGGCCGGGCGCTTCCGGCGCAACCGGAATGTCGCGCGTAACGGTCGCAAAGCCCAGCATTTCCACCGTCATCTTCCAGACGCCTGTGTCCAGGTCCGGGAATGTATACACTCCCTGATCGTCCGTCGTGGTGACGACTTTCTTCGCGTCCAAGGTCGCGGTGATCGTGGCGCCAGGTACCGGTAGGGTTCCCGACTTGATCACTCCAGTGTTTGGGGCAGCGAATAGACCCGCCAGCGTAAGCGAGACGGCCATCAATCGCAGAAAATTGTTGCGGATTCGGTTTTGGGGCATGGGAGTAACACCATTCAAGGCGAACTCCGTTTGTGGAAAGTTACGGTAGTGGACTGGAAATAGCTTGAAAGAATAAATTGGAACTTATTGAAGGGAAAGGCGCAATTGTCCAGCTCCCTTGTGGGGCAGGCGCTTTCGCCTGCCAACCGGCCTTAGCCAGCCTTCCCCCAAGGTAACCTGTTTAGTCCCCGAAACTTCCGACTTCTTCGCGCTCTTCCACCGGCTTCGCCGCCGGCTGAATATCCCCAATCTTCACCAGGTCGGCCGGCGCAGGCTGCTCCTTGAGTACGTGCTCCCGGTACAGCTTCATCATCCGTTCCTGCTCCTGCCGGTCCTTCGCCTTGGCGTCGCGCGCCCGCGCCTTTTCCTGGCCCGCGTTCTTGGCGATGCCCAGCCGGTCCAGGTCGTGCTGCTCTTCGGCGGCCACAATCTCTTCCCGCAGCAGCAGCGAGTGCTGCATCTCAGGCAGCGGCACCGACTTGCCGCCCGCGAAGATCTCGTGCTTCCCGTGCTCCTCGTACCACTTCGTCAGCGTGGCCGTCATATGCATCTTCTCGATGATGTTCCGCCAGCCCACGCCCGTGTTGTACGCGCAGAAGGATATCTCCCCCTCCTGCGTCGCGTACGGAATAATGCACTGCTCCGTCCGCCGGAAATCGTAATTAAAGAGGTCCTGGAACCACATCCCCGCGATGAACAGGAAGTTCCAGCGATCCCTTCGCCGCTTCTCGATATCGTCGAAGGTGCGGTCTTTGCCTACCTTGCCGTAGTTCTTGCCAGACGCCCCAAAGGTCTTATCGAACTTCAGGAACAAGTCCTTCAGCTTGAAGTGCGTGGGCGATTGGAAGGGGTCGTAATTCCTCGCCACCGCCAGCGCCATCCCGATAATCGACAGCCACTTCCCGCGAGCCGCGTCGTTCACCCGCGCCACGTCGCGCTCCAGTTGGTCCGCGTGCAGGAACGCCGTCACCGGCTTGGCTTCCTTGGTTTCCTTGTCCACCATTACCGCCATGCCCACCCCGCAGTTCGGATGGCATCCGCAGCTCAACTGTCCCCAGCCCGCCTGCGGCCCGTGTACCAGGTCGCTCCAGTCCGAGAACGTGGACATAAAGGATATCGGGAACCAGTCGCGCGCCGGCTCGCCCAGCCCCGTCTGGTTCTTCACATCGTGCGCCAGGTGCGAAAGCGTGTACCGCTGCGCCTCGCGCCGCTCGTCCGTCACTTCCTCGTCCCGCCCCGTGAACGATACCGGCTGGAACGAAAGGAACGGAATCTTCTTCGGGTTGTCCAGCGCGAACTGAATGATCGGCCCTACCTGCTCGTTGTTGATTCCATTGATGATCGTGATCACCGGGATGATGTCCACCCCGTTCGCGTGCAGGTTCTCGATGGCCTGAAGCTTCACGTCGAACAGGTTCCCCACCTTGCGGTGCTGGTTGGCCGCGTTGCCGATCCCGTCGAATTGCAAATACGCGTACCGCAGCCCCGCCTCCGCCGCCTGCCGGCAGAATTCCGGACTCTTGGCGAACTCAATGCCGTTGGTCGCCGCCTGTACCGAGGTGTACCCCACCTCGCGCGCATACCGCACCGCATCCAGAAAGTACGGCGAAATCGTCGGCTCGCCGCCCGAAAACTGCACCGACATCTGCCGCTTCGGCTTGATGGTGATGGCGTTGTCGAGCACCGTCTTAATATCGTCCCAGGTCAGTTCGTGTACAAAGCCCACCTGGTTGGCGTCCATGAAGCACGGATCGCACATCATGTTGCAGCGGTTCGTCAGGTCCACCGTCAGCACCGAGCCGCGCCCGTGCTTGATGGTGCTGGAGCCGTGCTTGTGCAAGGTCTCGTCGTGATGCGCGCGGATATCGCGCCCCGGAAACACGTCTTCCAGGTGCTTGAAGAACGCCGTGTCCATGGCCATCACATCTTCGAAATGGCCGTGAATCGGGCAATCCTTCACCATCAGGATCTTCCCGTCGCGCTCAATCACCTGGGCCTTGATCTCGCCCGGACGGTCATTATATAGAACGTCGATCGGCGTCTCGCCATCCAGAATCCGCTTGCGGATCTCCGGTACGCATTTAGGGCACAGCGAATCCGTCGTCCGCGGCCACCCCAGCGGCGGCTTGGTCTTCTCGTACGACTTCAGCAGCGGCTTTTCCGACCACGACGGAACAAAGCTCGCATTCTGGCTGACTTGGTTCAGCTTGTCGAAAACCGCCCACGCCGCGCCCGCCGCGATGGTAAACGCCTTCTCCGCGTACTTTATAGGCTTGTGCATCTTGTTTGAACTCTCTTGAGCTACCCAATAACGACAGCTGCGCACGATAGTATGCGCCTGAGCCGAGTATAGGCAACCCCCGGCCCGGCAGCCACCGATTGGCATCGAAACGCCAGTTTCGCCGGTTGTACGGCGCGCCGGGAAGTTGAACGGGCATGGCCTACTGGTATGAAAGGGAACGGCTTACCCCTCGAAACTGCTATCATGAGTAGATGGAAACC
>Ga0302320_10017046_pt1 | contig 14780 bp, 13 predicted proteins | sample Bog_T0_3_FD_202130 | JGI IMG/M metagenome (GOLD analysis project Ga0302320, IMG submission 202130) | Peat permafrost microbial communities from Stordalen Mire near Abisko, Sweden - Bog_T0_3 | ecosystem: Environmental > Terrestrial > Soil > Wetlands > Peat | place: Sweden: Abisko, Stordalen Mire...
TCCCTGGATGCGGGTATGGTGGAATGTGCCTTCAGGTCCGGGCGTTGCCGATTATCAATACACTTCCCACGGCTTCATCGCATGCTCGAACCGATCCATATCGACGCGCTTGCCGGCAAACTGCACCCCTTCCAGCTTCAGCCGAGATCTTTGCTCGTGCGCCGCAGCGCCGCGCAGTTTGATCTCGCCGCCTGCGCCCAGCACGCGATGCCACGGCAGTTGATCGGCGGGATCGGTTCGCAGCAGGCGAGCAACCGCGCGGTGATAGCGAGGATATCCCGCTGCCGCCGCGACTCTGCCGTACGTACTTACTTTTCCTGATGGAATGGAGAAGATCATGCGGCGGAAAGCGATGTCGCGTTCCTCGTTGGGCCGCAGGACATCCTGCCGCAATTTGCGTTTGGCCTGTTCGCGTGTGAATTGATCGGGGGCAAGCCGGGGCCGCGAATCAATTGCTCCAGCTTTGCGATCGGCGCTCATCGTCTATCGCCAACCCAGCGCTGGAGCGACATCCTTAAGGATCGTCTCCATCACATGCACGTTGTACGCGACACCCAGTTGATTGGGAACTGTCAGCAGCAGCGTATCCGCCTCGGCAATTGCTTCATCCTTGCGGAGCTGCTCGATTAAGACCTCCGGCTCGGCTGCGTAACTGCGGCCGAAAATCGCCCTTGTGTTCTCATCGATGTAGCCGACCTGGTCGGTCTCTTCTCCGCCGCGACCGAAGTACGCGCGATCCATGTCGTTCACCAGCGCTAAGATACTTCGGCTCACCGATACGCGCGGAGCGCGCTTGTGACCGGCCTCAGCCCATGCGGCGCGGTAAGCGCGAATCTGCGCGGCTTGCTGAACGTGCAATGGCTCTCCCGTTTCGTCGAACTTGAGAGTGGAGCTCTGCAGGTTCATGCCGAGCTTTGCGGCCCACACCGCCGTGGCATTTGAAGCCGATCCCCACCAGATACGGTCTCGCATCCCCTCGGAGAAAGGTTCGAGCCGCAGCAGTCCCGGTGGATTGGCGACCATCGGTCGCGGATTCGGTTGCGCGAACCCCTTGCCGCGCAGCAACTCCAGAAACTCCTCCGTATGACGCCGGCCCATAGCGGCATCATCTTCGCCGGCCTCAGGGCTGTAACCGAAATAGCGCCACCCCTCGATCACTTGTTCTGGAGAGCCGCGGCTGATGCCCAACTGCAGCCGCGAACCCGCAATGATGTCGGCCGCGCCCGCATCCTCCGCCATGTAGTGCGGATTCTCGTACCGCATGTCGATGACGGCGGTGCCGATCTCAATCTTCCGCGTCTTCGCGCCGACGGCAGCAAGCAAAGGGAAGGGCGATGCGAGTTGCCGCGCGAAATGATGGACCCGGAAGTAGGCCCCATCCATGCCAATGCGCTCGGCCTCGATGGCCAGATCAATCGACTGCAGCAGCACGTCACTCGCAGTGCGCGCCTGCGATTGCGGCGAAGGCGTCCAATGTCCGAAAGACAGAAATCCAATCTTTTTCATTCAAGGGTATTGGATGCGGACGCAGTGAAATTGATTCTTCTCGTTGCGTCCCGCGCGTCCGCCATCCGAAGCAGGTTGCACACGCGCGGTCAGACGCACAGTTTCGGCATCTACTATTCGTAGCGAATGGCCTTCACCGGATCGAGACCGGCGGCGCGCCGCGCGGGAAGCCAGCACGCAAACACGCCCACCGAGGCCAGGCACAAGGCGACTCCCAAAAAGATCAACGCTTCTGATCGCGCGAAGCCGAAGGGTAGTGACGCCATTATGTGCGCGACCGGCCCTGCCGCGCATAACCCCAATGCGATGCCCGCTCCGATTTGCCATAGTCCGCGACGCATCACCAGCAGCATAATATTGCGCATGGTCGCGCCCAGCGCCAGGCGGACGCCTATCTCCTGCGTGCGACCGTTGGTGGCATGCGCGATGACGGCGTAGATCCCTACCGAGGCCATGAGCATTGCAATCAACCCAAAGCCAAGAAAGATTCTTCCAAACACGCGCAGGAACCACGTCTGGTGATCGAGCGCGTCCTTCAGGAGATAGGTATCGTTCAACGGCAGTTCAGGATCGAGACTTTGTACGGTCGAGCGCATCGCCGGCAGAGGATCGGTCGCCGACTCTACCACTACCGCCATTCGGTCCCAGCCTTCCTGTCGATAGGGAACGAAGAGCATTGGCCTCGGATCGTTTTCTTGAACTTCCTGCACAATATCGCCCGAGATGCCCACAACCGTGATCCACTCGGTCGCTTTGTTCTTGTCGTCGTAAAGACGGAAGCGCTTGCCGATTGGGTTCTGGCCGGGCCACAAACGCGTGGCGGCATCCCGGGTCACAATCGCCGCTTCGCGGTGCGGCGTGCCGTCAGTCTCGTTGAAGGCTCGACCCTCCAGCAGCGGCAGATGGATCGTGTCCAGATACCCGGGAGACTGTGCCCCGAAAGCGACCCAGGGCCTCTGGGCCGGGTTCACAATCGGCGCATACTCCATCTCGATCTGTTCCCGATTGGCGCCAAGGCCCGGCCCATCGGAAGCAATGGCAGCCTGCGACACGCCAGGCAGGGCGCGCAGGCGCGTCAACAGCTGATCGAAGAAATGCTGGCGTGCATCGGCGTCCTTGTAGCGGCTCTGCGGCAGTTGCAGCGCAGCTATCGTCAAATGCGTCGCGGGAACAAACGGATTGATCATGAGCGTGTTCAGCAACGCGCGCACAAAGGTTCCCGCCCCGGTCAGAAGCACCAGCGTCAAAGCAAACTGACATACGACCAGACCTGCCGACAACCACCCGCCGCGGCGCTTCCCTACACTGTGCGCGCCCTCCTTCAGAACACCGGCCAGATCGGGCCTGGAGGCGCGAAGCGCCGGCGCAAGGCCGAACAGCAGTCCGCTCACAATGCAGAGTGCGGCAAAGTAGCCGAAGACCGTATAGTCCATCGTGAACTCAATCCAGGTGGGCCGGATTGTTTTGGTCGAAAGATCGAACCAGCGAATGCCCGCCTCGGCCAGGCCCATGCCGAGAACACCGCCCAGCGTGCTCAGCGTCACGCTCTCAATCAGCAACTGGCGAATCAGTCGCCAGCGGGTTGCTCCAAGCGCGGTGCGGATCGACATTTGGCGCTGCCGGCTTAGCGTGCGGCTCAACATCATGTTGGCCACATCGGCGCAGGCAATCAGCAGCACAAAGCCAACCGCCGCCAGCATCATCAGAAAAGCGATGCGAATGTTGCCGCCATTAAAGCGCTGCTGAAACGTGCGCACACTAACGCCAAGATCCTTGTCCGCGGGGAACTGCTGCGCAAGCCGTCCGGCTATGCCATCGAGTTCCGCATTCGCGGCCCGCATCGTCACTCCGGGCTTCATGATCGCGTAGCCGTGCACTTGCCGGTTGTCGCGCTTGGCAAGGTCCGCCGTCGGCGTGAGCGGCATCCACACGTCCACGCCGCTGGGAAAACGAAAGCCCTTCGGCATAACGCCGACAATTGTCGCCGCTGCTCCGTCGACGTGCACAGATCGGCCGATCACGTTTGCCATACCGGCGTACCGTTCCTGCCAGACGTCATAGCTGAGCACCAGTACCGGCTCTGCGCCGGCATGATCATCCGTGGGCAAAAACGCACGTCCGAGCAGAGCGTTCGTGTGGACCATCGCAAAAATACCAGCGGATGTGCGCGCCACATGATACCGATGGGGAGGATTCCCGCTCTCGCTCAAAATGCCGCTGTCATCGTTTACAGCCTCGAACGATTCAAACGACGACGCCTGCGCGCGGTAGTCCTGAAAATCCGGATACGAAATGGGCCCGGTACCATCCGGATGCCCAAGCGTGTGGTTGTCAATGCAGACGAGCCGGTCCCCTCCGGGTACAGGCACCGGCTTGTACAGCACTGCATTTACCAATGTGAAAACCATCGTGTTCAGGCCGATTCCGAGCGCGAGCGTAGCTATGATCGCAGCTGAAAACCACCGGTGTGCCAGGATGCCGCGCACAGCGTATCGAAAATCCAACACAACCGATCCGAACCACCAGCCCGGGCCCTGGCGCACGCATTCTTCGCGTGCGGCCTCTACGCCACCAAACTCGATCAACGCCCGCCGGCGCGCTTCGGCCGCGGGCATCCCCTCGGCAACCTTCACCGCAATTGACTGCTCCAGGTGAAAGCGCAGCTCTTCGTCAAACTCATTCCGCTTCTTGCGGAAGATCAGAAAACGGACTCGCGTCAGCAGCTCTCGCATCATCGCGGCGCCCCCGCAGTCCGGCCCAGCACCAGCCCGATCGCCGTCGACAAACGATCCCAGGTCGCCAGTTCGCTCTCCAGTTGTTTCCGGCCCGCAGCCGTCAGACGATAGAACTTGGCTCGCCGATTGTTTTCCGAGTTGCCCCACTCCGCCTTGATCCAGCCCTTGTATTCGAGGCGGTAGAGGGCCGGGTACAGCGAGCCCTGGCCAATTTGCAGAGCGTCTTTTGAGAGTTGTTGAATGCGCTGGGCTACGCCCCACCCATGCATGGGCTCAAGCGAGAGCGTTTGCAGAACCAGCAGGTCGAGCGTTCCCTGCAACAGATCCGATGAAGTTGGCATTCCTTCCCCTCGACGTTCGACAAGATGATGAAACACTCTCCTGTCGGATGTCAAGGGATACGAAGATAAAAAATTAAAAGCTCCGCTCAGAGCTCAATGGAAAGATGGGTTTAGTTCGACGCTATCAGAGTCGTCGTTAATTCTCGGCAGGCATCTTCAGCGCGTCATCTACCACCACGACATTCACGTCGGTCTTGCGGCTTTGAATTTGGAGGCCTAGTTGATCCGCGAGGGCTCGTTGCCACGCGGTGAACGCGTCCGTACCGAGTTCGGGGTGGATGTCGACGGTGAAATCGTAGGTGCCTTCGAGACCGGTTTTGTCGATCACGGGGATCGCCGGGCCGCCGGCTTTCGCAGGGACATTGGGATTGTCCATGGCAGGGATGGAGAACTGCACGGCGAGCAGGTCGGCGAACTGGCGCATGTCGCCGTGAAAGGGGAAGCCTGGTCCGGGTTTCGCGCCCACGCCATCGCTGGTTGCGCGTAACTTCGCGCCGGTCTTGGCGACCTCGAGAACATACACGCGCATATTCCGGGTCTCTGTGTGCTGCTTGAGTTGAAACCGCTCCAGCAGCAGGGTTCGCAACATCTGCGCTCTCTGGACTGGCGTGGTGCCGTCTGCGGCGCGGGCCTGGATGTCGTACTCGTTGTGAGCGATCCATGCGGGGCCGGAGACCTGCTTGAGTTGAATGCCCCATGCTTCGGCGATGAGGCGTTCTAGGGTGGCGTTCTTTGCCAGGAAACTGGAGCCGGGATAGCTGAGTTGATTGTTGTAGTCGGGGCCGACGGAGGTCTGGCTGGGCCTAACGGAGGCGGCGTCGAAGACGGGGGCCTTCTGCTGGCAATGGGCGATGGTCATCGTGGCGACGAAGGCGAGAAGGGGGATCAGCCGCAGGCTCGACATGGCAACCAGAATAGGCGCGGGCAGGGGAGCGGGCAACCTGGTTTTGAGCGTTTGATGATTTCTAAATTTGCGGAAGGGGTGTCTTTTAGAGGGGCCGGAATAGGGGGTAAATGCTTAAGAATGTTCGAAAACCTACAACCAAGACTGTGCGAAATGGTCGAAAACATTTAACCAAAACGCGCGAAATGTTCCATCAAATGGTTACGATTTTCGAGATACTTAACCCAGAAATGTCGCGAATTAAGCTTTTTATAACCTGAGAATTTCACGAATTAGAGGAGTAGGTTGCCGGGAATTGACCGAAAAATCCAGTTGGGGCTTTGAAACTGTGAGACCGAGAGGGGAAGGCCGCCCCTGGGACCGAGGGCGGCCGCACTGCGACTGAAAATGAGGCATTTGGGAGCTATTCCCACATCGTGCTGTCGGCCTCCACCTTTGTGTAACAGCAGCGGAGGCCAAGGTCGCTTAGAATCGCAGCATGTGCGGCATCGTTGGTTACGTCGGTAAGAAGCAAGTCGTTCCAGTCATCATCGAGGGGCTAAGGCGCCTCGAATATCGCGGTTACGATTCGGCGGGCATCGCTGTGGGCAGTCCTGACAGCCCGACGCTGGACGTGCGGCGCGCCCCCGGCAAGCTCGCCAACCTGGAAGAAGTGCTGCGCGAGCATCCCCTGCATGGCACCTTCGGCATCGGCCACACGCGCTGGGCCACGCACGGCCGTCCCACGGAAGAGAACGCCCATCCGCATCGGGATTGCACGGGCCGCATTGTGGTGGTGCATAACGGCATTGTCGAGAACTACCTTGACCTGAAGAAAGAACTCATCGCCAAGGGCCACAAGTTTGTTACCGAGACCGATACGGAGATCATTGCCCACCTGATTGAACAGTTGCAGAACGACGCGACGGCCGCGGGCGAATCGATTCCGCTCGAAGTTGCCGTGCGCCGCGCTGTTAGATTTCTGACGGGTGCTTTTGCTCTCGGAGTGCTGTCGGCGGCCGAGCCGGACAAGATTATCGCCGCGCGCTCCGGACCTCCGGTCGTGATCGGCGTGGGCGAAGGCGAATCGTTTGTCGCGTCCGACGTGCCCGGAATTCTGCATCACACGCGCAATATTTATTTCCTCGCGGATGGCGACATGGCCATCCTGACTCTGGCCGGTGTGCAACTCACTGACTTTGACGGCAAGCCGATTGACCGCGCCATCACGCGCATTACGTGGGACCCGATCCAGGCGGAAAAGGGCGGCTACAAGCACTTCATGCTGAAGGAAATCTGGGAGCAGCCGCGAGCGATTACGGATACCACGCTGGGCCGCGTGTCGCTCGATTCCGGCAAGGTGTACCTGGGCGAGATGAAGATTGCCGACGACGAGCTGGCGCTTGCTTCGAGCATCAACATCGCGGCGTGCGGCACTAGCTGGCACTCGGCGCTTACGGGCAAGTACATGATCGAACGGCTGGCGCGGATGCCGGTGGACGTGGACTACGCCAGCGAATACCGCTATCGCAATCCCATTCCCGATCGCAATGCGCTGGGGCTGCTGATTACGCAGTCCGGCGAAACGGCCGACACACTGGCCGCGCAGCGAGAGATGATTACGCTCGGATCGAAGACTGTGGCGATTTGCAACGTGGTGGACGCGATGGTTGCGCGCGAAGCGCACGGCGCCATCTATACGCACGCGGGGCCGGAGATTGGAGTGGCTTCCACAAAGGCCTTTACGGCGCAGCTGACGGCGCTGTTTCTGCTGGCGCTCAAGCTGGGGCAGTTGCGCGGCAGGGTCGACAAGGAGCAGTCGATTGCGCTGATTGAAGAGCTGAGCCGCATCCCCGGCAAGATTGAAGAAGTGCTGCGCGGCCGTTCGCAACAATGCGAAATGCTTGCCGCCAGCTTTGCCAACGCGCGCGACTTCCTTTACCTGGGCCGCGGCATCCACTTCCCGATTGCGCTCGAAGGCGCGCTGAAGCTGAAGGAAATTTCCTACATCCACGCGGAAGGCTACCCGGCCGGCGAAATGAAGCACGGGCCCAACGCGCTGATTGATGAAACGCTGCCCGTGGTGGTGCTGGCCACGCGCGACGAATCCGATCCGGCGTCGAAACTGCGGTACGAGAAGACGCTCTCGAACATCCAGGAAGTGACGGCGCGCTCGGGCCGCGTGATCGCGGTCGCCACCGAAGGCGACGAAACGATCGGCACGCTGGTGGAGCAGGTGATCTTTATTCCGCCGGCGATCGAACTGCTGTCGCCGCTGATTGAGATTGTTCCGTTGCAGTTGCTGGCGTACTACATTGCCGTCCGCCGCGGCTGCGATGTGGACCAGCCGCGGAATTTGGCGAAGTCGGTTACGGTGGAGTAGGGCGCCGGCGAAGTATTATTGATACGGCCGAGTGCGTGATCCGCGGAAGGGCTTGCTGTGCCTCAATTGGGCCTCTAGAACTTCTCCTGAGCTTAGGCGAAGAATTGCCTGAGACGCCGGTTCCGAGCGCCTAAGTTATGAAATGGTGAATTGCCTCGTAGGCGTTATCTTGAAATGAAGTATTTTTCAAATCAGTGAAAAAGGTGCTCTGGTCCACCATGTCCCCTGATAACTTACCCTCTTTACTGGCATAAAAAACGCCGCTTTTATACCGGTCATCCGAAATGACATCTACAAAGCGTTTTGCACCTACTTCCAGCGTGTGCACCATTCCGCCCATCAATGGGAATACGACAGGCATCATCACAAACTTCAACATGAAGCGCATGGGCGGGGGAAGACTCTCCGGCGCCTGAGTTCCTTTTGTATTCCCCGGGCTCACAACAACAAACTTGAGCCTGGGATATTTTCTTGCCATGGATAACGTCGACATGGTTTCTGCATACTTGACATATGCATACGCTTGCAAGGCGACGAACTTATCACCAAAATAGGATCCATCTAGAACGGCAGCAAACTCCTCTACAGAAGAAGTCCTCATAGAAACTCGTTTTACTCCGAGCATCTTTACTCCTGGAACAGCTTCCGCACTGACTGCCAGAACTGTTTTCCTCAACTTGTCCCGTTTAATTAATTCCTCCACTAGAATCACATTGCCCAAAATATTCGTGGCAGCTAATTGATTCATACCGGATGGTGTAGGGTTCGCACCTGTTTTGCCAACTACTCCACCTGCATTTAAGACGATTGCATCAACTGGGTCCTTTATTTCTTCTACCGCCTTTCTTACAGAATCTGCATCCGTAACATCCCCAATAACAATTGCAAAAATCTTTTCCCCCGTTTGTTCCTCAAGGTCCTTTTTTGCTGCCTCTGCTTTCGCACGATTTCTGCAAAAGAGAATTACCTTTCTTGTTTCTTGTTTCAATGCGAACTGTCGGGCAGTCTCTTTCCCAAGCCCAGCATTTGCTCCGGTTATCAAGATACTTTCGATCATTTTGTTCTCCTTCGTAGGTTGTTCGTTACTTGGGGAATGGAGCAAACCGACAGTCAGTGGATGATGGCTGCTCAACGGGGGCTGAGCCGTCTTGACGGCCGCCGCAGTGAGCACGCGCTTCTTGAATGGGACCAACCCTGCACCTCTGTGGTGAAGGGTGAAGGTCGTGCTGTTTTTCCTTCGAACCTCTTCATGTTGTCTCCGGTGTTTCTCTGTATTGCGGTATTACGAACGCTAGAGTACGATAAGAACGGAGACAATGCAAGGAATTTCGTACGCTATGGTAACTAATCTTTCTAAGCGCCCCCGAGGGCGTCCAAAAGCCTTTATCCCCGACGAAGCACTCGACCGTGCCGTTGAGATGTTTTGGGAGCATGGGTATGAAGGAGTCGACGTGGATCGGATCGCGCACGCCGTGAACGTGACCAAACCCGCGCTATACCGGGCCTTTGGAGACAAGTCCACCTTGCTGCTCAAGGCGGTCGAGCGCTATGCGCTGACGTATGGAACTCCCAGAATGGCAGCATTTCAAGCGGAGCCGGACATCCACAAAGCCGTGACCGGCTTTTGCGAGGCGACCGTCGACGGCTGTACTGGCGAGGCTCGCAACGGCTGCATGATGGCCGCTGCTGCGCTGGGACAGTCGGAGCGGGTAACGGAGATCCGTTCCCGGCTCAAGAAGGGCCTGACCGGATCCGCTGATATTTTCGCGAAACGTTTCGAGCGGGAGATGAAGGCAGGGCGCCTGACTCGCACACCATCTGCCGAGGTGCGAGCCCGTTTGCTTGTTGACTTGCTGCAGGGTTTGCAGCTTCGCGCCAAGGTTGGTATTACTCGCGAGCAATTGCTGGAAGACGCCCGAAGCTATGTGCCGCTGATTCTTGGCAAGTAAATCGAACGCACTTCTGGGGGGATGGGTTTGGATGCGTGCCAAATCGCCGGCGACTAAGCAGGAGCGTAGGTCAACCGGATCACGTCGTCTGCAATCAAGTCGCTGGCAAGAAAGCGGAGCGGCGGACGCGGGCCGGAGAAGAATGGCTTGCCGCTGCCAAGCACGACTGGATGCATGTAGAGTCGATACTCATCGATGAGTCCAAGGTTGGTGAGGCTTCCGGACAGGTCCGGTCCGGCCACTTCAATTTCTCCAACAAGGTTGGTCTTCAGGCCTTGGATCGCCGCCTCGATGTTGTCCGTTACAAGCGCGGTATTCGCCCCGACCGACTTGAGCGAGCGTGACACGACCCACTTCTGCGTGCTCCGCCACGCTGCCGCGTAGTCGCGCTCTTCCGAGTTCCAGTCGGCATGGTCTTCGTCCCAATAGCGCATGATCTCGTGCATACGGCGACCGTACACCATGCCCGTCAGGCCACGCACACGCTCTACGAAGTGCCGAAAGAGCGCGGGCGGGGCACAAATCTCTCGTGGTCGACGTAACCGTCCAGAGACTGGTTCAATTCGTAGATCAGTTTCGCCACGCAATGCACCTCCGCCCAGGGGTTAGGACTGCTTGACGCGACATTACATAAAAGTGGGATCAAGCGCAATATGCGGAGCACCGGGGCTTCGTGCGCTCTGAATGACAGACGGAGGATCGATGGGAGCAGGTCCGAGGGTGGCCGGAATCATTCCCGGGCGCCTCTGCCGTGCCGGACGAAGCACCAGGGCCCCCGGTTGATCAGATGTCAGATTAAATCTCTGTACGGAGGATTGCGCTTAAGCCAGTGCTTCCAGGCCGTGCTTTTCAACGACGGCAAGGAGCTTGAGCGCCATGCCGCTCGGACGCTTCGCGCCAGTCTCCCATTTCTCAATCGTGGATCCGCTGGTGTTGAGGTAGCGCGCAAAGATCGGTTGGCTGATACGAAGACGCTGGCGCAGCTTTCTGATCTGCTGTGGCTTAAGCGGTGGAGGAGTGGCAAGACAAGAAGCATCGAAACTGCGCATGGTCGCCTTGTCAATCGCGCCCACCTTGAACATCGACGTGGCCGAGGAGTGGATCGCCTCGAATGCGTCGCTCTTGAATTTCGGCTTGGTTGCCATTTGCAGATAGTGTAGCAACTGTTGAATGCTGGACTCGGGTGTGTGTCACCGTGAGTGAACTGCGATCCCACCCTTTCGCCAGAGGCAAGGCGAAAGGATGGGGCACGGGATTTGTTTTGTTATGAAGTTCTGAGACGGAACACTAGCCCTTGATGAAGTTCAGGAGGTCGGCGTTGATGGTGTCGGCGTGGGTGGTGGCCATGCCGTGGGGCAGGCCGGGGTACACCTTGAGCGTGCCATGCTTGAGCAGCTTGGCTTGCAGCAACGAAGCATCCTTGTAGGGGACAATCTGGTCATCGTCGCCCTGCATCACGAGCGTGGGCACGGTGATGGATTTCAGATCTTCCGTTTGATCGGTCTCGGAGAAGGCCTTGATGCCTTCGTAGTGGGCGACCGCGCTGCCCATCATTCCCTGACGCCACCAGTTTTCGATGACTCCCTGCGAGACTTTCGCGCCGGGGCGGTTGAAGCCGTAAAACGGACCTGTGGGGACATCGAGAAAGAACTGCGCACGGTTGGCGGCGAGAGCTTTGCGGAATCCATCGAACACTTCGATGGGGGTGCCGTCGGGGTTGCTTGCTGTCTTGACCATGAGCGGGGGAACGGCGGCGATCAGGACTGCCTTGGCTACGCGGCCCTGCGGCTCGCCGTACTTCGCGACGTAGCGGGCCACTTCGCCGCCGCCTGTCGAGTGGCCAATGTGCACGGAGTTTTTGAGATCGAGATGCTCGACGACGGCCGAAGCGTCGGACGCGTAGTGATCCATGTCGTGGCCGGTGGACTCTTGCGAGGAGCGACCGTGACCGCGACGGTCATGCGCAACGACGCGGTAGCCGTTTGCCAGGAAGAACAGCATCTGGTTGTCCCAGTCGTCGGAGCTGAGCGGCCAGCCGTGGTGAAACATGATGGGCTGGGCGCTCTTCGGGCCCCAGTCTTTGTAAAAGATCGTGGTACCGTCCTTCGTTGTGATCGTCGCCATGCGAGATTCTCCTTGGTTTTGCGGAAAAGGCTGCGTGCTCAAGGAAGCGGTGAAATGGGATGCAGCTGAAATTGAGCCCCTTTCTTGGATGCATCCATTCGAATTTGGGAGAGTTTATCGGCCTCGAGCGGGAGCTCCGTGGTGCCGGCGGGGAAGGCGTTTTGACTGAGGATGTAGGCCAGAATGTCGCGCGTGGACTCGCGGGGCAACGAGTTGGCGTGGCCGGACGGCATGGTTCGTTCAATCTTTTCGAACAGGTCATCGGCGGTTTTGCCGTTCCATTTTGCGAGGAACTCGGGGCCTGCGATGGGCGGATCTTCGTCGTCGCCGGACAGGTCGGCGCCATGACAGGAAAAGCAACTGTTGTTATAGAGGGTTTGGCCATGCTTGGCCTGGTCCGCTGTGTAGACGCCGTCCCAGACCGAGGTTTGGGTTTTGGGCGCGTCCTGGCCATAAAGGGCAAAGAGGGAAATTCCGACACTCAGGCAAAGGCTTGTAACGGCAGCCGATGTAACTCTCATGGATGATGGGTTCTCCGGATGTTGGTGGGATGTATGGCGGATCGCTGTGTGAATGCAATGTGAAAAGGGAATAGTTTCTTCGGGTTCTTGTCGGCCTTTTTTCCGGCTGGCGGCGCCCGAGTTCGATTGTGGCGCTACGTCGAGAATAACGGCGATTGGCGTGAAAGACCAACCAACAAGGGATCATGTATCATCCTGTGGGAACGGTGGATTGGCTTGCTCGGATAGAGTGAGAGTTGGGACGACGAACGGGCCGGCGTGGCCAAGCTAGATTCTGAGATTGTGCGGGGAGCAGGGGCTGAAGCCCGAGGCTTATTTTGCGGGCTTTTTCAGAACGAGTTAACTCGTGCCCTGTTAGAACCCACCTTACCCGCAGAGCAAGCCGCGCCCTTTCACGGCTGATCTAAAACAAATGCAAACTTGCGTTAAAGGAATATCGACATGAATCGATTTTTGGTTTCAGGGCTCATTCTGGCCCTTGCGGCAATCCATGCGAATGCGCAGATCAATGCAGGCGAGCAGAAGTCCGATCCTAACTTGCCGTTCAACGTGACCCAGGTGACGACGCTCAACCTGCCGTGGCGGATTGCGTTTCTGCCTGACGGGCGGATGCTGATTACGGAAAAGGTTGGCGCGCTGTGGCTGGTGACCCAGAAGGGCGAGAAGACGCAGGTGAAGAACGTGCCTGCGGTTCTTTCGAAGGGCCAGGGCGGGATGCTGGGCGTGTTTCTTTCGCCGCACTACGCCGAGGATAAGAGCGTTTACCTTACCTACTCCGAGCCCGGGAATGGCGGCTCAAGTCTTGCGCTTGCGCGGGCAAAGCTGACGATTGGATCGGATGCGGTGAGCCTGGACGATTTGAACGTGATTTGGCGCGACGGCGAGCGGGGCAACGGCGGACAGTTTGGCGCGCAGATCGCTTTCTCCGCGGATGACAAGTACCTCTATCTCTCGAGTGGCGACCGGCAGAGAATGACTCCTGCGCAGGATCCGAACCAGCCGCTTGGAAAGATTCTGCGGCTCACGCTGGATGGCAAGCCGGCAAAAGGGAATCCGATGGAGGGAAAGATTGGCACGCCCACTGTGCCGGTGATCAATCCGCCGAAGGATACTGAAGCTGCGAAGACTGCGCCGGTGGTGAGGACGTATACGTTTCCCGGGCCGAACCTGACGCTCGAAGAGACGTGGAGCACAGGACATCGCACGCCGTATGGCCTGGCCTTTGCGCCCGACGGGCGGTTATGGGAGCTGGAGCATGGGCCACGAGGCGGCGACAAGCTGAACCTGATTGAGCCGGGCAAGAACTACGGCTGGCCGCTGGTTTCCTACGGGATGAACTACAACGGCGTGCCGATTCCGAATCCGGACACGCGGCCTGACCTGGCCAAGCCGGTGATTTACTGGGTGCCGGTGATCGCTCCGGGCAACCTGATGTTCTATCACGGGTCGATGTTCCCGCAGTGGAAGGGCTCGGCGTTCATCACCGGGCTGGCGAGCATGGCGCTGCTTCGGATCACCTTCGACGGCAAGGGCGGGGCGACGCCTGCGGAACGCTGGGACCTGGGGATGCGGCTGCGCGATGTGGAAGAAGCGCCGGACGGAGCGCTGTGGCTCCTGGTGGATTCGCCCACAGGCGGCGTGTACCGGCTGACGCCGAAATAAGGCATGTTGAGCGTGCAAACAAAAGTGCAGATCCGGATGGGATCTGCACTTTTGTTTTGCGGATCAGTTGGGGATCCAGCTTTGCTTCAGGCGCGGCCGGCGAATTCCTTTGTTTCCGTGAACACCTTCACCTTTTCGCCTTCTTGAATGTAGAGGGGCGCCTTGATTTCAAGGCCCGTTTCAAGCCGCGCCAGCTTGGTGACGTTGCCGCTGGTGTCGCCGCGCGCGCCGGGCTCGGTGTAGGTGACGGTGAGTTCCACCTTCTCAGGCAGTTGCAGGCCGATGGGGTTGCCGTTGAACTTGTGGAGCTGGATCATGGCGCCTTCCACCAGGAACTCGAGCGCGTCGCCCATCATCGCCTTCGAGAGGGTGTGGGTCTCAAAACTTTCCTGGTCGAGGAAGTAGGAGCCGTCGCCATCGCTGTAGAGGTAAGAGGACTCGACCATTTCCAGGTCGGGCTCCTTGAAGCGGTCGCCGGCCTTGAAGGTTTTGTCGAAAACGGCCCGGGTAATCAGGTTGCGCATTTTGAGGCGGACCAGCGTTTGGCCGCCGCGCGCGGTGGGCGTGGACACTTCCGCTTCCATGCAGTAATAAGGTGTGTTCTCAAACTCGAAATACATCTTGCGCTTCACGGTGATTGCTTCAAGCAGTGCAGCCATAAACCCCTCAAAAGGAA
>Ga0302320_10017049_pt1 | contig 14777 bp, 11 predicted proteins | sample Bog_T0_3_FD_202130 | JGI IMG/M metagenome (GOLD analysis project Ga0302320, IMG submission 202130) | Peat permafrost microbial communities from Stordalen Mire near Abisko, Sweden - Bog_T0_3 | ecosystem: Environmental > Terrestrial > Soil > Wetlands > Peat | place: Sweden: Abisko, Stordalen Mire...
CGAGGTACAAAGGTTGCCCCGCCACGCGATTCATGCGCGTGGACTGGAATACCAGCGAGTTCATGTTGCTCAGCGAGGCGGGCACGGGGATCGGGAGACCGCTGCCGTAGCGGAACAGGCCGGAAAGTCTCCAGTTGCCGAGCACATGCAGCGCCAGCTTATTACTCGTCAGGCGTGGCAGTTCGTGCATTAACTCGTATTGGAACGAGAGAACGAACAGGAACGGCTGGGAACTGCTGACCAGAGATTTCTGGTTGGGCTGATTGAATACGTCGTTTACCGCCTGGCCAGTGGCCAGTTCCTTGGAGAACGTGAACGCCGCCTGTGCGGTGAGCCCGTAGCCGTAACGTTTAGTGACTTTCGATTGAAGCGAATCGTACCAGTTCTTGCCGAGTGGGGCCCACATGGGGTTGAGAGCGCTGCTGAACTGCGGGTAAGGCCGAATGCTCTGGGCCACGGTCTGGTTAGTAGGGAATCCCGGGTAGGGGAGCGTGAATCCGGCCGCCTTGGCCGTGGCGGAGCCGATCAGAGAGGTCAGAATCGAGTCGCTGGTCGGGTTGCCGAGCGTCAGACCGTGCGCCGCGAGGTCCGCCGCCGAAATCGCGTTGAGGCTTTCGAGACCGGTGGCTCCGGTTTCCCACGATCCCCGGTTGCCGACATAAGCCGCCTCGACTGCCAGGTCTCTGGCGATCTGCCGCTGGAGGTTCACGCTGAAGGTGTGGATTCTGCCGGGGCGGTTAGAATTGGGATCCATATAGTAATTGGGCGAATCCACCTGGCCGGGGTCGGGGCGAACGCCGGGATCGAGGGTCACCGTATGCAGGGCGGCGGGATTGTACTGCAGGCCGCCGCTGAGCGTGGCCCCGGGAAGGCCGTACGTGCCGGAAGTAAAGGCGAGTTGGTTGACACCGACTCCGAGGATGGCGGCGTTGGTGAAATAACTGAAAGTGGCCAGATTGGCATAGACGACGCCCCACCCGCCCCGAATCACGGTTTTGGGATCGATCTGGTAGGCGAATCCAAAGCGGGGCCCGATGGCAAAATCGTAGGGTCTGGCGAACTGGCAGTTGCAACGGCCGGGACCGTAGCCTTCGTACACCTCGCCGCCGAGTAGGCCGCCGGCGGAGGGGTTGGGGATGGTGGGGCCGAACATGCTGTTGCGCTCATGGATCTCATGGCCCTCATTCTCCTCGTCCCAGCGGATGCCGTAGTCGAGCGTGAGCCTGTTGGTCACCTTCCAGCTATCCTGGAGATACATGCCCCAGCGATTACCGCGCCACTGGGGGTCCTGGGGAGAGTTGACCGTGGCGTTATTGATGGCGCCGAGCAGGAAACTGGCGTAAGGCAGTCCCACGCTGCCGCCGCCGAGGCTCTGCCCATTGGTCGAAGCGTCGCCACTCTCGATGGCGGTGAAATTCAGCACGCCCTGCGCCTGCCTTGAGTTCCGGTCGGTCCAGCTCTCCTGGCGGAGATCGGCGCCGATTTTGTAAGTGTGATTGCCCCGGATGTAAGTATTGCTCGCCGTGTACGTCGGCTTCGTGTAGTAGTACAGGTTCGCATTGGAGGGTCCGATCGCACCGCTGTTAAAGCCGATACCCCCGCCGTCGGACGAACTCAGCCCGTTGAGGCGGGGAAAGCCGCCCCCGGTGGCCGCTGTGGCGCTGCCGACAAAGCCGATTCCCTGCACCGCATTGTAATCGAGGACGCTGGTGGGCGAACTGTCGGGATTGTAATTCCTGAACAAGCCAATGCCCAGGTGCAGCAGCATGGTAGGCCGGATCGTATAGTCGAAGGTGAGCCGATCCGTCAGGGTGTGGCCGTGAGCGGGGCGGATCGCCGTGATGGGGACGGGCAACGCATCGACGTTGTTTGGACCGTAGTTCCAGGAATATTGGGAGTAAAAGGAAAGCTTCATGTCCGGGCTGATGCTGTGGTCCACCTTGATCGCCCAGACGTCGTTGAAGGTCCTATAGATGGGGTCCTGAATCCAATTGTTAATAATGCCGGAATTGATGGGAAGTGGCAGAAAGGCCTGGATTTTGAGGGCAACGGGATCTATTCGGCTGAAGGGAATCACGTTTCCGGGGAAGGGCGTGTTGACGCCAACACCGTTAACCACTTGGTAGGTCTTGGGGTCATAGACGGTATTTTCATAATAGGGATTGCCCAGCGCGTCCGTTCCGTTGAGTTTGCGCCCGGTGAGCGCGCCACTCAGGTCGCCCTGGCGGTAGGCGAGACTCGGCGTTGTAGTGAGCGTGCCTGGATTGGAGATGCTGTTCTTACCCTCCTCGTAGTTCAGGAAAAAGAAGGTCCTGTTGTGTCCGTCGTAGATTTTAGGGATCCAGACGGGGCCGTTCAGGGTAGCCCCGAAATTGTGTTTATGGTCGAGCGGCACGGTATTGACGAATGGCTTGTTAGCGTCGAGAGCGTTATTCGTCAGATATTCCCAAAGGCTGCCGTGCAGCTGGTTGGTTCCGGATTTAGAGGCCACGGTGATCATGCCACCTTGGACCTGGCCATATTCGGCGGCGAAATTACTGGTCTGCAGGGAAAACTCCTGCACCATTTCGACAGGGGGCGGAGTCCCGCCGCCTGCGTTGGAGTTGGTGGTATCCTGGCCATCGACCAGCACGCGCATGGTATTACCCGTTTCGCCGTTAACGCGTCCACCGCTTCCGCTGGTGCCGGCGACGCCCGGCGAGAGAATGATGGTGTTGAGGGCGCTGCGCGTGCCGCCGCTGACCGCCATCGGGAGGTTGACGATGGTCTCGTTGGCAATGTTGTAGCTTTGCTCCGAGCTTTCGGTCTTGAGCATCGGGGCGGTTGCTTCGACCGTTACCGACTCAGTCACGGCGCCGACCTTTAGCTCGACATCCACGCGCGTCACCTGTGCCACGCTGACATCCGTGCCGGTTCCGATGTGCTTGCTGAAGCCGTTAGCCTCAACCGTTATTTCATAGGTGCCCGGAGGCAGCGAGGGCAAAGTATAGTTGCCGGTGGAGGTGGTGCGGGTATCGTAGGTGGTTCCGGTTTGGATGTGTCTGGCGACCACGGTGGCGTCGGGAATGGATGCATGCGCCGGGTCCGATACCGTTCCCGTGATGCTGCCGCGGTCGGTCTGAGCGAGAGCCACGCCCACCAGCAGCACAGCCATCGCAGCGGCCCGCGCGAGCGCACTAATACTCTTAAATAAATAAGCGGCGGTCAATCCAGCGGCATTCATCGAAACCCCTTTTGCATATTCTTTATTTCCCGCCCGATTAAGCACGCGACATGCGTCAGTCGTGGATTTTTGCGGCAGGACTCTCAGCCCCTCGGACGTAACGCGACAATATGCTGTTCATGCCACAAAGGGGTAGGTGCTCTACGGTTGAAGATATGTGAAGACGCTATGTAGAGTCAGGTAGAACGTCCGTTTCTCCCCAATCACCAGAAATATGTGGCGATTACCTGAGGAGGTCCGGCGATCTTGCCGATTATGTTGGTTTTCAGTACCACTTGGAGGCCTTTGCGCTCCCAGTTGGCGGGGGCTGCTTTTTCAATCTCGCGGGTTTCGGCCGGATCCGTCACAAACTCCGCCGCTGCCATGGTTCCATAACCCGCCATCCCGGCTAGCGCGACCACTGGCCGGTTGGTAGCCGGATCCACGGCGCGGGAAACAATGGCATAGTCTTCCGTGATACTGGTGTAGGGCAAGCTGTAATCGACCGCCCAGTTATGGCGCGAGGGATTATCCCGATCCTGTATCCAGCTCACTCTTCCCTCGTTGACGGTGCTGAAGCGCCAATGGCTCATGAGCCGCGCCGTCCATTCGTTCTTGTGCCCCCCGACGAGAATGGCTGGACCGCCCCGCAAGTCGTCAAACGTGGCGTTAACCAGCAGGCGAACGCGGAAGGCTTTTCCTTTTTCCTGCAGGAGTCCGCTCAGCCTGGAAATCGTGATTACGTCGGGAAGCACCACGTTCTGCGCCGCCGTCCAATAAAACTTAAAGAGCGGGATATCGGCCTGCGGCGTTGGATCGGAGGGGATAATGTTCCGGCTCGTGTCGCCCGTGGCGTCCCAGTTGCGCTGCAGCCTTTGGCCCACGCAGAGAATTGCCGTGCCGGGCGATTCCAGAACCGGGGCCCAGAACCTATCGAGCGCGGTGGTCTGATGCCACGGCTTCAAAGTGATCGCCGCAATGGCAAGGCACGCAGCAAGGCCCGTAAGCCAGAGCAAGGTTGGAGATGCCGTTCGGGTACGGGCGGACTGCTCCCGCGGAGCCATTGGAGCGGGCACGGGCGGGGCGGGCACAAGATGTACATCCTCGGCGGCAATGGAAGGTTCCGGGGCTATGCGGAAGTCCGGCACATAGGAGCCGCTGTGGAGCTCAATGCGCACTTCGGCTTCGTGACCGGATTCCTGATAATACTGCGCGATGCGTTTGCGCAACTCGGCCGCCGCCGTGCGCACCACAGAGTCGGCGTTGGTATCGTAATCCGGAGCGCGGCCGAAAACCTCGATGCCGATGATGCGCTCTTTCAGTTGGGCCGTGTTCTTCTCGAGCGCCTGTTCGACTACGTATTGAAACAGGGCCGGACAACGCCGCCCACTGCGGAACAAGGGATGGATCAGCATCCGCTGCATCTGCTCCCGCACAGCTATGCAGTCCGCCTCGCTCAGGTTTGACGGAGCGTTATCGAAAATACGCTCGTTTTTTTCCTTCAACATGGAATCTCGCCCTCACCTGCGCGGTAATATACATGATTCTACGTCCGGACACAACCGTTCCCAGGGAGTCATGCAAGTGCATGATTGGCCGTGGTTTTAGCCGGTTCTACCTTGTAATGGCGAACGGCAATGAAATGGTTTGAGTGGCGATGTGTTCGGTCACGTGCTCGAAGACGTCGATGTCAAAAGGCTGGCCGATGTGGTTGCCCGCCAGATCTTCAATTGCGGTATCGACGACGACCCGATAACTCCCTGCTTCCCAGCGGTCGCGCGGGTTGAAGCGCCATTCCATTTCATCGTGGCCAATGCTCACCGTCCCCGGCACCACGCCCCGCGGTCCTCTTACCTCGATCATGCGCTGCAGCAGTGCGTAATTCATTGGTTCCGGAAACGCTATGGTGAGTCCGCCCGACGCGCCGGCTTGGGGCGGTGCGATGCGCCAGGTTTTGGGATCGGGAGGCATACGAATGGCCGGTCCGCCGCGAAATGTTTTGCGCAAACCTTCGGTCATCGGCACACCGCGCGCATCGCGCCAGGCCCGGTCGATCACCAGCGTGTAAAGTTTTCCCTCGGCAATGGGCGGCCCCATGGCCTGATTGGAGGTCAGGCCGCGTTTGATGCGCCCCGGATCGAACGTCATGGTCAGACGTCGGCCCGCCGGGTCCCACAACTCTTCGCCAGGCAGAAAAATGCCTTCGAGAACCTTGCCCTTGCTGTCCAGAATATGCAGGTGCGCAGCCGCTTCGCCGCGGCTCATCGGCGCCGAGAAATACACGTAGAGTCTAAGTATGTTGCTGGGCAGGACGGGTGCGGACGGGTATACGCTCTCGATTCGCGCTTCGGCGACAGTGGCGGCCGGCGGCCCGTCGAAGATCTTCTCTATCGGAGCGCCGCCCGCGGAGGATCGAAAAATGGCTCGATAACGCATGCCCGCGGCGAACGGGAATCTGGGGTGAAACTGGAGAGTGGCGCGTTCGACTGTATACGTTCCGAGCAGAGGGGGCGCATCCGCCGGGCCGGTGTAAACCGCGAATACCGACTCCCAGCCTCTCGCCGGGGCCGAGGAGGGGGCGTTCCAGCCTGCCACTTTGAAGACGCCGCCCTCGAGTTGGATGGAAATGGCTGGCGCACCGGCGCTTAGGCTCGCGATCAAAAGCAACGCCAGTACGCCAACCGTCAAGCTACGGAAGCGCAATCGTCTCGAGACTGATGGGTCCAACCGGTGCGCCACGATTCCACGCCGGGCCCGTGCCGGGTTTGCCGGTCAGGATCAACGCATCGCCTGCGTCCAACTGGGCCATCTGCTGCACGTTTTTGAGCGCGCCGATTTTGTCATAGGGAACGCCCGCCACGTCCACCGTTGTCGGAGAGTCGATAGCCGGATAGGTCTCAAGGCTGTCGGCACGAAGCTTCACCACGCCCAGTGAGCTGTTCGCGACAAGAATGTAATCGTGCCCATCCTTGCGGTACGGAATCATGTCGAGCGGCTGATTGCCGGAGCCGAGATCGGCGATGGTGACGCCTTTGACTTTGGCGCCGGGCTTCAGGTCCGACACCGCGATCTTCACCAGAGGCGTGCAGGTGTAGGCGGCCAGAATATACTGTTTACCCGCGATGCTGTACGGCACGAAGGTGCGCACCGGCGATTCGGTTTCGTACCGGCCATGCGATGAGTGCCAGATCTGCAGCGTCGCGCCCTCTTTGGCATTCTGGAAAGGATAAGGGATAGAACGCAGCGCCGACGACCATTCTTCGTTCGACAGGCCGGCCACCATCAGATTGCCGTTCACATAAGACATGTCGGTGATCGTCATCATGCGCGGATTCTGGCGGGCGGCGGGATTCGCCACCGGAGCGTCGGTAAGGCTGACCGACGAATGCCGGACGTTGTCGAGAGGCAGAATCGTCACTGCCCCCGCAGCGTCGACGCGCACGATGAGTGGCGCCGCATCCGCTCCCCGGCCACGGGACGCCGAGAGCCAGGCATTCTTCGAAACGGGGTTGACCTTCACGTCGTTGATCATGATCTGATCGGGTGCGACTCCAACGAGCGCGGCGATTTTCACGTCGATGCCCTGCACGTCGATCTTTGTAGCTCCACGGGCAGGCGTGCGGTCGTTAGTGTCGACGGCCATCACCGAACCGGCCACGGAATCGCCGATGAAGAGAATTCCATCGGGCCCGAAGGCCAGCGCCCCAGCCGACTTCAGATCGACCTTTCCCGGCATGAGGTTATCGGTTGCGCCGGCGGTCGTAAAGACCACGAGCGCGGCAAGAAACAGACCGGCCGCCAATCGAATTACAGTTTTGCTCATCTTTGACTCCTCCACGGATTGGACCAACAACAAGATAGTATCCGATTTTCAGGCCGGACGCCGTGGCCCCTGAAAAGGCACGGGGCCCTACCAGGCGTCGCGATTGGTGATGCTCACGCGGAACACCGGCTTGGCGCGCTCCGCTTCTTCCATCTGATAGGTCTGCTCGGTCTTGGCCGGATCGTAATCGCGCCACAGCCAGGTGAGAGATTCGGGCAGATCCATGGCTCCCTGCGCGATGGCGTGCATGCTGACGCCGAAACGGAAATGGAAATCGTACTGTTTGAGTTTCAGGCTGTTGGCCAGCTGAATATTATTGAGCGGCCAGCTTCCGGGAGGACCTTCCTGATCGTCGGAGCCATCGGACATCCATACCCGCAGATTCTTTTTGGCGCCACGGCGGACGTTATAGGGAACGATGTACCCGCCATCCTGATTCTTTTCCGGATGCCACTGAATGCCGCTGTAACTGCCGATGTGGGAGAGCACGCGGCTGTACTGATCGGGATAAAACCACGCCACGTTGAAGGCGCAGATCGCACCCGACGACGCGCCCGCTATGGCCCGCGAGTAAGCATCGTGGCGGATCTTGTAAGTCTTCTCGACATCCGCCAGCACCTCATTGAGATATTTGCCGTAACGGTCGGAGACGGTGTCGTACTCGATGCTGCGCATGGCGCGCGCCTCGCCCCCGGTGCCGGGCTGAATCAGCACATGCACCATGGGCGGGATCTGCTTCTTGGCCACCAGGTTGTCGGATACGATCTGCAGGCGAAGGCGCAGCAGATCCTGATTGCCGACGATGGTTTCGCCATCCTGCCAGACCATGAGCGGGGCGCCGTTGACGAGGTCGGCGCCGGGATTCACGTAGACCCAGTAGTTCGACGACATGCCGGGATACACGGTGCTCGCGAGCGTTTTGCGCGCGCTCAGCTTGCCGCGGGGGACGCCTGGAATCGGATAGGAATCGGGATTATAACCGGCCACCTGGTAACGGCCGATCTCCTTTCCGCCGGCCAAATAGTGATACTGATGAGTCGTGCCGAGCCGCATCCGCCTGATGAGATACCAGTAATTCGAGTTCGGCACCTGCTTCATGGGGACAGCCGGTTCTCCGTCGATTTCCACCGTCGCCGGGGTCGGACTTTCCACGGCGAAGAAGAATTCCTGGCCCCACACGGCCACGCCGTCGCGTCCGCCCAATTCGGGAAGGCGGTTGCCCAATTCGTCCTTGCGGTCGAGGAGTTCTTTGAGCCGCGGAGAGTTCTCGCGGGCTGCGTCGATTAACTCCTGCAGGGGATGCGTCTGGCCGTAGAGCCCGGCGGCGGCGAGGATGAAAAAAATCGAAAGTCGTTTCATGCTGATTGCATGACACTATATCGCAATGCTTTCGAGGTCCCGCTCGGGCGTCAGCCCAATGCCTTTGCAAGGGCCTTCAGCTAAGCTGAAAAGAGGCAACCATGTTCCTCCCCGGGTCCAGACATTGGTGGCTCTCGCTTCTGACGCTGACGCTTCTCCCGTTTTCCCAGGCCCACGCGCAGAACGCAGTCGTCCCGCCGGACCCATCTCTCTTAGAAAAGTGGAACTTCTTTGTCGGCGAAACTGCGTCCCCATTTTTCCTGGTCGCGGTGGCGCCGGATGCGACCGTATCGCAGTTGACGCGATCTGCTCCCCTATACGGAAAGCACTTCTGGCGCCGAGACGCTTTTTTGAAGCGCGTCGGAGCTACCGCGGCGGACGACGCCAGCCAGAATTTCTTCGCCGACTTCCTGCTCGCATCGGCGTTTCACGAAGAAACGCGCTACGTTCGCAGAGGTCCGTCGCACAGGCTGTGGCCGCGTATCGGTTATGCCATCAGCCGGGCGGTGATCGCACGCACGGATGCAGGCGACGCAACTTTCAACTGGGCCGACGTCGCTGGATACGCCATGAGTGCGGGGCTCTCCAACGCCTACTATCCGCCGGTGAGCAGAACCGCATCGGTCTCGGCTGTGAATTGGGGGACGCACATCGGCGGCGCGGGTCTGACCAATCTCATGCCGGAGTTCGGTCCGGATGTGGGCCATTGGTTCAAGAACCATCTGCGGTTCCATCATTAGCCTGGGGATGTCAAAAGTGTTTAAGATACTGATTATCGCCGCATGCCTGATTCCCGCCACCGTGCTGGCGACCCCGGAATACAGCCGCCGCACCGGGAAGGAATGCAATTATTGCCATCCTCCGAATAACTTCCATTTGAATGAGGCGGGAAAGTATTACAAGGATCACGGGAAATCGCTGAGGGGATATATGCCGTCCACCGGCGCCGCGAAAGCAGCGCCACCCGCGACGACGCCGCCGAAAGTCCCACCCGCGGGGAAGTGAATTCAATCGCCGGTCGGAATAGTCCCGGCGGGTTTCGTACGGGAAAGGAGAAGGCGCTTCCATGAGTGCTCCTGGTGGCCAGCATAACAACGGCCCCGGGATATATAATTCAGGCGGGCATCCGGCCATCCCCTCAGGAGGGTTCCATTGGCATACCATTGCACCAGACGGTATTTCTTCTTCGGCTCGTTACTCGCGGGCGCCATGCCGACTGCCGGATTCGGCAGCGTTCCATCGCTCAAAGCCCTTGGCTATAAATCGCCTAACGAGAAGCTCAATATCGCCTCCATAGGCGCCGGCGGCAAAGCCTCGAGCGACATCGACGGCTGCGCCTCGGAAAACATCGTTGCTCTCTGCGATGTCGATGAAAAGCAGGCCGCGAAGAAGTTCACCGAATACGACAAGGCTGCGAAGTACAAGGATTTTCGCCGCATGCTCGACGAGCGCGGCAAAGATATCGATGCCGTAATCGTCACCATTCCCGATTTCATGCACACCACCGCCGCCGTCGCCTGCATGGAGCGCGGCAAGCACGTGTACACGCAGAAGCCGCTCACCCGTACCGTCTGGGAAGCCCGTCTGATGCGCGACACAGCCAACAAGTACAAGGTGGCCACCCAGATGGGTAACCAGGGATATTCCAATGAAGGAACCCGGCAGGCCGCCGAAATGGTCTGGGCGGGCGAGATCGGCGATGTAACGGAAGTGCATGCCTGGACCGATCGCCCGTGGTGGCCACAGGGCCTGACGGATATCCCGGCCGGAGACGTGGTTCCCGAGACGCTCGCCTGGGACCTGTGGCTGGGCGGGGCCGAAAATCGCCCGTATACTTCCGGCGGCAAGGGCTATCCCAACCAGTACGGCTATTTCTACCAGCCTTTCAACTGGCGTGGTTTTTTCGATTTTGGCTGCGGTTCTCTCGGCGACATGGCCTGCCACATTCTGGGCGCGCCCAATCTCGCGCTGCATCTGGGCGCTCCCACCAGCGTCGAGTGCATCCATAAAGATGGGCTCAGCGACTTTCAGTTTCCGAAGACGTCCACTATCCGCTACGATTTCCCCGCCCGCGGCAATATGCCTCCGGTCAAGGTCTTCTGGCACGATGCCATGAAAGAGGCGCCGAAGTTCGATGGGGTTCCGGCGGGAGAATTGCTGGGCGACCTTCCCTCGCGCCCCCGTCCGCAGGGACAACCTCCGGCTTCGCCGCCCCTGACAGGCTTCATCGGCCGTGTATTCGATTGGGAGAATTTCCAGACCAACAGTCTGGCGCCCGACGCGCGCGTCCCTTCACCCAACGGCAGTGTGTTCATCGGATCGAAAGGCATCCTGACCACCGGCACTTACGGTGAACAGACGCGCCTGATCCCGGTGGCGAAAATGCGGGATTACCATTTCCCCGAGCCCCTGCTCACGCGCTCGCCCGGGCATTACCGCGATTGGATTCGCGCCTGCAAGGGCGGCGATCCGGCCTGTTCCAATTTCAATGTGGCCGCGCCGTTTGTCGAGTGGATGCTGCTCGGCGTGATCGCCGTCCGCGTCGACGGCAAGCTCGAATGGGATGCCGCTCGCGGGCGCTTCACCAACAATGCCGATGCCAATAAGTACTTGAAGCCGTCCTTCCGCAAGGGCTGGACTCTCAGTTAGTTCGCTTCACCGTACGAATTTCTGCACCCGCCGGCCCTCCACCTCGCCAGTGTATACGTTGCCTTTCGAATCGACAGTCACCGAGTGCACATTGCGGAACTGTCCCGCCATGTGGCCCGACTCGCCGAACGATCCCACCACCCGCATCGAATCGGTCCGTAGTATCCAGACTTTGTCGTTGGTTCCGTCGGCGACATAGAGATACTTCTGGTCGGGAGTGAAATCGATATCGAAGACCGAACCGTCGACCACGGTCTTCGTCGCGACAAACGCTTCTTTGACAAACGTTCCGTCCCGATGAAAGATCTGAATACGGTCGGCATTGCGATCGCAGACGTAAACCAGCCCGTCGTGCGCCATGGTCACGCAGTGCACACCGCTCGAAAACGATGTCGAAGGCGGCGCTTGCGGATCGTACTTCGCTGCCGGGCCCTCAACCGGCTTTCTTCCGTACGCGCCCCACATGCGTCTGAACGCGCCAGTATCCGCGTCATAAACAATCAGGCGCCGCGCGCCTCCATCCCCGTCCGCAACGTAGAGTTCGTTGGCGTGGGGATCGACAAACAGATCCGCCGGCTGCCTGCCCAGGTTGGTGCTGTTGTTACTCGCTTTCTCACCGGGCTTCAGAGGCTGACCCATCTGCAGCAGAAACTTTCCATCGGCGGTGAATTTCAGGATGCGCCCGAAGCCCTCGCCGCCAACGCCGCTGATCCAGACGTTGCCTTTGTAATCGACGAAGAGCCCGTGCTCGTGCGTGGGCCAGTCGTAGCCGGGACCCGGCCCGCCCCACGCGCGTACCACTTTCCCCTGCGCGTCGAATTCGATCACGGGCGGCGCGGGCGTGGTCGAAGTCGACGCCCGCTGCAATATCCAAAGATGGTCATGGGCGCCGAGGGCCGTACCGCACACCTGCCCAAGTACCCAATTGTTGGGCAACGGTTGCGGCCAGGAGGCATCGACCTTGACCACAGGTATCTGGCCCAGGCCTGCACTGCACAAAATCAAGAATAATAGAAACCGGCGCATACCGAAGAAACCATACCAGACCCCGCCGGGTGTAAATTGATTGCAAATGAAATTCCTCGCCTTAGCCGCCTTCCTTGCCGCACTCACGCCCCTGATCGGGCAACAGCCGAAGCCGCAGTACACCGAAGTGTGGGAGCCTGTGCCCAAAATCGTCACGCCGGGCGCAGACAACGCGGCGCCGCCCTCCGACGCAATCGTGCTGTTCGACGGCCGGAATCTCGACGAGTGGGTCTCGGCCCAGGACAAGTCGCCGGCCCGATGGATCGTGGCAAATGGCGTCCTGACCGTGAACAAGGCTCCGGGCGTCGGAAACATCGAAACCAGACGCACGTTTAAAAATTACCAACTCCACATCGAATGGAAGATTCCCGAGGGCATCACCGGCACGGATCAGGCGCGCGGCAACAGCGGCGTTTTTCTGGCGTCTACTGGCCCAGGCGACGCCGGATACGAGCTGCAGATTCTCGATTCCTACAACAACAAGACCTACGTCAACGGCCAGGCCGGCAGCATGTACAAGCAGGCCATTCCTTTGGTCAACCCGAATCGCAAGCCCGGCGAGTGGCAGACATACGACGTGATCTGGACCGCGCCCGTGTTCAACTCCGATGGCTCGCTCAAAACTCCTGCGTATGTCACCGTGATCTTCAACGGCGTGCTCGTGGAGAATCATTTCGAGATGAAAGGCGAGACGCTCTACATCGGCCAGCCATTCTACAAGAAATACGACAGAGCGCCGATTAAACTGCAGGCCCACGGAGACCGCAGCGAGCCGATCTCCTTCCGCAATATCTGGGTCAGGGAACTCAATTGAAAGGCCTGGCTGCGCTCGTCATATTTCCGATCCTGCCTTTGTGTGGACAATACACGGCTCGCCAGATCGGCGCCGTGGTCCAGTTGGAAGACACGCGGAATCAAACCGTGGTCACGGTTACACCCGCCATCGGCGCTCTCGCCATTGAAATCAGAGTCAAGGGCACCAACATCCTTCGCGCCAACTGGAATACGGTGGACGAATTCCTCGCCAAGCCAACCTCCACAGGCGTGTCGTACAGAGGCCCCTGGTTCAACCGACTCGATGAGCACGCATTCTGGGCCAATGGGAAAAAGTATGTGTTCAACGATGGCCTGGGAAATATCCGCGGCCAACAGGCCATGAGCGGGTTCCTCATGACCGACCCTGTGAACCAATGGCGCCTGATTGACTTCAGGTCGGACACGAACGGAGCGTGGGTGACCAGTAAGCTCGATTTCTACCGGCATGCCGACTGGATGGCTCAATGGCCATTCGCGCATACCGTGGAAATTACCTACCGGCTGGAGAACGGGGTGCTCGAGGTGCGCACTCGTGTGGAGAATCTCAGCCTGGAACCAATGCCGGTCGCGTTCGGCTTTGAGCCGGGATTCCGCTTGACCGATGCGCCGCGCGACGAATGGACATTGGGAATTGGCGCCCGTCGCACGTGGCTGCTCACAGCGGCGAAAATGCCGACCGGAGAAGTTCGAACCGTGGAAGAAGTTTACGGAACCCGGCAGAACCTTGCGCTGAAGGGGCTGAAACTCGATAACCAGTTCGCGGACTTCGAACGCGACGCCGCGGGACGCTGTTTGTTCTGGCTGCAGGGCAAAAAGCAGAGAATCGAATTGCTGCTCGGACCGCATTGGCAAGCCATGGGAATTTATGCGCCCGAACCGTCCGCTAACGTTCCCGGCTTCGTGAACCTGGAACCTGCCACCTCCATCACCAATGGAATGAACCTTGCGCATCGCGGCGTCTACAAAGAACTCCAGACCATCCCGCCAGGTGAAATGTGGGAAGAAAGCTTCTGGATCCGCACCAGCGGATTTTAGTTTGCGCCGTGCGCCCTCGCCGCGCATGTTAAGAGCGTAGAGCCCATATGCGGTGGATCTCCTCTTGTTCAGAAAGACCCCGTGATCCCCACGCGTGCAGCCGGGGGGTTTTATGAGCGCAAAAACTCCAAATACCCTGCCACCCATGCCTATGATGGAAGAATTATTGCGGAAGGGCTCGGGCCCCGGGCCCCATAAACACAGTTGGTCCGACGAAACCTTTTACATGCTCGATGGTGAGATTACGGCGACGAAATCAAGACGGCGCGAACCGGTGACTGCGTTCTCCCCCCGATGAATGCCTCCGGGATTATCAGGATGACCCTTGAACGTCTGAGCAGATAACTTCTGAGCAGATATGGAATGGACATGTTGCCTGGTCCCCGATCCTCTGCGTCCTGAAGGTACTGGCGCCGCCGCCTGATTTCGCCGAGCTGCCGCCGGCCTGACAGCACACTAGCGGCCCATCCAGCCCCCATCGACGATCAGCAAATGCCCGTGGATATAGTCGCTGGCATCCGAAGCGAGGAACACCGCCGCACCACACAGATCGCGCGGATCGCCCCAGCGCCCGGCGGGGATCCGTTCCAGAATCTGGCGATTACGGGTTTCGTTTTGCTGCAGCGCCGCCGTGTTGTCCGTGCGCATGTAGCCGGGCGCGATGGCGTTCACATTGATTCCCTTACCCGCCCATTCGTTGGCCAGAGCTTTGGTCATTTGCGCTACCCCGCCCTTGGCCGCGGCGTAAGCGGGTACCGTGATGCCGCCCTGAAACGAGAGGATCGACGCGATGTTCACGATCTTGCCGCGTCCGCGCGTCAGCATGTCGCGTCCCGCCAACTGACTCAACTGGAAGAGACTGGTGAG
>Ga0302320_10017050_pt1 | contig 14777 bp, 15 predicted proteins | sample Bog_T0_3_FD_202130 | JGI IMG/M metagenome (GOLD analysis project Ga0302320, IMG submission 202130) | Peat permafrost microbial communities from Stordalen Mire near Abisko, Sweden - Bog_T0_3 | ecosystem: Environmental > Terrestrial > Soil > Wetlands > Peat | place: Sweden: Abisko, Stordalen Mire...
CTCGATCAGAGTCTGGTTGCCGGTCACACGCGCCACGGTGTCGAGACTGCGTTCTCCCCGCTGTCCGGTAAAGACAGTCATCCCGCCCATCGCGGCGATCAGCAGGGTCAGCATGCCGAATCCCAGCAGCAGACGGGCTGCAATTTTCAGTCGACTCAGCATATCGGACTCCGCAATGGCCTTCGGTAAACACTGTCAGGACTCTAGATCGCTGGCTCCGGCAGGTCGATCCGATCAATAGATGGCCTGCCCGTCGCCGGGCCGCGACATCAAGTCGGTTTCCGCGCTGGCCTATTCGATGTAAGGTCGGCGCAAGGCCTGCACCGCGCCACTTGTCGGAACCCTGTCGGTTATGGACCAGGATCACCCCCCGCCGCCGGCCGCGCGACACAGTACGCTGGACGCGCTGGCCAGCGGTTCCTTCTGCCGAGTCGCCGATGCCAGACCGTTTTCCGGCAACCAGGTGCGCCTGCTGCAGGATGGCGCCGGCAATTATCCGGTCTGGCTCGACGCCATCGCGGCCGCCGAGCGAAGCGTCGAGCTGGAGAATTATCTGATCAAAGCCGATGCGGTCGGCCAAAGCTTCGCCGACGCCTTGACGGCGGCGGCCAAGCGCGGGGTCCGCTGCAAGGTGCTGTATGACTGGCTCGGCTGCCGCAGCAAGACACCGGGCAGCTTCTGGCGCGCCCTCGGCAGCGCCGGTGTCGAGGTGCGCTGCTATAATCCGCCGCAGCTCGGCAATCCGTTACAGTGGGTCAGTCGCGACCACCGCAAGGTGCTGTGCATCGATGGAAGCATCGGTTTCACCGGCGGATTGTGCATCGCCCAGGACTGGCTGGGCGATCCGGTGCACGGTATTCCCGGCTGGCGCGACATCGCGATCGAACTGCGGGGACCGGCCGCCGCCTATCTGTCGCAGGCCTTCGCCGACAGCTGGCACAGCGCCGGCGCCGGCGCCGTCATCCCGACGGGTGAACCGCCGCTGCCCAACCCCGAAACGCCGGCGGGAGGCATCGCGGTGTGGATCATCGCCGGCCAACCCGACAGTATGGGTCTCTACCGTCTGGAACAGCTGGTGGCGGAAATCGTCGAGCGGTCGCTGTGGCTTTGGGACGCCTATTTCGTCGCCACCACCGGCTATGTGCGCGCCTTGACCGCCGCCGCCCAGGCCGGTGTCGATGTCCGGATATTGGTGCCGAATGCAAGCAATCTCAAACTGGTGCGCACGATATCGCGCGCCGCCTATCGTCCCCTGCTGGAGGCCGGCGTGCGGGTTTTCGAATGGAATGGGCCGATGATGCACGCCAAATCCGCGGTCGCCGACGGCTGTTGGTCGCGCGTCGGCTCCAGCAATTCCAATCTCGCCAGCTGGATCAGCAACCGCGAACTGGACGTCACCATCCATGACGAAAGCCTGGCCCGCGAGATGGAGGCGCAATATCGGCGGGATCTCGAAAATGCCACGGAAGTCCTGCTCGAATCCAAAAACAAAACTTCAGACGAGGTCGCTGGCCCGCCCCGCTATCGTGGGCGGGGGAGCGCCAGTCGGCTGCTTGCCACCGCGGTCGGGCTCGGCAGCGCGGTGGGTGCGACACTGGCGCGGCATCGCGTGATCGGCGCGTCGGAATGGCGTTTCATCGCTGCAGCCGGCATATTGCTTATGCTGTTTGGCGTTGCCACCCTGTTGTTGCCGCGGCTGGTCGCCTATCCGATCGGTGCCGCGGCGGCCTGGGTGGGGGTCAGTCTCCTGCTGCGCGCCCGCGGTTTGCGCCGAACCAAGGTGCCCGACCGGACCCGACCGCAATGAAGATCATCAGCTGGAATCTTTTGCACCGCAGCGGCGCCTGCCTCGACGAGGTCGTGCGCCTGGTGGAGCAAGAGGCGCCGGATCTGCTGCTGATGCAGGAAGCGACGCGATCGATCGACGCCCTGCCGGCCCGATTGGGCGGCTATTGCGCCCGCCATCTGTTGCCCGAGCGACGGCACGGTCTGGCCGCCTGGAGTCCGCGCCCGTTCCGGGCTGCGCCCACTACACTTTTGCTGGAACCGGGATTGATCGTCAAAAGGGTCTGTCAACTGCTCGATTTGCCGGAGCTGGCTGCCGCCAATGTGCATCTGTCCCATGGCCAATGGCTCAATCGTCGGCAATTGCGCCAGATTTTCGCGATCCTGCCGGCGCGGGCCGCCGTACTCGGTGATTGCAATATGGTGGGACCGTCTCCCGGTCTGGGCTTTCGTGAAGTCGGACCGCGGAAAACGACCCATTGGGCTGGCCGCGTGCTGCCGCTTCGACTGGACCGTTGCTTCATACGCGATCTCGAATGCTGCGAGGCACGCGCGCTGGCGAGGGGAAATTCGGATCACCGCCCGATCCTGGTCAGGCTGGAGCCGCCGGGAAGTCGAAGCTGACCCACGCAAAATCCCGCCGGCCCAGCGGGGAAAGGTGGGCCGGCGGTATTGTGCCGGCGGTTCGAGGGGGGGATTTCGAGCGCCGAGCGACCACGGGGGGAGTGGTCATGACCAATCCGGTCAGTACCCATACATTAGCCAAACAAGATCGCGCTGCCTATCCTCGGAGTTTACCTAGACGCGGGCCTCGCACTGGGTAGTTTCCGATGCCAGACGCGATGACGGCGCAGCGTTACTGTGTCGTCCTGCGATCAACCCCTGCCGCTGCCGCGAGGCGGCGGTCGGCTATTTTGGCAAAGGGAATTCCGATGACATTTCTCGACTTCAAGACCGCAACCCTGATACCTGCCTTGCGTAGTTTCGCCGGGGTGGCCGTGCTCGGCAGTGCGGTCATAGCCCTGCCCTTGGCGGCGCAAAGCACTGACGCTGCCGCGCCGCGCGCTACCCACGCCGCAGCGCATCACGCCGGGGCCAAGCATGAGAGCGTCGAGCAGCGCATCAGCGCCCTCCACGCGGACCTCAAGATCACCGCCGATCAGGAAGCCGCCTGGAGCGCCGTGGCCCAGACCATGCGCGATAATCACGCGGCGATGGAGAAGCTGGTGGCGGAAGGGTCGCAAACGACAGCGCAAACCGTCAGCGCCGTGGACGATTTGAGGCGCTATGAAAAATTCACTCAGGCACATGTCGATGGATTGAAGTCCCTGATTGAGTCGTTTTCGACCCTCTATGACTCGATGCCTCAATCGCAGAAACTTGTCGCCGACCATGTCTTCCAGAGTTTCGGACATCGGGCACCCCCTCCGAAAAGCTGACCCCTGACTGCGACGGGCGAAGGTCCCGGCATGTTCATTTTTCGTCACCGGAGGTCGCCATGACCGCTACCCACTCTCCTTTTTCTAAGCGCTCGATGAGACGCACACTCGGCCTGCTTGCCGTCGTCTGTTTCGCTTTCGCCGTGGCGGTCGCCCCGGCGACGGCCGGACAGCATGGCGGCGGTGGCGGACATGGCGGTGGCGGTGCTGGGCATGGCGGCGGTGGTGGCGGACATGGCGGCGGTGGCGGCGGGCATGGCGGCGGTGGCCACGGCGGAGGCTATCATGGCGGAGGTTGGGGCGGCGGCTATTACGGTCCGCCGCCGGTGGTCTACCCGTCGCCTTATTATTGTGCACCGCCGGTGATCTATGCTCCCGGGATCGTGGTCGGCGTCCCGGCCTATGGTTGCCTTTAACCGATTCTGCGAAGGCAGGTGCGCCTGCATATGGCAGTTCGAGTGACAACGGAGCCTGACATGATTTTTCAATCGACCTGCGCCGCGCGTTTGGCGCTTGCCTTGTGTTGTGCGCTGGCCGGCCCGCTGGCAGTGGCTAAAGATCGGGCGGCAGACGGCAACGGCGATGCGGCAAAAGCCGCGGTATGCCACAAGGATCTTCAAGATTTCGACAGCCATCTGGACAAGGACGGCTATTGGCTGGGGGCGACCGGCTATGGTTATGGCTATCCGATGGATGGCTATGGCTATGGTTATCCGATGTACGGTCCGTCGGCGATTGCCGGAGACGACTATCACTTTACCCGGCCCGGCCATCAGGTTCGCGTGCTGCTGGCCGCCGCCAAGATCCTCGCCAGCCGTGGCCAGCAGACATCCTGCGAAGCCGTGCTGGCCGCCACCCGCGACGTCTACCAGGTTTACCTCGCCCAACTGAAAGGCCAGAGCGCGCCCTTGGTCGATGCCGATGCCTGGCGCCGGTTGCAGATCGGGGCGGCTCAGCCGGTGACGACGGCCTCGCTGGCCTTGAGCTCCGAACAACTGCTGGGTATGGACGTTCGCACGACGCAGAACCAATCGCTCGGCAGTATCGACGATCTGGTGTTGAACCCGACCTCCGGCAAAATCGCCTATCTGGTCATCGTCTATGGCGGATTCCTGGGCATCGACGAAAAGCGGGTGCCGGTGCCGTGGGAGGATTTCAAGATTACCCCGAGCCAGACTCTGCTGGTGATCGACAGCACGGCGCCGATTTTGGCGGCCGCCCCGCGCGTCAAGGAATCCCAGCTGACCGGTCCGGGACCGGCCGATTTGCCCAAATCCAAGATCGATGCCTATTGGCAGACCCAGTTCGCCACAGCTGGGAAGTAGCCGCCCACCGGCACTGCGGTGCCGACAGAAAGAGGATGAAATGGGGCGGCTCGGCGCCGACTGGCGCCGCGCGCAAGCGTTTGCGCGGAAACCAAGCGAACGAGTCGACGCGGGTGGCGCAGCCACGCGAAGCGAAGCGATGCTCCGCGGAGATGGAAGGCGAGACTTGCGAGCCGACCTCGAGCGCCCGGCGCTAAGGGCTATTTTAGCTCAGCTGAAATCGGACTGTCCGGGCACCGCCTGGTCGCCCTGGCGCAAGAACCGCAGCATGGCAGCGGCGTAGCGTAGCTGTGCGATCAAGGCATTCAGCTGGCCGGCCATTTCGACGCAGACGAGATAGGCATCGCGCTCGGCAGTGTCATTGCCGCGCACCAGACTTTCCGCTTCCGCGGCCACCGTCAGTGCAATCGCATTGATCTCGTAAGCCAGCACGGCAACGGTGACTTCCGGCTTGACCAGATTATGCGACGCAATCATAGCGAACCCTTCCTGCGCTGGCCGACCCGGAGTGAAGCGGTCCGCCGTGGATTTTAAAATCGACCCTGCGCGAGAGACTGATTTGACGCCCCCAGGCTGGAAAGACTCGGATTATACTCATCGGCTTCCGAACCTTTGCGGCGGGCCCGATGAAATTCACTCCGGTACTGATTGTGTTCGCCGTCTTCGCCATCGCGACGGCACTTTGGCAGCTCCATCTGGCGCAGACGGGTGTCGCGATCAGCGCGGTCACCATCGATTCGACACCGGCGATGATCTATCGCCCGCTGTCCAAGGCGCTCGGTCCCGTGGTGGTGATCGCGCATGGTTTCGCCGGATCACAACAATTGATGCAATCATTCGCGCTCTGCTTCGCGCGCAACGGCTATATCGCCGTAACCTTCGACTTCCCCGGGCATGGGCGCAATCCCAAGCCGCTGAGCGGCAGCATCACCGACGAGACCGGGGCAACGCGGCTGCTGGTGCAGGAGACAGCGCGCGTCGCCGCCTTTGCCCGCCCGCTCGGCGACGGCAGGCTGGCGGTACTGGGCCACTCGATGGCGTCCGACATCGTCGTCCGCTTCGCGCAAACCACGCCCGATATCGCCGCCACCATCGCCGTCTCGATGTTCTCGCCTGCGGTTACCGCGACCAGGCCGGCCGATCTGCTGGTCATCGTCGGCGATTGGGAATCCCGTCTCAAGCAGGAGGCGTTGCGGGCCATCGCGCTCGCGATCGAGCCAATGGCGGCGGCACCGGGCATCACCTATGGCGATGTGGCAGGGGGAACCGGCCGACGTGTCAGTTTCATCCCCACCAGTGAGCATGTCAGCGTCCTGTTCAGCCGTGACAGTCTGGGCGAGGCACTGGCCTGGCTCGACCAGGCCTTCGGCACACTGCGCACCCGACCGCCCGTGCTCGACGCTCGTGGTCGCTGGATTCTGTTTTTGCTCGCCGGCAGCGTGCTGTTGGCCTACCCCTTGACGAGGCTGTTGCCGCGCCTCGCGGTCCCGACGGTATTGCAAACTACCCAGCAAAAGCCCGGATGGCGGCGGCTGTGGCTGCCTTTGCTGCTGCCTATGCTGGTCACGCCGCTGGTTTTGCGGCTGCTGCCGACCCATTTTCTGCCGGTGCTGGTGGGCGACTATCTGGCGGCGCATTTCGCGCTGTATGGGCTCTTGACCGCGCTCTGCCTGCTTTGGGTCGGCCGTGACGACGCCCGCGCCCTGCCAAGCCTTGTCTCGCTGCCGGCCTTTGCCGGCGCCGCGCTTGCCGTCATCGCCTTTGGTTTTGTCGGGCTGGTATGGCCGATCGACAGTTATCTGACGTCTTTCGTGCCCGGACCGGAACGTCGGATTCTGGTGCTGTTGATGCTGGTCGGCACGCTGGCCTTCTTCTGCGCCGACGAGTGGCTGACGCGTGCCGTCTCGGCGCCGCGCGGCGCCTATGTGATGACCAAGGTCGCGTTTCTGCTGTCGCTTGCGCTCGCGGTCGCGCTGGATTTCGAACAGCTATTTTTCCTCGTCATCATCCTGCCGGTAATCCTGCTGTTTTTTTTGGTCTACGGCCTGTTGAGCGGATGGGTATATCGCCGCACCGGCCATCCGTGGGTGGCGGGACTCGCCAACGCGGTGGCCTTCGCCTGGGCGATCGGCGTTACCTTTCCGCTGCTGGCGGGATGACCGCGGCCAGCCGCCACGGCAAAAACTCGCCGGCGCGAAACGGCATCAGCGCGGAATCGTCGGGACCCTGCAGGGTTGGCGGCACCTGCACCGCCTGGCGTTCCAGCACGATCTCGCCTTGATTCAGCGGCAAGCCATAGAATCTCGCGCCCTGCTCGGCGGCGAAACCCTGCAGACGGCCCAACGCGCCTTCTTCGTCGAACACTTGCGCATAGCATTCGATGGCGAAAGGCGCGTTGAAAATACCGGCGCAGCCGCAGGCGGATTGCTTGCGCGCCAGTGTGTGCGGCGCCGTGTCGGTACCGAGAAAAAATTTCGGCGAACCGGAGGTGGCGGCGCGGCGCAAGGCCAACCGATGCTGCTCGCGCTTGGCGACCGGCAGGCAATAGAAATGCGGGCGGATGCCGCCTTCGAACAGGGCGTTGCGGTTGATCTGCAGGTGGTGCGGGGTAATGGTGGCGGCGAGGTTGGCGGTGCTCTCCAGCACGAAATCGACGGCGTGGCGCGTCGTGATATGTTCGATGACGATCTTCAAATCGGGAAAATCGACCACCAGCCGCGCCAGCACCCGATCGATGAAAACCGCTTCGCGATCGAAGATGTCGATTGTGGGGTCGGTCACTTCGCCATGCAGCAAAAGCGGCATGCCAGCCTTCTGCATCGCCTCCAGCACCGGCGTGATCCGCCCGATGTCGGTGACGCCATGCTCTGCATTGGTGGTGGCATGCGCCGGATAGAGCTTGGCGGCAAAAAAGATGCCCTCGGCATGACCGCGCACGATCTCGTCGGCGCCACTGGCATCGGTCAGATAGCAGGTCATCAGCGGGGTAAAGCCGGCATCGGCACCGACCGTCTCCAGAATGCGGCCGCGATAGGCGGTTGCCGCCGCCCGACTGGTCAGTGGCGGATCGAGGTTCGGCATCACCACCGCGCGGGCGAATTGGCGGGCGGTAAAGGGCGCCACCCGCGCCAGCATCGCGCCGTCGCGCAGATGCACATGCATATCGTCCGGCCGCCGCAGCACCAGACGGGAGGGCGAATCGCGCGTCGGCGGCAGGATTTCGGATGTCGGCATCAAGCGATTCTCCCGGGAACTGCCATCGGTTACCATAGGAGGGCAGACAAATTAAGTTTTTCTCGCGGGTTCGGTCGGGAGCGCCAGGCGGCGCGCGATGTCGGCCAGAATATCGCTCGGCCGACCATCGGCATCGACGACGATCGGATGTTCGTCGGCGGTGGGCTCCTGCAACGTGGCGAATTGGCTCTCCAGCAGTCCGACCGGCATGAAATGTCCCTTCCTCGCTTCCAGGCGGGCCCTCAGCAAACCGATGGATCCGCGCAGATAGATCAGTGCGATACCGGAACGGTCACCGACCAGCCTGTCGCGATAGGAACGCCGCAACGCCGAACAGGCCACCACGCCGCCTTGGCCGCGCGCCCGCCAGTTCTCAATGCAGTGAGCGATGTCGGCCAGCCAGGGCCATCGATCCTGGTCGCTGAGCGGTAAGCCTGCCCGCATTTTCGCAATATTGGCGTCCGAATGGAGTTCGTCGCCGTCCTGGAACGGGCAACCGAGCAAGGCGGCGAGGCCCTGGGCAAGGGTGCTTTTGCCCGACCCGGAAACACCCATGACAATCGCGACCAAGCGACGCGCGGGCGTCTGCCTTTCGTTTGGTTGATGGTTCGTCACCGTCGCCGCACAGCTGTAATCACGCCAAACTAGCACGTGGCGAACCGGCCGGTAACCGTCAATTCGACAGAGGATAGCGTTTGATCAGCTGTTGCTGGCGCAAATGCAGCCGGGCCAGCATGGCCAGCTTGATGGGCGGGTTGCCGCGTCGTCGCATGGCGTCACCGACTTCGAACAGCAGCCTTTGCTTTTCAAAAACGATGGCATAAGCCTCGCGCAAGCTGAATTTCGGGTCCCAGGCATGTACCGCTTCCGACCCGGCACCATTGACTTCGAAAATAGTGAACCCCAATCCCTGCGCCAGCGCCGCCAGCGAGTCGTAGCGAATGTCAAACCGTCCGACATGGAACTCGGTCATGTCACGGGCGATGGCGTCGACCGCATCGGTCATCGCCTCGGTGATCATCGCGGTGGCATCCTGATAAAGGCCTCCGACCCGTGTCGAGCCGATGGTCGACAGGCGCACCACCTGTCCGGCCTTTGGTATGATGGCGATATCGCAAAGCGGCTCGCTCAAGCCGTCCCGGCCCAGACGGCCAAGCCGCGGGTCGTCCGCCATCAGCTGGCGTATACTGCGTCGGCCGTCGCCGACGACGCGCGGAAAATGGCGCAGCAGGACACCAATCAACCGCCCCCGGCGCTGCCCCGGGCGGCGGACATAATAGAGGCCGGCCTCCCCCTCCTGCGGCAGAAAACGCTGCAGCAGGAGCCGCTCGCCGCGCGGAAATCGGCTCAGATAGGCCGCCAGTTCACCGTCATTGGCGACCAGACGTACCCCGAAACCGCACCAGCCGATGTCGGGCTTGACGATCAGTGGGTAGTTCAATCCCGCTTCGGCCATCGCCGCCCGGGCCAGCGCCGCGCTGTCAGGGCCAAGATGGACCATGCCGACGAAGCGCGCAGTGGCGGCCAGCGCATGCGACCCCATGGTGGCAAAGTAATCGAGCTTGCCCTCGCCAACCAATCCGCCGGCCGGAATGGCTGGATTGGCGGTCGAGGGCAGCGACAGCGATCGATAGCGCATCGACAGCCACAGCCACTGCAGGATCATCGGGATCAGATTGAGCCATTTCGGCAAACGCTCCAAACGGCCGACGGTCGGAAACGCGGCGGCGGTCATCAGTCCTCAACTCGGAAATGAATTGGTTTGAAGGCAAAATTGTTGCTCAGGCCGGCCGAACAGGCGGTCAATCCGACGATCAGGTCCATCTCGGCCTGGAAGACCACACTGTCGCCCGGCTTGCTGCGCGGCGGCAGCACCTGAATAGTGCCACTGGTAGCGTCGACCGCCACGTTCATAAAGCAATTGAAGGCTGTCGGGATCGCATCGGGCAAGACGCCATAAGGCGCGAGCACGGCGGCGAGATGGCCGAAACAGCCTGGAGCGGGGTCGGGATCGTCATAGAGGATACGAAACATCTCGGGCGAGCAGGGTGCCAGCAGGAAATCGTGACGCCCGACCGCGTCGGCAACAATCCGCAGCATCGGCCGCGACCGGTTGGAATAGAGTGGGTCGCTGGTGCTCAGATAGATACGGCCGGCATAGTCGATGCTGCGGCCCGAGGAAATTGCTTCCCTGACGTCGTGCCTATTGAACGCGACCAGGTCGGCGACCTGTTCCCCCTCCGGGTCGATGACAGTGAGACTCTGTCCGCTGGACAGGACGAAAGCTGTGGCGCTGCGGGGAGCGATCACCCCCTTCACAAGGGATCGCCGCGTCGGGTGGTGAACGGGCATTGCCAAGCACTGGCAACCCGACGGCCGCTATACTGCCTGGCTTCCGACGCCTCGCCAAAGTCGGCCAACATTGGGTTCAGGTCGCCTTCGTTGGCGATCTCACGGTTGCGTACGGTGTTGCGCAGCCGCCCATAACTTCCGTCCTGCTTGAGCCGGCGGAATTGCGCGTGCGGATTGAAGGCCAGCGTCGCCATCGGCGCGCGGCGTGCCAGCCGGCTGGCTCCCGGATGCAGGCCGACCACGAAAAAAGCGGTGCCGCCCAGGCTCAACCCAAAATTCTCCGAACCGGGATCGCTGGATACGCTGGAGTCCCAGGCGAAATCGAGGCGATCGGCGTCATGCAGGGCTTGCAGTCTTTGCCACAGATAGGTCTCGAATGCGATCTCGGACAAGGGCGGCGTCAGCGGAAAAAGCACCACGATGGCGAACAGCTCGGCGACCGCCGCGCTCGCCTCCGGCTTTTGCTGCAGCGCTGCGAGAACCTCGCGATCGGCGCTGCTACAGCGCAAATCGCCACCGACGATCATGCGCAAACCGTTGCGTGCCAAAGCCGATTTGGCGCCGACGCAGGGAAAGCTCGGATCGCTGATGAAGTCGCGGAAAATATCGACCGACTGATCGAGAACATCCATGGCTGCATTGACCCCGATTAAGGCGCTGTCTTGCCTGAACCAATCCACGATGGCACCACTAGACGAGAGTCGCCTGCAAGGTGATCTCTGCGACGCCGGCCAGCGCTTTCGATAATGGGCATTCTTGCTTGGCTTTGGCGGCGATGGCCTGGAAGGTGGCTGGGTCGATCCCCGGTACCGAGGCCCGCAGCGTCAGGGCGATGCGGTCGATCGCAAAACCCTCGCCTTGCTGGCTCAGGCGTACGCTGGCCACAGTGTCGATCTCGGTGGTGGCCAAGCCGGCTTTGTCGCAAGCAAACGAAAATGCCATGGTGAAACAGGCGGCGTGGGCGGCGGCCAACAGCTCTTCCGGGTTGCTGCCGCGCCGGTCGTCCTCGAAGCGGCTGGCGAACCCATAGGGATATTGTTTCAGCGCTCCGGTCTCGGTGGTGATCTTGCCCTGCCCCAGCTTGCCGCCACCCTGCCACTGCACCGTGGCGGTCTTTTCCGACATGTTGTCCGCTCCTGCTTCGCAGTTTCAGGTTACCTGTCCAACCCAGCCGGCAGGAGATTCGGAAAATACCTATCCTGTGTCCCGCCCGCCTAGGGCTAACGATCCAGCCAGCTGGCGATCACCGCCTTTCGCCGCGGCGTCAAGCGTGTGCGGTTGTAGGCGTCGGCCGCCATCTTGATCGCCTGCGCCTGGGTCGGATAGGTATGGATGACGCGGGCGAGCTGGCGCAAGCCTACGCCCGCGCTGATGGCCAAGGACAGTTCGTTGATCATCTCGCCGGCGCGGCTGGCGACCACGCTGGCGCCGAGAATTCGGTCGGTGCCCTCACGCACATGGATCTTGACGAACCCCTCATCCTCGCCGTCGGTCACGGCACGATCCACATCATGCATCAGCACCGTGAATGTCTTGACCGGGATCGACCGATCCCACATATCCCGCAGATAGAGACCGACATGGGCGATCTCGGGATCGGTGTAGGTGCAACAGGGGATGGCAAGCGCACTCACCCGTTGCCGACCCAGAAACAGCGCATTAGCGACCGCAATCCGCGCTGAGGCCTCGGCAGCATGGGTATATTTGTCCGCCATGCAGACGTCGCCGGCGGCATAGATGTGCGGATTGCTGGTACGCAGCAAGTCATCGACGGTTATGCCGACATCGGCAGTTGCGTCGACCATGACGGTGTCGAGGCGCAAATTCTCGATGTTGGGAGCGCGACCGACTCCGACCAGGATGGCATCGACGGTCACGCTGAAGCGATCGCCGTCGCACTGCAAATCGACGATTTTGCTGTCGCCGTCAGTCCTGACCGCGACGGCGTTGGTATTGGGATGAATCGCGACACCGTCTTTGGCAAGGGCGTCGGACAGGATTTGTGCTGCATCGCGCTCTTCGCGGGGAAGGAACATCGGTTCCTCCTGAACGATGAACACCTGGGCGCCGATCCGGCAATAGGCCTGCGCCATCTCGCAGCCGAGCGGGCCGCCCCCCAGTACCAGCAGCCGGCGCGGGCATTCCCGCAAGGCGAAGACAGTCTCATTGGTCAGATAACCGGCCGCCGCCAGTCCGGGAATCGCCGGTATCAGCGGTCGCGTGCCGGTAGCGATGATGGCCTTGCCGAACTGCAAAGTGGCGTCGGCCACAGCGACCAGGTCGCCGCCCCGGAATCTCGCCGCACCGAAATACACATCGACTCCGGCTTCGCGCAAACGCTGTGCCGAGGCAATCCGGCTCAGGCGGGCGCGGATCCGCTGCATGCGTGCCATCATCGCCGGAAAGTGGGCGTCAGCATTGCCCACGCTCTGCCAGCCGCAATCTTCCGCGGCGCGCATCTCGGCATAGAAACGCGCACTGCGGATGACCGCTTTGGATGACACGCAGCCGGCATTCAAGCGGACACCGCCGATCTGCGCGCTTTCGATCAGCGCCACCCTGGCGCCCAGTTCAGCAGCTTCGCGCGCTGCCGTAACGCCGGCCGGTCCGGCGCCGATCACGACGAGGTGATAGGGACTGCGCGGCACCGGATTGCGCCAGTTGGGCGGGTGGATATTATCGATCAGCGCCTCCAGCGGGCCGCTTTCGTCCAGATCGGGCGGCGCAACGTCATCGGTCATGACAACCAGCCACCGGTAAAGCCGGCCCGCAACAGACCGCGTCGCAAGTCAGGGCAGCGCCGCATCAGGGTCCAGATCATGCGAGTCCGATAATTCTCGATCATCAGGACGATGATTCCCTGATCGAGGCCAAACTGACCGGCTGCGACCCAGCCGCTGGCCCCAGCTCGCGCCAGCGTCGGGTTGAACCCGCTCGGCAATCTGGAATTTTCGATCATGTCGGGAAAGTGCCGGCAAAAATGTCGCAATGCCGACAAGCTGATCTCCGGTGCAAAGGGCAAGGAGGCCAGCGCCGCAGCGGGACCGATTGTGCCGTCATCGGGCCCGTAGGGCACACCGCGCGCGACATAGCCGAAAATCCGGCGTTTGCGACCATCCACCCGCATCGTCAAGGGCCCCGGTCCATCATTCGCGGTGAAGCCCCAGCAATCCGCCCCATAGGCCTTGAAGCCATAAGGATTGCGTCGCGCATATTCCTGCTGAACATAGGTGGCGCGGCGCGAATTTTCGAAATAATCGCTGCCTTTGGCGCGCATGAAACAATCCTGAATTCCTTCGAAATCGATCCAGGCATGCGAGAATTGGTGGATGAACAGCGGTCCCGCGTAGAGCAGGTTGATATCGTAGATGCTTTCCCACTGATAGGTCGCGGTCCAGGCCGCGAAGCTGTCATCGGCCAGCGGGTGGGTCGGCGACCCCAAACCCAGCGCGTAAAGAAGGCTGGCCTCGCTATAGCCTTCCCACCCGTAATGCAGGAATCCGCTTTTGGGCTTCCAACCCTGTCGTGCCGTTGCAGCGCCGTTGCATCCCCACCGCCAATCGACGCGGCGGACCATTCTATCGGCCTGTTCCCTTATCCGGCCCTCGCACGGGCTGTCGCGGTCATAATAGACGCTCGCCGTCAACACGCCGGCAAGCAGGAAAGTTGTGTCGATCAGGGACAGTTCCGACCGCCGGCTCCGCCGGCCTGTCGTCATGTCGAGAAAGTGATAATAGAATCCCTTATAGCCGGTCGCGTCCGGCTGTGCGCTTTGCACGCTGGCGCAGAAGAAATCCAAAGCCGCCAGGGTGAGGCGTGTCGCCTCGGCCCGGGTCATCCAGCCCCGCTCGACACCGACCGGGTAGCAGGACAAAGCGAATCCGACCACAGCGATGCTGGCGGGCGAGCCGGCGCGGCTGGTATCGGCCACCAGGCCGTTATCGGGATTGACATATTCGAGAAAATAGCCGAAGGCGGCGCGCTGAAACCGGTCGAGCAAGTCCTGCTCGGTTTCCGCTGCCACAAGGATGGTCATGCCGGAATGAAAGCGGGTTGGGCTCGGTGCACCGGTCCGTTTGCGCCGATCCGCATCTGCGTACCTCCTTGTCGGCCCCTGCACGGCATGATAGCCGCCGGTGAAGACTTCCGGGCAGGGTCGGAAATCACGCAGCGACGGCGCGTGGCCAGCGCCACCTGCGTGGTTTCCGAGTCTAGCCTTGGCATGCCTGGGCCGGTCATCGTTAGGCATCATGACTGTGCATGAATCAGACGTTACTGTGACGCGCAACCGGGACCTCGATCAACGCTGCATCGACACCATCCGCACTCTGTCGATGGATGCCGTGCAGCAGGCCGATTCCGGCCATCCCGGCACGCCGATGGCGCTGGCGCCGGTGATCTATACCCTGTGGCAGCACCATCTGCGCTTCGACCCGCTTGACCCGTCCTGGCTTAACCGCGACCGTTTCGTGCTGTCGAACGGGCATGCCTCGATGATGCTCTACGCGATGTTGCACCTTGCCGCCGTCAAGCGTAAGGACCCGGCGTCCGGACATGAGGGTGCAGCCGCAGTCACACTCGACGACATCAGGCGGTTTCGTCAGCTCGGCAGTCTTTGTCCCGGCCATCCGGAATACCGTCT
>Ga0302320_10017051_pt1 | contig 14777 bp, 14 predicted proteins | sample Bog_T0_3_FD_202130 | JGI IMG/M metagenome (GOLD analysis project Ga0302320, IMG submission 202130) | Peat permafrost microbial communities from Stordalen Mire near Abisko, Sweden - Bog_T0_3 | ecosystem: Environmental > Terrestrial > Soil > Wetlands > Peat | place: Sweden: Abisko, Stordalen Mire...
TTTATCCATTCCAGCCACGGTAACCCGACTTTTGGCACAACGTATCTTTTATCCGCTTCGGCAACCCTCTCCCGGGTAACAATACTTTTGGCGCAATTCGCCTCCCCCCATCGCGCTTTTTTCGTGGAACACCGCGCTTGCTTTCCCGCCCGTGCCCATCCATCCTGTTAGTTCATTAACAACCCCGCTTTGACGGGGCTTTTTTTACATGAGCAACATCGCAGACATGGGCCTGGATTTGGATAACCTGTTTCAACCCGCTTGGGCGCAGGGCAAATCCGAGGCAAACCGTTTTGAAAAATTCACCGGCAACGAGGGCGCCAGGCCCGAACGCAGACGCGGCGAGTCGGGCGACCGCCGTGACCGCGGGCCGCGCCGTGAAGGCGGGGGCGGCGGCGGCGCAGGCCGCCCGGCGCGCGCCGGCGGAGGCTTCGGAGGCGGGGGAGGCTTTGGGGGCGGCGGTGCCAGATTTGGCGACCGCAAAGGCGGACCGCGCCGGGATGATCGGCGCGACGAGCGTGGCGATGATCGGCGCGAGCGTCCCGCGCCGCCCGCGCCGCTGCCGGAGTTGAGCGTTGCGTTCATTCCCGAGGAAAAGGGGGTGGAACAGCTCGCCCGCCAAATCCGCATGACGGGCCGCGCGTATCCGCTCTTCCAAATCGCGCAATTGATTTTGCAGAAGGCCGAGCGCTATTCCGTGCTGCTCACCGCCAAGAAAAAGGCCGACGGCACGCCGGCGCAGCAGATCTACGTCTGCGCCCTGGATGACACGCCGTGGCTCAGCGAGGACGAGGCGGTGGCGCACGCGCTCAAGCACCATTTCGCCACGTTTTACCAGACCGACCGCACGCCGTGCGACCCGCCGAAGGGCGTCTATACGTTTGTGGCCCAATGCGGCTTGAGCGGCGCCATCCTGGGCCCGCCGAATTATCACGATTACCAGAACCAGTTGCGCAAGCTCCACGCGGAAAGGTTCTCGCGGATGCCGTTCGACATGTTCAAGGCGCGCGTGAAAATCGTCAAGGACGAGGCCGTGGTCAAAAAATGGATTGAGGAGCAAAGCTCCAAGGTCGAGTTCAGCTGCCTCAACGTGGCTGAGCCGCTGAAGCTGCCGACGATGGAAGAGGTGGAAACGCATTTCCGCGCCACGCATAAGGACTCGATCATCAAGCCGGTGGACACCTACACCGTGGCCGGCCTGCCCAGCCGTACTTTGCAGAGCAGCGGCTTGCAACAGCTCATCCGGCAGGAATGGGAGCATCAGCGTCATTTTCCGCTGCCCGTCGCCACCAAATTGAGCCAGCAACTCGCGTCGCACGGCCTGCAATTCTTCAAGGTCAACAAGACCGTCACCCACGTCAGCGTCGCGCGTCCGCAGTTCTTGGACATCGAGAGCACTCCGGTGTCCGACGGCATCAAGCGCATCGTGGACTACATCAATGCGAATGCGAAGTGTACGCGCAAGAAATTGATCGAAGCGCTGGCACCGACGCCGAAGCCGGTTGCGGCGCCCAAGGTGGAAATACCCGCGCCGGCGGTGCCCGCACCTGCCGCACCTGCGGCGGAAGGCGAAGCCGCCCCCGCCCCGGCCCCGGTTAAACCCGCCCCCGCGCCCGCGCCCGAAGCGACGGCGGAACAGACCGCGGTGATGGTGGATTTGCACTGGCTGATTCATCAGGGCGCCGTGTTGGAATTTGCCGACGGCCGGATGGAAACCGCCAAAAAGCCATTGCCCAAGCCGATCAAGCAGGAAAAGAAGGAAGAAAAGCCGGCGGCAGACGCAGTGACGGCGACACCGGAAACGCCGGTGACCACGGAAGCGGCGTCAGCAGCTGAGGTGGTTGTGCCGGCGGAAACTGCCAGGGCTGCCGAAGCCTTGCCGCAAGTCGAAGCAGCGGTTGCAATTGAAACTGCCCCGGCAGCGGAAATCCCCGCACCGGTGGCGGAGGTTTGCAAGCCCATCGAAACCGCGCCTGTGGCGGCCGCTCCCGAAGTTAGCGCAGCCCCGCCAGCCACTCCAGCAGCAAGCGAAGTTGTGCCGGCGGCGTAAAGGACATTCCGACGGAGTTTAATTCGAAGCGCGAAAGCCGAATCAGCGACTTGAGGCTGGAATTCTTAAAGGTATTCCAGTTCCGCCGTCGAACGAGGCGCGCTTTCACCGGCGCAATCCGCGTTCAAATCAGCCAGCACCGCCTCTGGGTCGCGGGCGGAAAGCTTGCCCGCGTCGTAGGCGTCAATCCGCCGCTCGGATTCCGCTGCCCAAGTGGATTCTCGGCCCTGCGGCTGTGGTTTGGAAATAGAATCCCGGAGCAGGTCACTCAGCCGCGCACGCTCGGCCGCGGGCTGGTCGGGAATTTCTTCTTGAATAGCAGTGATGCTCATGCGGAAAACTTGCAACCGATTGCAAAACCAGGCCAGCCGCAATTCCCTGCTTCCATTCCTCCGCGAAACAGACTATGCTATTCCATGCCTTTCAGTAAATTAGGTCTTTCACCGGTCGTATTGGACGGGGTCAAGGCGATGGGTTATGTGGACCCGACGCCCATTCAACTGCGCGCCATCCCGCTCGTGCTGGCCGGACGCGACGTCATCGGCAGCGCCCAAACCGGCACCGGCAAAACCGCCGCTTTTGGCCTGCCCATCCTTTCCAAGCTGGGACGCCACCAGCCCGCCGGCCCGCGCGCGCTCATTTTGGAACCCACCCGCGAACTGGCTTCGCAAGTCGAGACCGCCATCCGCGACTACGCGCGCTTCACGGAATTGAAAGTGACGGTCGTCTATGGCGGCGTGGGTTATGGCCGTCAGAATGATGAACTCAAGGCCGGCACCGACATCGTCGTGGCCACGCCCGGGCGCCTGCTGGATCATCTTGAACAAGGCACGCTGCGCCTGGACAAAGTCGAGTTTCTCGTGCTCGACGAGGCCGACCGGATGCTCGACATGGGCTTCCTGCCCGACGTGCGCCGCCTGGTGGAAAAATGCCCGCGCAAGCGCCACTCCGCCCTGTTCTCCGCCACCATCCCGCCGCAGATTGAAACGCTCATCCAATGGGCCATGAACAACCCGGAGACGATTGAAATCGGCGCGCGCCGGACGCCCGCCGAGACGGTAAAGCACGTCATCTATCCCGTTTCCGACGCGCAGAAGACCGACCTGTTGATCGAGCTCCTCAAGCGCGTCAATTTCAACTCGGTGCTGGTGTTTTGCCGCACCAAGCATGGGGCCGACCGCGTCGCGGGCACGTTGAAACGCAATAATCACGCCGTGGCCGTGCTGCATTCCAACCGCACCCAAAAGGAACGCGAGCAGGCGCTGGAGGGCTTCCGCGACGGCCGGTTCGAAGTGCTCGTGGCCACGGATATCGCCGCGCGCGGGCTGGACATCGCCGACGTCAGCCACGTCATCAACTACGACGTGCCGCAGCATCCGGAGGATTACATTCACCGCATTGGCCGCACGGGCCGCGCCGAGCACTCGGGCGATGCCTTCACCATCATGGTGGCCGAGGATGCCGGCCATGTTTATGCCATCGAACGATTCATCAGCCAGAAAATCGCGCGCGTGAAGCTGGAGAATTTCGATTACCGCTACACCGCGCTGTTTGAAGAAGCCAAGCCCGGCGCTCCGGCGGGCGGTTTCCCCGGCAAAGTGCGCGGTGGCCGCGTCCATGGCGGGTATCATTTTGCGCCCGGCGGGCGGAGACGGTAAATGTCTGCGTAGCGGCTTTCGGGAGAAAGCCGCCACTGAAGGGAGTTCCGGGGAAGTTTGCACGGTTTTCCGCAACGGAATACAGCGGTTGGTGTTCAACCATTGGCATGAGTGAACAGAAGAAATCAGATCGGTCACCCGGGTTTTGGTTGATGGTTATTCTGATTTGCGGCATCGGATTTGTGGCCGAAGTTGTGAATTTACTGATTTACTCAGGGCCTCACTTTCCTAGTGCGGCAAACGGTTGCATCAACAATCTCCGCCAGATTGACGCCGCTGCAAACGAGTTCGCTTTGGAACATCATTTGACCAACGGTGACAGCATCAATTTTCCCAGTGATTTGACGCCTTACATCAAACTGAACAGCGCGGGGATAATCCCTCCGTGTCCGCGAGGCGGCGTTTATCACATCAGCAAAGTTGGCGAAACGCCCACCTGCTCACTCGGCACCAGCGTCACGCCCGCGCACGTTTTGCCGTGAGCCGCAAAGTCGCGTGCCAGCGTGGTGGCGGCGGGCTTCCCAGCCCGGCGGAAAGAACCTCGCAGAAAGCGAACCGAATTGAAATCATGCAAGGCACAAAACCTTCCACAGGTGTTCCGGGCGGCAAGTGCCTGCCACTACAATTTTAAATTCTTCATAGCGCTGTTGACATAAGCTGGCGGCTCTGGTTAACTCCGCTTATGCAAATCGAAAGTCTAAAGGTATTCTGCGACCTCGTTGAAACCGAAAGCTTCACCAAGGCCGCCCAAATCAACCTCGTCACCCAGTCGGCGGTCAGCCAGCAAATCAGCGCCCTGGAGCGCCTGTTCAAATCGCTGCTCATCGAACGCAGCAAGAAACATTTCCGCCTGACGCGCGAGGGCCAAGTGCTGTACGACTACAGCAAACAAATCCTCCAGACGTACGCCGCGCTGGACAGCCGGCTGCAGGAATTGAAGGACATCATTTCCGGCACCATCCGCGTGGCGACGATTTATTCCATCGGGCTGCACGACCTGCCTCCATACATCAAGAAATTCATGCAGAGCTACCCCACGGTGAACGTCCACGTGGAGTACCGGCGCGCGGAGCAGGTCTATGAGGAGGTGCTGAGCAACGTGGTGGACTTGGGGCTCATTGCGTACCCGATCAAGGATGCCAAACTGGAGATTGTGCCGCTGCGCAAAGAGCCGCTGGTTCTGATCTGTCCTCCGCAGCACCCGTTCACCAAACAGAAATCCATCCGGCTCAAGGCCCTCGCGGGTCAGAAAATAATCAGCTTCGAGCCGGACACCCCCACGCGCAAGGCCTTGGATAAAATCCTCAAGTCGCATGGGGTGCATGTGCGACACGTCATGGAATTCGACAACGTGGAGACGGTGAAACGCGCGGTGGAAATTGACGCCGGCATTTCCATTGTTCCCCAAGGCACTATTGGCCAGGAAATCGTGAAAAAGACGCTCGCGAGCGTGGCCATTGAAGACGGCCAGTTTTTCCGGCCCACGGCGGCGATCTACAAGAAGAACCGGGTGCTTTCGCCGGCGATGAAACAATTCCTGGCCATCATGAAGGGCGCCCTGTAACGGCGCTTTGCTCAGGCTTCGGGTTCGAGCAGATTCATTTCAAAATAGCCGGCCAAATCCATGAGCTGGCGATGCGCGAATTGTTGCCCGGAGGCGACAGGCTGCTCCAAAGGTTCCGGTTCGCCCAGCGCATGCCAGCAGCCAATCCGGATGTCGTTGAGGATTTGCAGCAGAATTTCCCGCCCCTCGGTATTCAGGGTCAGGAGCCGGCCGGAATCGGATTTCTGCCATTTATCCGCGCCCAACAAATTCACAGCCAGGCCTTTTAATTCCTCGCGGTGCTGCGCCAGCGATTCAGCGAGCAGCTTTTTCCGCTCAGCGGTTTTTGGATCCGCATCGGTCTTGGAAAATTGAACCGGACCCAGTTCCGTGAACGGGAATTTTTTCATCAGGCCCAGCAAAATATCAGCCTCAGGTTGGTTCAATTGATATTGCCAGCTTTCACCGGATTGCAAGGTCAGTTTCATTCCGCCGGTTCCATGGTTGCGTGGAGCTTGTATTTTTGCAATTCGTGGACGTAAAACTCGGCCTTTTCCGCACCCTCCCTGACCAGCACGCTCTTGCCCTTTTTATGCACCTCCAACATGTGCTTCCGGGCCTTCTGCTCCTCCCAGCCGAAGAGCTTCATGAACACGTGAGTAACATACGCCATCAAGTTTACCGGGTCATTCCAGCAGATGACATAGTACGTCGGAGCCAGTTCATCGGCTGATTCGGTCTCCCGCTCGATGACTGGCCGCGGAATCGTGACTGGCTCGGCGACCTGGGGCATTTTAGCTGGTCCCTAATGTGCGACTCGAACGGAAGTTTTGTCAACCGCCATTCGCGGCGCCATTCGCGGCGGGCAGGGTCCTAATCTGGCTTCGGAGCGCGGGTCTGTGACCCGCAGCAACTCCCTCACTTGGAACACGCTCCAAATAAACAGGAATCGCTTTGAAGCTTGAGCGTTGCGGCGGCTCACCGAGTCCCGCTCGGGAAAAAGCGCTTCCGGCTCGCTAATCCGAGGTTGGCCACGCATAGGTTTATTTCCTAGCCAGGCCTTCCACTGTTCTATTGGATTTTTTCTGTGGTTGAAGAGTTTTGCCTCGCACCCGGCTCCCCGGCTCCGCAGCTTGCATTTTGTGCTTGTCCACGGCCTAATAAATGTCATTAATTATTCCACACCAGTTGGAGCTTGATGCGGCGCCCGCGGCGAACCAGTGAAAATGCCGGTGGCAGAATACTGGCGATACCAAGAGAGGTTGTTTATGGCTGATAATTTGCAGAAAATTCAGCGGTTTGTGGTGCTGATGATGGAGAACCGCTCGTTTGATCATTTATTCGGCTACCTGAAAACGCTCAACCCCGCGGTGGCGGGGCTGACCGGCGGCGAGTATGCGAATTTTCCTGATCCGTTGACCCAGCAACAGCCGCCCGTGTCCGTCACGCCCACGGCGGCGTTCACCATGCCGTTTGATCCGCCGCATGAATTTTGCGATGTGCAAAAGCAGCTTTACGGTCCCGATCCAACGGGCAAACTTTGTTCCAATCCCCGGGTGGTCCCCGCGTTGATGAATGGCTTTCTGTATTGCGGGAACCAAACGGCCGCCGCCAGCGGCGCTCCCACGCAGGGTTTTCGGGTGCTGGAATGTTTCGCGCCCAACCAGGTTCCATGCCTGCAAACGCTGGCGCAAGAATTCGCGCTGTTTAATTTTTGGTATTCTTCGCTGCCGGGGCCGACGTGGCCGAACCGCTTTTTTGTCCATGCCGCGACGTCGGGCGGCCTGAGTGACAGTCCCGGCACCGAGGCCATCACCGCGGGTTATGCGTTCAAGAACGACACGATCTACCATGCGCTGACCAAAGCCGGCAAGGACTGGCGGATTTATCATGACGGGCTGCCTCAGACCTCCGGGATAGACAGTCTGCGGACGGCGTACATTGACCCATTTACCAGCAATTTCCGGGAAATGGAATACTTTGCGCAGGATGTGAAGGACGGAAATCTTCCCGAGTACACTTTCATTGAGCCGCGCTACGGCGGGTTCTTGAGCAACGAGTTCGCGAGCGGCAACTCGATGCATCCCCAGGATGATATCCGGGCAGGGGACGCGCTCATCAAGCAGGTCTATGAAGCGCTGCGCAATTCCGATTGCTGGCCGGACACCATGTTAATCATCACGTTTGATGAGCACGGCGGATTTTTTGATCATGTGCCCCCGCCAGCGGCGGTTCCCACCGGTGATGATGCCACCTACGCCAATCCGGCTGATGACTTCGCCTTCATTCTTTACGGGGTGCGCGTGCCGGCCGTGGTCGTTTCGGCTTATACGCAAAAAGGCACGGTCATCGGCATTGATCCGGGTGACCCGACGACGGTCTTCGACCACACCTCCATCCTGGCCACGGTGGAAGCCCGGTTTGGCTTGCCACCGCTTACGGCCAGAGACAAGGCCGCCAACACCCTGGGCGTGGCGCTGAACCTCGAGGCTCCGCGGTCGGATGCCCCGACGACCCTGCCCAACCCGTCCCCCAGCCTGACTTAGGAGGAAGCATGAATGCCAACCCGAATTCCAGTCTTTCCACCACGCAGCAAACCATGCTGGATCTGGCGCTGGCCTGCGATTTGAAAGTTTCCGATGAGGGGCAACACGACGCCATTCGGACCCGTCATCGGGGCATCAAAAGCCAACGGGATGCGGCGGACTACATCCGGGAGGTGGAAAACAAGATCCATTCGCGCCGGAAATTCACACCCATGAAAAAAAGCAGTCAAGAGCCGCCCGCGACGCCGCCGCCGGCCAAAAACGCAAGGACCATGACTGGGTACCAGACCGCATTTGCCATCTTATTTCTGTTGGTGCTCATGGTGGCCACGGGATGGTTTGCTCCCGCCGGTTTGAATCTGGTTCTGGTCACGTTGTGCCTGCTGCTCATGCTGGTCGTGCTGGGCGTCTCCACCACGGGTCGCGCCTTGGGGATTCTCATCAATGAGCGCAATCTGATGGGTCTTTCCCGCTTTCAAACGGTGGTCTGGACCGTGGTCGTGTTAAGCGCTTACCTAGCGTTTGCCTTGGTGCGAATCAAAATGATGGCCACCGGCTTGACGGGCGGAACCCCGATAGACGACCCGCTGGCAATCGCGATGGACTGGCATTTATGGGCGTTACTGGGCATCAGCACCACCTCGCTCGTGGGCGCCCCCTTGATTTTGAACTCAAAAAAGGACGAACAGCCGCTGCCATCGGCAACGCAAAGAACGGCCCGCATGGTGCAAGAACCGGTGGCCGACATCAACAACAACCGACGTGGGGTATTGTATGCCAATGGCAAGATGTCCGACGCGCGGTTGACCGACATGTTTGAAGGGGATGAATTAAGCAACACCGCCCACCTCGATCTCGCCAAAATTCAGATGTTCTATTTCACCGTCATTGCCGCCATTTGCTTTTTTATGATGGTCTTCAAGCTGATGGTCCTGGGCACTTCCAACCTGGACCATTTGCCCGTGCTGCCGGACGGTTTGGTGGCCATTCTGGGGATCAGCCATGCGGGGTACCTGGGCAGCAAAGGCATTGGCCGGACGCAAACTCAGCCATCGTCGTGAACCACCTCTGAGTTGCAAATCATGGACCAAACTCCCAACGCAGCCGCCGACGCGAGGAGGCGGACCCGAACTGACCATTGCTTCGGGAAAATCCGCCTGCTCACGTCGGCAGACACGCTGCCTGCCGAAATTCTCACCCGCCGTGGCCTGCGCCTGCGGCAGGCCGCTCTCGTGGGCATGCTCGGCTTGGGACTGGCTCTCCTCTCCGGGTGCAAAACCATGGATGCAACCGCCGTGGCCAATTTTGCCACCGCGGTCACGGCGGTAAAATCACAGGCGGATGACTCCTTGAATGCGGCGGCCGCGCTGACCCGCGACGACTCCATCGTTTACGCCGCTTCCCAGCCCACGCTCGCGGAAACCAATTTTGTCGTCACTCCAACCGGCGAGGTGATCGCGGAGTGGGACGGCGCCTTTTCGGCATTGGAATCCTATGCGCAAAATTTAGCAACCCTTTTGTCCCCTGCAGCCAGGCAGGATTTTGACGCTGCGGCCACAAACCTCTTCAACCAGTTCAACCAAGCTGCCAGCCAACTGAAGCTGAATGGCATCAATTCCCAGGCTGGAGTGAGCGCACTGCTGGCCACCGCCTTCACCGAAACTGCCGGGGCCATCATGCAGGCGAAGCAACAGGCCACGGCCGTCAAACTGGCCAGCGCCACGGATACGAATATCGCCGCAATTTGCAGCCTGTTTGCCAATGAAATCGGCGACGATCGGCGGACGGTTCCGGGGCTTCGCAGAACCGTTTATGAAGCTGTCTGGGCGCCCAGACTGGCCAGCCTGACGGTTCCATTCTTGACCACCAATTCCGCGGCCAAAGTAGTGATCTGCCAGCAATATGCCGATATGCTGGCCAGGCGGGATGCGGAGGACCAGATATTGGCCGGTTTGCGCCGTTCCATCCTCGCACTCAGCGACGCCCACCATGCACTGGCCCAAGGCAAGCCGGCTTCCATTCAAGCGGACCTGGCGGTGGTGAGCGCGGAGATTCAGCACACCCAGGGTTTGTACTCCCAGATTTCAAACCTGACCAGAAAGTAAACCAGCCACCGGACAAAGCTCATGCCAGCTCAAAATCCAGACATCGTCGCCCTGTATCAATCGCTCTGCGGCCAGCAAGACACCTTGAGTGCGGCGATCCAGACGACAACTGATCCCAAACTTGCGGGGACCATTGCCACCGAAATTCAGGAAATCGCACACCGCATTGTCTTGGTTCAAAACCTCCTGTTTGGCGCGGAATCTCCAGAATTGACCGCGGCGGTCAGAGGGGTGAACGCCGCGTCCGAGAACCTGACGATGGCCATCGCGCGGCGGCAGCAAGTGACTGGCTTCTTGAACTCGGTTTCCGCCTATTTGACCTGTGTGGATAGCGCCATCGACCTGGCCAAAACGCTGGCGGCGGCGGCCTGAGGCAGGGACCTCACTGCTGGGGAGACCGCGAGCGGCTAGCCAGCCGCGCGCGCACGTAATCAATGTGTTCGCGCAGTCCGTAAAACAAGTTCGCAAATGAGGCGGGCACCTTCATGTGCGTGACCACCTGTTCAATTTCATTCAGCCGACGGACCAATGCTTCCTGTTTTGCAGGGGTCTGTTCCAAGGCAACTTCGCGTTCCAGGACGAGCAATTTGCGGTACCATCGGTAAATGCGCAACTGGCTCCGCCATTTATAGGCGGCGGGAACCAGCCGCAATGCCGGGATGAGCACCAGGACGATGGGAACGAAGGCGACGAGGATGCGGTTGACCAGACTGGCTATCCAGAAGGGCAGTTCGCGGTAGAGGAAGGTCTTGCCGGATTTGTAATAGCGGAGCGCATCGGGACTGATTTTGAATTCATGCACCAACGGGGCGGGAAACTCGCCCTGGTTTTGGAACATGCTGGCGTTCCCATTCGTTTCGCGCGCCGCCTCGAGCAATAAATCGGACACGGCGGCATTCAATTCCGGCCGCGCCACCAGTTCCACGGTGGGCCCGATGAGCCAGACGTCTTGCGACGGCAGGTTTTTGCCGAAATCAATGGCGCCCTCCGGGAGCCGCAATTTGTTCAAGAAGTTGAATCGACGCGTGTAAGCGTCCGCTTGCTCGAAACTCATCAGTTGGATGCCGGGAGACCGCAGCAACCTCCGCATGGTTTGCGGCGAAGCCGAATCACTGGTCAGGAACACGGCGTCCAGGTTTCCAGCCAGGAGCGCCCTGGCCGCCTCGTCGGCATCGAGCGCCGCCAGGGTGGTGCTCCCGCCGGAAGTGATGCCGTTGGTTTGGAGCAGGGTCAACGCGAGGGAGCGCGTGCCGCTGCCTTCGGACCCAATGGCAAGCCGTTGTCCTGCCAGTTGCGAGAGCAAGCGGATGGAATTGGTTCCGCGATAGAAAACCAGCAGCGGTTCATAAGCCAGGCTCCCGAGTGAAACGAGGTTTAGCGCATTCGTGCCGTCCGCCATGCCGCCTTGGACAAAACCAACGTCAACCCGGAGGGCCGGATTTTCCAAACGTTCGAGATTTTCCTGGGAACCGTGTGAAGCCAGGATTTTCAGGGTTACGCCGTTGGCCGCCAATCGGGCGCTGTAACTCCTGGCATACCTCTCAAACGCGCTGCCCGGCGGACCGCCAGTGAGCGTAAGAACGCGAGGCGGGGCCGAACGGACAAACCAGAATACCGTGAAGCAGATGACGACGGCAATGAAGCAAACCGTCAAAAGCGACATGGTCCGGTTCAGTCCGAAATATTCCGACAATATCGTCAGCAACCGCGACAAACCAAATTTTTGATCCGTGTTCATCAGACTCTCAACCTTTGCGCTGGATCATAGCTGGGAACCACGCGGCGGCCAATACGAATGCGCGCCTGAAACGGGATCGACTGAGGTCGTGACAGCCCGAATAAACCTGCCTCACATTCTGATGGCAGCAACCTGTGCCGCCGTCGCCGCCTTTCCACTATTCTCCAGAAGGGCCTTCAGGCTGTGGCGCGTCAAATCTTGCGGGAAAAAAGATTTTGCCGCCGGATTAGTTTGCTTGTAACGTCAGGGCTGATCCATGCATGTTCGACTATTGAAGTTCCCGATCGGAAAGCGCTGGTTATTCCTTTTGATTGTGGCCGCCTTGACTTGGTTGTCCCGGCAGCAGGCGCTGGCAGCCTCGACCAACCTCACTTGGCAGGCGGTGGGCATTTCTGAATTCATGGCCACGAATCAGGAAACGGTGCTGGATATGGACGGCGATGCGTCTGGTTGGATTGAAATTTTAAACCCCACGACCAACGACGTGAGTCTTGCCGGCTGGTCCCTGACGACCAATGCGAGTAATCTTCGCCAGTGGGTCTTCCCGAATGTCGTATTGCCTGACGCCGAGGACGCCGACGGGTCGGATAATTTCATGGTCGTGTTCGCCTCTGGGAAAAATCGCGCGGTCAACACGAATGAGCTGCACACGAATTTCCGGCTGCCGGTGAACGGCGGCTTTTTGGCGCTGGTGGACAACAAAACGAACATCGTGTCGGTCTTCAGCAATTATCCGCCGCAGTCCGTCGATGTCGCGTATGGGGAGGACGTGATCAATCCGAACGTCTCCGGCTATTTTCCCGACGCCACGCCTGGAGATGTCAATGCCACCGACGGCACGAATTTTTCGCCGGCAGTGATTTTTTCGCGGACCGGCGGAACGTTTCTCGCGTCCTTCTCGCTCCAGCTCTCAACGGTTTCCAGCAACGCGACGGTTCATTACACGCTCGATGGCAGCCCGCCGGTTTCCGATTCGGCGGTGTATGCCAGCCCGCTGTCCATTACGAGTTCGGTGCAGGTGCGCGCGCGGGCGTTCGCCGCGGGCTTGATGCCGGGACCGCTGCACAGTGAGACTTTTTTGCAATTGGATGGGGCTTGAGCCGCACGAATTCCAACCTGCCGGCCATGGTGCTGTACAATTTCGGCCAGGCCAGCATCCCGACAGACGACACGTACGGCTCCACGGATCAATTTGTGAATGTTTCCATTTACGAGCCTGTCAATGGCGTTACCGAGCTAACCAATCTGCCGACGCTGACTGCGCGCGCGGGCTTTCACATCCACGGATCGAGCACCGAATCGCTGCCCAAGCACGCATTTTCGTTGGAGTTTTGGGACGACCTGGATAACTCCGCGGATTATTCGCCGCTCGGCTTGCCGGCAGAGTCGGATTTCGTTTTGTACGCGCCGGACAATTTCGAACCGGTGCTGATTCACAATCCGCTGATTTATCAGTTGAGCAACGAAATCGGCCGCTACGCCCCGCGCACCTGCCTGGTGGAAGTTTATCTCGTCACCAACACCGGGCCGGTGCTGGCCACGAATTACAACGGCATCTACGTGTTGGAGGAAAAAATCAAATGGGGCAAAAACCGGGTGGACATTGACAAAATTCATTCCGTGGACAATCTCCATCCACTCGATAACACCGCGCCGGACGACACCGGCGGTTATCTCATGAAAATTGACCGCCTTGGCCCCGGCGAAAGCGGTCTCAACGCCGCCGGGCAGACGATTGACTATGACGAGCCACATGAGTTTGACCTTGATACGCCGCAACGGGCGCCTCAGCAGCAGTATTTGCAAAATTACATGAACGCGTTTGGCGCGGCGTTGAACGGCGCGAGCTACACCAATCTCACCAACGGCTTTCGCGCCTATATTGACGAACCTTCTTGGCTGGATCATCACATTCTCAACGTGATGGCGTTCAACGTGGATGCGCTGCGGTTGAGCGCATATTTTTACAAGCCCCGGACGAACAGCCTCGTTTTTGGTCCACTCTGGGACTTCGACCGTTCGCAGGGCTCCACAGACGGACGCGATTTCAGTCCGCTTTACTGGCGGGCGCCCATCCCGGATTACGGGTCGGACTATTTTAATTACAGCTGGTGGGGGCGCATGTTCACGGATATTGATTTCTGGCAGGCGTGGATTGACCGATATGAAGATTTGCGCGATGGCGGACCGTTGTCCACCAATCACATCTATGCAGACGTTGACGCACTCGTCGCCCAAGTGCAAGCGGAGGAGCCGCGCGAGGCAGCGCGCTGGCCGTCCCTTACCAAGCCGCGTTCGGGCACAATCTCGATTTCGGGATACAGCTACACGTTTCCCGGCACCTATCAGGGCGAGGTTAATTTCCTGAAACAATGGTATGCCGACCGGCTGAATTTCATAGACACCAATTTTCTCGCCAAACCGTTATTCAGCAACAACACGGGCGCCATCACGAACGGCGCAACCCTGGTGCTGACCGGTGCGGGCGCGACCATTTATTACACGACCAACGGCAGCGACCCCCGGCTGCCCGGAGGCGGTCTGGCTTCCAACGCGCTGGCATATGGTTCGGCCATCGCGTTGAGCGCCAACATCATCATCACGGCGCGCGCCTACAGTGCGAGCCACCACAATTTGACTGGCACGAACAATCCGCCCTTGTCCAGTCCGTGGTCGGGACTGGCGCGTGAAAGTTTTGTCCTGGCCGCGGCGCCCGTGATTACGCAAAGGCCGGCGGATTTAACGGCTTATGTTGGCCAAAATCCAGTCTTCACCGTGGCCGCCAGCGGCAATCCGGCACCCGTGTATCAGTGGCAATTTAACCATGCCAATCTGGCCAGCCAGACCAATGCGCAGCTGGCCCTTTCCAACCTCCAGACCAACCAGACGGGAACCTACTCGGTCAGCGTCACCAATCTGGCTGGCAGCACGAACGCTTCGTTCGTCTTGACCGTTACGCCCAAACCAAATCTGGTCATCACCGAAGTGATGTCCAGCGAGGCCAAGAGCATTAACCTAACTTCCTGAAGCCGAAACGAAAAGCCCAATAAAACCGAGGTATTCTCGATTTTGTCGGGCTACGCGCCTAAGTTTTGGGCGGGGCGGCAAACAGTGCCGTCAGCTTTAATTTTTGCAAT
>Ga0302320_10017055_pt1 | contig 14773 bp, 18 predicted proteins | sample Bog_T0_3_FD_202130 | JGI IMG/M metagenome (GOLD analysis project Ga0302320, IMG submission 202130) | Peat permafrost microbial communities from Stordalen Mire near Abisko, Sweden - Bog_T0_3 | ecosystem: Environmental > Terrestrial > Soil > Wetlands > Peat | place: Sweden: Abisko, Stordalen Mire...
TACCGTCAACCTGGTCTATGACGAAACGAAACTTGGCCGCCTGCCCGATGGATTCGGCTTCCTCGTCCCTGCCGTCGAGGACCGCGCCATGCTCGCCTGCACCTTTGTCCATCGCAAATTTCTGGGCCGCACGCCGCCCGGCAAGGCTGTCTTTCGCGCCTTCCTCGGCGGCGTAAAAAACGAGGCCCTGCTGGCGGAGACCGACGATGCGCTGGTAGCAATCGTCCGCCGGGAACTGAGCGAAATTCTGGGTGAGAAGACGTTAGGCATCGATGTCGAGCCGGAACATGCGCGCGTGGCCCGCTGGCGTCGCGCAATGGCTCAGTACGCCGTCGGCCACCAGGAGCGCGTCGCCCGCATTGCAGCGCGCGTAGCCACTCTCCCCGGCCTGCGCCTCGCCGGCAACGCCTACGACGGCATCGGCATCCCCGATTGCATCCGCCTCGGACGCAGAGCTGCTCAGGAGCTTTTGGCTACTGGCTCCTAGCTGCCCAGCCGGAACCTTCGACGACGCTCCCCTTATACTCAACCCAGAGCATGTCCACGCATCTCGACATCATTCTGGCTGCTACCCGCGCCTCTGTGGCCGCGGCCAAAAGACGTGTGCCGGCAGCCGATCTGGAGCGGCGCGCGGCGGCGCATCGGCCTCGCGGTTGGGCTCGCGCTCTCCGCAGTCAGGCCGCGCTTGGCCCGGCCGTCATTGCCGAGATCAAGAAGGCCTCGCCTTCGAAGGGCCTGATTCGCGCCGATTTCGACCCAGCGTGGCTGGCCTCGCGCTTGCGTGCTGGCGGCGCGGCTGCGCTCTCGGTACTCACCGATGAACCTTACTTCCAGGGCAGCCTGCGCAACCTCGAAGTGGCTTCAGCCTCCGCGCCTCTGCCCTGCTTGCGCAAGGACTTCATGATCGACGAGTACCAGATCGTCGAAGCCCGCGCTCACCGCGCTGACGCCATCCTGTTGATCGCCGCCGCGCTCACCAGTGCTGAGCTGATGCAATTTGCACAGGCAGCACACGGCCTTCAACTCGACGTGCTGGTCGAGGTGCACACGGCGGACGAACTCACCCGCTTGCTAGATACGGGAATCGCCACGGGAGTCGCCGCGGGAATTGCCACGGGGATTGACGCTCTCGGCGAAACCGGCGCCCTCGCTATCGGCGTTAACAACCGCGACCTCCGCACCTTCGAAGTCACCCTTGAAACCTCGCTCGCCCTGGTCGAACGAATCCCTTCCACCGTGGTGCGCGTGACCGAGAGCGGCATCTTCACCCCCAAAGAAATCGCCCGCCTGCGCACAGCCGGATTCGACGCATTCCTGATTGGCGAAAGCCTGATGCGCCAGCCCGACCCCGGCGCGGCGCTTGCGGCACTGCTGACGGGAGCGGTCGCAATCCCAGCCTCAGAGGATTGATTGCAATGATTGCAAATCGGGGTAGAATGTAAGCATTGCAATCATGCGGAGGTGAGAATGCCTACCAACTTAATTGTGCGTAATGTTGATGAGGAGATTGTCCAATCGTTGAAAGAGTTGGCTGTGCGCAATGGCCGCAGCGCAGAGGCCGAACATCGCGCGATTTTGAAGGCTGCTTTGCTTCAGCCACGGAAACGTTCATTCAACGAAGTGCTGGCTTCCATCCCGAATGTTGGATTGGACTCGGATTTTGAGCGAAACCGGGGCTAGCGATGTTTCTTGTCGATACGAACGTGCTGAGCGAACGGCGAAAGGGGCCAAGAGCCGATCCCGGCGTCGTAGACTTCATCTTGCGGGCAGAACATGAGCTCTTTCTGCCAGTGCAGGTTGTCGGAGAACTTCGCAGCGGTATTCAGCGTCTGCGCCAACGCGGCGATCTTCCCCAGGCTCTGATGTTGGAGAAGTGGTTTCAACTCATTCTGGAGGAATACTCGCTACGAATTCTGGCGTTCGATTTACAGTGCGCAGAGATGTGGGGAACCTTGATGGGCGTCAACGATCAGCACATCGTCGATAGACAGATTGCTGCCATGGCGCTGGTGTACAGCCTTACCGTGGTCACGCGCAATACTGCGCATTTTGCCGGCACAGGTATTCGTCTGCTCAATCCGTTTCTCGCCGATGCGTCTCCTTCTCAGCCAGTCATCTAGCTTGAGCCGCCCATGAGCCTCTGGATTAAAATCTGCGCCAACACTTCGCTGGAGGATGCGCTGCTGTCCGATCAGGCCGGAGCCGATGCGGTCGGCTTCGTCTTTGCTCCCAGTCCGCGCCGCGTGACGCCGGCGCAGGTTGCCGCAATCGTTCCCCACCTGCCCGCGGCCTTGGAAAAGATCGGCGTCTTCGTCGGTGCCTCGCTCGAAGAGATCGAGTCCACGGTCCGCGCCTGCGCCCTCACCGGCGTCCAACTTCACTTCAATGCCGCCCCCGGCTTGCCCGCAAAACTCCGCGAGCGTTTTGGCCCCGAGCTGCGCATCCTGCGCGTAATCCACTTCGGCCCGCAGCAGCATGCGAAGGAGAGCGGCCTTGTAACAGGGCACGACTTTAAGCCTGCCCTGAGCTTGTCGAAGGGTGCCGCAAGTGTCGCAGAAGCAGCGCGGGCCTTAGCCCCTGAGGCATGCTTTCGCGATCCCAACGTAGACGCAATCCTAGTAGATTCCCGCACCACCGAAGCCGTCGGTGGCACCGGCCAATCCTTCGACTGGGCCCTCGCTTCCACGACTCTCTTTCAAACCGCAAAAGAGCGCAAGCTCGTCGCCGCCGGCGGCCTGACTCCAGCCAATGTAGCCGAAGCCATCGCCACGCTGCGCCCCTGGGGCGTAGACGTCGTCTCCGGCGTCGAAGCCGCCCCCGGCCACAAAGACCCCGCCAAAGTACGCGCCTTCATCGCCAACGCGCGCGCCACTGACCAAAAGTAGGATCGCCACTCTCAAATTAGCGATGAGGCCCCGTCCAAATTGACATTGCCTTATTGCTCATAATGCCTTTATGCGTAAGATTTTAATTTGTAATGCAATTGAATTACAATTAGACAGAGGAGCTCTTCTCATGCCTGCAAATGCGTTGGTACAAACACGGATCGATCCTGCCGTCAAAGAGCGCGCGGCAGCCGTGTTGGGTGAGATAGGAATTACGGTTTCGGATGCGGTGCGCATTCTTCTGACTCGAACCGCCAATGAAGGCGCCCTTCCCTTCTCTTTGGCTCAGAGCGCTGAGGAACACGACGCATGGTTCCGGGCCAAGGTGCAAGAGGCTCTGGACGATCCGCGCCCCGCAATCCCGCATGAACAGGTAAAGGCGCACTTTGCCAAGCGCCGAGCCGCAGTGTTGCTGAAAGTGCAAAAGTAGCTCATGCATTTGGACTGGCGTCGAAGCCGCACCCGGCCGCAAAAACGCGGCCAAGGTAAGTGAGTTTGTTGCCCGAGCCAGATCAGCGGACCCCTTATAGGTAACTCAATCTCAAGAGGGAGCTTGCGGGATATATAAAGTCTTGTATACTTAGGTCGTGAAGATCAGCAAGAGCGTCAAGCCGATTGAGTTCCGAGGGGGCGCGCTCACCGATCTTTGCCGCTTTCCTGCCGCGGCGCGGCGAGAAGCAGGCTATCAGCTCTACCAGGTGCAGGAAGGGGAAGACCCGGATGACTGGAAGCCGATGAACACGGTCGGCCCGGGTGTGCGGGAGATACGGATTCGAGAGAAAGGCGGAGCGTTCCGTGTAATCTATGTCGCCAAATTCGAAGACGCGATTTACGTTTTGCATTGTTTCCAGAAGAAGACGCAGAAAACCAGTTTTGACGACATTGCGCTCGCGTCACGCCGGTACAAGGACCTGATTAGGGAGTTGAACTTATGAAGAGCAAGCGCTACGCCAGCGTATGGGACGCAATCGAAAAGGCCCCGGCGCAGGCCGAGAATCTGAAGCTGCGGTCTTCGCTGATGCTCGCCCTCAAGCGTCATATCGAGCGCGAGGGATTGAGCCAAACCGAGGCTGCCAGGGTCTTCGGCGTCACCCAGCCGCGCATCTCCAATTTGATGCGCGGCAAAATCGAACTGTTCGGTATCGACATGCTGGTCAACATGCTCTCCGCCGCAGGGCTGCGCGTGACGCTGCAGGTGAAGAAAGCGGCGTGAGGGGGTTCAAGCCCACATCTCAAATTCGAGAATCGAGATGTGGGGACCCGGCGGGGGCGCTAGTGTAATCCAATCCACAATAAAAGAACTAGGAACATCGCGATCGAGAGACATCCGCCAACGATTGAAATCCATCCAGAGATCGCAATGATTCGCCAGCCAAATCGGTCCCATTTTACCAGGCTGAAGAAACTGGCCATGTTTTGAGAACACAAAACCAGAACCCAGCCGAACCCGATCACCCCAAGAGCAAGCAGAACGCTCACGTAAGCGTGTACAGCCAGCTGCAAAAGCGGATGATGGCTCATGAGCCCCACTCCCTCCTGACGTCGGCCATTCTACCCCCTGTACACTTAAATGTAGTTCCCCCATCTCCCGGCCCAACGAGCAGGAGGCCCCACAAATGGCATCGGTCATTCTTCCATCCGTCCCCTCCGAGTCGCGTCCCGGCCGCTTCGGCATCTACGGCGGACGCTACGTGCCGGAGACGCTGATGGCCGCGCTGCTCGAGCTCGAGCACGAGTATGACGCCGCCAAGGCCGACGCCGCCTTTCAGGCCGAGCTGGCCTTGCTTCTCCACGACTATGCCGGCCGCCCCACGCCGCTCTACTTTTGCAAACGCCTCACCGAACAACTGGGCGGCGCAAAAATCTACCTCAAGCGCGAAGACCTGCTCCACACCGGCGCGCACAAGATCAACAACGCTCTTGGCCAGGGGTTGCTTGCCAGGCGCATGGGCAAAAAGCGCGTCATTGCGGAAACCGGCGCGGGCCAGCACGGCGTTGCAACGGCGACAGTCTGCGCTCTGCTCGGCCTTGAATGCGTTATTTACATGGGCGATGTGGACATGGCACGCCAGGAGCTGAACGTCCTTCGCATGAGGCTGCTTGGTGCTGAAGTCCGCGGCGTCTCTTCGGGCTCGAAGACCCTGAAGGACGCCATCAGCGCGGCCATGCGCGATTGGGTCACCAACGTCCGCACCACGTATTACCTGCTCGGCAGCGCCCTCGGCGCGCACCCTTATCCCACCATGGTGCGCGACTTCCACTGCTGCATCGGCATCGAGATGAAGCAGCAGATTCTCGAGAAGGAAGGCCGCCTGCCCACCGCTGTCATTGCCTGCGTCGGCGGCGGCTCCAACGCCATCGGCGCGTTCTATGAATTCATCCCCGACCGCCAGGTGCGCCTGATCGGTGTTGAAGCCGGCGGCCGCGGAACCGCGCTGGGCGAGCACGCGGCCCGCTTTCAAGGCGGAGCGCCGGGCGTTTTGCAGGGAACATTTTCTTACGTGCTACAGGATGAGAACGGCCAGATCGCGCTCACTCATTCCGTCTCCGCGGGACTCGATTACGCCTCCATCGGACCCGAGCACGCCGCCCTTCACGATTCGGGCCGCGCCGAATACGTCTCGCAAGACGATGCCGCCGCTCTTGATGCCCTGGTCAGGCTGGCTCGGACGGAAGGAATCCTGCCCGCTCTCGAAAGCGCACATGCCGTGGCCGAGGCCCTGCGCCTTGCTCCCGCCTGCGGCCCTCGTGACATACTGGTGGTGAACCTCTCTGGACGCGGCGACAAGGATATGGGCATCCTGGCCCGCGAGCTGAAGATTCAGGGAGCGTGACTTCAATGCCGATTCGCTTCAATCGCAAACCCGGACTGGTCGTCTATCTGACGGCCGGCGACCCCAGCCTCGATGCCACACGAGCCATCGCGCTCGCGGCTATCGACGCCGGCGCGGATGTGATTGAGCTGGGCGTCCCCTTCAGCGATCCCCTCGCCGACGGCCCGGTGATCCAGCGCGCCATGGAGCGGGCCGTTGCCCGGGGCACGCGCCTCGCCGACGTGATTCAACTCGCTCGTGAGATTCGCGCCGAGCGCCCGGCTACGGGCCTGGTGATCTTCAGCTATCTCAATCCGATTCTGCGCTACGGCCTGAGCCGCTTTGCCGATGACGCGGCAGCGGCAGGCGTGGACGGCGTTCTGGCTACCGACATGATCGTAGAGGAAGCAGGCGAATACCTGGCGCAACTGGCCCGCGCTGGCCTTGCGCCTATCTTTCTGGCCGCGCCCACCAGTCCCGACGAGCGCCTCGAGGCCATCGCTACGCACTCCAAAGGTTTCATTTACGCCATCTCCCGCACCGGCATTACCGGCACGCAACAGGCTCTCACCTCCGATGCCTCCGCCCTTGTGGCTCGCATCCGCCGATGGAGCACGCTGCCGGTGGCCGTCGGGTTCGGGATCTCCAATGCGGAGCACGTTGCGCAGGTGGGAGAGTTCGCGGATGCAGCGGTCGTCGGCAGCGCCATCGTCGAGTTGGTCGAGCGCTCGACCGCTGAGCCCGGGGCCCACGCGGACAGGTCTTCGTCTGCGGGGTGGGAGTCGGCGCCCGGCGCTGTGGCTCGATTTATCAAGGGCCTGCACCTGCCTCAGGCGGCGCTGGCCCGGTAAAAGAGGCTATCGGTCTTCAGCTCTCAGCTTTCACATTTCCCGTTGAACGGTTGAGCCGCCAAGGCTCGCGCCGGCAGGATGGAGCAGAAAGTCGATGGCTGAGAGCCAACTCGATTTTTCAATGCAATCCCCGCGCCGCCGTGCGATTGCGATCGGCGCTCAGGGACGCGACACGAGGACGAAATGACGCTGGAAGAATTGCGAATTCGAATCGATGTTCTGGACCGCCAGCTCGTTGAGCTCCTCAGCGAGCGGGCCCGCGCCGCGCAAATGGTTGGTTACCTCAAGGCTGCCACTTCGCTGCCGGTGTATGAGCCGGCGCGCGAGAAGGTGGTCCTCGCCAACGTCCGCGCCGCCAACAAGGGCCCATTGCCAGACACTGAACTGACGCATATCTACGAGCGCATCATCGACGTGATGCGGGCCCTGCAGCGGGACGAGTTGGCATCGCAGAGAAACGCCCAGGCCGCAGAGTCTGGCCATGCCGCTGGCGTAAAGGCGCCTGAGACAGGGATCAAGCAATGATTGTAGCTATGCACGAAAAGGCCACCGAAGAGCAGATCGATACAGTCATCGACGCCATGGTGGATTCCGGAGTCAACGTTCATCGAACTACCGGCGCTTACCAGACCATTCTGGCCGGCGTGGGACCAACCGCTAACGTCGAACTCAGAAGATTCGAGCTATTGCCGGGGGTGCTCTACGTCCACAGAATCACCGCGCCCTACAAGCTGGCTAGCCGCGCCTTTCGCCCCGAAGGCACACAAGTGGAGTTTGCCAACGGCGTAAAGATAGGCGGCGAGCGCGCCCATGTAATGGCCGGGCCGTGCTCCATCGAAACCCGCGAGCAGATGTTCCAGACAGCCGCGCGCGTCAAAGGCGCGGGTGGCTGCTTTCTGCGCGGAGGCGCATACAAGCCTCGCAGCTCACCCTACGCCTTCCAGGGACTCGGAATTCCCGGACTCGAGTTCATGCGCGAGGCCGCCGATGCCCATGGCCTGCTCACCGTCAGCGAAGTCATGGAAATCTCGCAGATCGAGCCCATGCTGCCCTTCGTCGACTGCTTCCAGGTGGGAGCGCGCAACATGCAGAACTTCAACCTGCTGCGCGAACTTGGCCAGGCGCGCAAGCCAGTCCTGCTCAAGCGCGGCATTGCCGCCACCATCGAGGAGTTGTTGCTGTCGAGCGAATACATCATGTCCGGCGGCAACTACGATGTCATCCTCTGCGAGCGCGGCATCCGCACCTATGAGACCTCGACCCGCAACACCATGGACATCTCCGCCATTCCGGTGCTGAAGAAGCTCTCCCACCTGCCCGTCGTGGCCGATCCATCGCACGGCACCGGCCGCCGCGACATGGTTGCTCCCATGGCCAAGGCCGCTCTGGCCGCGGGCGCGGACGCAATTCTGGTCGAGGTGCACCCCAACGCCGACAAAGCCGCCTCTGACGCCGCCCAGACACTTTACCTTGACCAGTTTGAAAAGCTGATGGGCGAGCTCAGGATGATTGCCGCGGCGGTGGGGCGGACGTTGTAATCTGACGTTGCATCGAAAGGCCGCATGATCGAGCGCATCGCCATTCTGGGCACGGGACTGCTGGGCACATCTGTGGGATTGGCCTTGCGCGCTGCCGAGTTTCACGGCGCCATCACCGGTTGGAACCGCAGCTCGGAGCACGCGCAGGTAGCTCTCCAGATGGGCGCAATCGACTCGGTCGCGGACGACCCCATCGAAGCCGCGCGAGCCAGCCAGGTCGTCCTGCTGGCAGTGCCCATCTACGCCACGCTCGATTTCATGGAGAAGCTGGCCCCCGTCCTCGGCTCCGAGCACTTGGTCACCGACGTGGGCAGCACCAAGCGCCTCATCTCCGAAGCCGCCGCGCGCCTCTACAACTCCCCCGAGCGCGCTGCCTTTCTTCCCGGCCATCCCATGGCGGGCAAGGAGCGAGGCGGCGCGGCCCTGGCCGATGCAAGTCTCTTTCGCGGCGCGGTCTGGCTCTTCACCGACGATCCGGACGCCCAGCGTTCCCCGCACTCTGCTGAACTGGTAAAAGGCTGGCGGGAGTGGGTCGCCGCCATGGGTTCCAAAACCCTCGATCTCGATCCTGTACGTCACGATGAGTTGGTTGCCTGGGTCAGCCACCTGCCGCAGTTTGTAGCCACCGCGCTAAGCGCGCTGCTCGAAGAGGAAGTGGGCGACGCGCCGGAGTTGAAGGATGTGGGCGGGCGCGCGCTGCGGGAGATGACCCGGCTCGGCGCCAGCCCCTTCTCCATGTGGCGCGACATCGCCTACACCAACACTGAAGCTGTTCAAGCCGCTCTCCAGGCCCTCGAGCAGCGCCTCGCCCACCTCCGCGAAAATCTCCGCACTCCGGAGCTGCGCGACGAGTTCGAGCAAGCCAACCGCTTTCGGCGGGAGGAATGCCCTTGACGGTCTTACGCGCCTGAATGCCATGACAGATTCAGAGGTTTCCTGGCAAGAGTCCGACCTACTCCATCCGCTGCCAATACTCCGTGCGCCCGAGCAACGCAAACCCGATATACCCGCGCACCTTGAGTTTCTTCCCGCCCTCTTCGAGCGAGATATAGCAGCGATAGACCTTGCCGTTGTGCGGATCGAGAATCTGGCCTCCGTCCCACTGGTCGCCGTCTTTCTGCAGGCTCCACATGATTTGCAAGCCGGTCTCGGGCTTGTTTTTCAGATCGCCCTCGCAGTGAATGCACAGGGGATTGGGACCTGGCTGATCGGAATCGAGAACTTTCTCGATCTTCCCGAAGAGCTTGCCGTTCTGTTCCCAGATGTCGACGATCGACTTGACCTTGCCGGTTGCGTCGTCAACGGTCTTCCACCGGCCCACCGGAGAGGAAAGAGAAGAAGCGGCGGCCTGCGCCAGTGCGTGCGTGGGAAGCAGAAGCCCCGACAGAAGCGCGGAAGCGCATAAACACCATAGAAGTCTCGAAAGCATGATTTCCTTTCCTGCCGTGCGTCTCGCTTCCGGGATGCCGGATTCGGCGATCTTACTCGGCTTCCTTCTTTTCATCCTTGCCTGGCGCGGCAACTTCCTTCGCCGCATCCAGCACCTTCATTCCTTCGCTCGCGGCTGCTTCCAGCAACTGGGCTGAAGCCGAGATAAATGCGATCTCAGTGCTCTGAAACATATCGCGCGCGGTCAGCGCCGCGCCCAGTTGCAGGGCGTCCGGCCAGCGTAGCGTGGTGCGATCGAGAAGCTGGCGCGCGGCTTCAAGCACCGCCGGGTTCAGAGGCTGCTGCACCATGCGCGCCGACTCGATGCGCAAAACCGAGAGCGCCGATGCGGCATCCTCCGGGGTAATGCTGCCGGCCCGCTCGCGCCGGCGGATGACCGCGTAGACCTCCAACGGCGTCGAGGCTGAGATCAGCTTGCGGTTGTCCTCCGCCGCCTCCATCAGGCCGATGAGCGCATCGGTTCCCGGCTCCCGCACAAACAGCTTGATGAAGGCCGTGGCCTCAAGAAAGTAGAAGCTCAAAGCTCACCCCGTTCTTCTTCAAAGGTCTCGGCAATCGGCTCACCCTGCACTGAAACCGGATGGAAGCGTTGCGCCTCCTCGGGAATGCCGGCCTCGGCGCGGTTCAGGCGGATGGTGGTGGTTGGGTAGGCCGGCGTCTTCGGATTGGCAATCTTGCTGGTCATCACCACGCCGCGCTGGATGGCCTCGGCAAGCACCGTTTGGCGAGTATCCGGGTGCTGATTCCAGCGAAAGGCCTTGCGGGGCAGAAAGGAATCGCGAAACCACTTCAATGCAATGAAGGCGTGGCCGCCGCGCTCGGCCTCGGCCAGTGCCGCGCACAGTTCCTTCACGCGCGCATCCATATCCTCGGGAAGCACCGCCTCCTGGGCATCGTCTTCCTCCTCAGGGGCGTGGACGGTAAACGTGCGCTGCGCCCGTGTGGCGCGTGGAGACGGTTCGCTGTCGTCGGTGCGCTCGAAGTAGATGCGCACTTCGTCCTCTTCCGGCGACCAGGTGTCCGCGGAGGCATTGCGGCGCTTGCTGCGTCCGTTCTCGCTGCACAGCTCCACGATCGCCTGATATCCGGGAGGCGCAAGAAAGCGCAACGCCCGCACCAGGCCTGGATCCTGCGAAAACCCGAGCTCGTTCAGTGCTTCTTCAATAATCTCTTCAGCTGCGGGAATACTCAGATTACCGCCATCTATGTTGCTATTTGCAGCTCTTGTCGATTTCATCTCTTCTCTCCAAATGCTTCGTCCAGCGCCTCGACCCCGCAGCCTTTCTCCGGCGCACATTGGCCCGGTTCTCAAGCTGCGCCTCTACGCGCGCAAGAAACAACAGTCTTGGTTCTAAACCTGCACCTGCCCGGTTCGGCTCAACGCCGTTTAGAGTGCCGTTTGCAATGAAGCCGCCCCGGCGATCGTGAATCTCATTTTGATGACTGGTTCCGCGGGCTTATGCCACGATACGGCCAGTAAAAGGGGGCCCATGGCATCTCTCGAATCAACGTAAGACGGTCCATGGTTATTCATAAGGCCTTTACCTGACAAAAGCCATCTTCCGTTCTTTTTTTCTACTTCACATAGTTTCGAGAAATACTCTACTGCATCTTCCAAACTAACCTTGAACCGATGGGAGCATTCGGGCGTGGATCTTGATTCCATTCCACGGATTAGTATCTTCCCAAGGGGCTCCAGAGATAAAAACCCACTTAGCCATCGTGGTTCTTCTCTACACCATTTCGGAAAATGCGTTCGGGCCTGTTAAAACTGCCAGGTCCGCTCTAAATTCAAAGCTATACATGCTACAGCGAAACCGATAGTACAGTGTACCTGATATTCCGTCCGGCGCACCGCGAAATCTCTCCGATATGCCGCCCGCAACCCCGTTCCTGACAAAAAGTTGCGCCGGCGGCGCGCTAACCTCAGATGCTTGAGTTCGTACAATAGAAGTCATGCGCCGTTGCTTGCTGGTCCTGTTGCTCTCTTTTCTGACTTCAGCCGGACTGCATGCCGATAGCCCGGCCTTCGATCTTGCCGGACCAAAAATTGATGTGCACGTCAAGCGTGGGGATATCACCCTGCCGATCTCCGAGACCCCCAATCTGCTGCCGGGTGACCGGCTTTGGATTCATCCCGACCTGCCCCTGAGCCAGTCCACTCATTTTGTGCTGGTGGTCGCATTTCTGCGCGGAGCCACCAATCCGCCCCCGCCGGAGTGGTTTACGCGCGTCGAGACCTGGAGCCGTGAAGCGCGGGACGAGGGCGTGTTTGTCACCGTTCCCGCCGAGGCCCAGCAGGCTCTCATCTTTCTGGCTCCGGAAACCGGCGGCGACTTCAATACCCTGCGAAAGGCCGTGCATGACCGGCCCGGCGCCTTCATCCGAGCCGCTCAGGACCTCCAGGCTGCCAGTTGGGACAGGATGCGCGTGGAAGCCTTTCTCGCTCAGGTAAAGGTCACCTCCCAGTCCGACCCGAAATCTCTCAAAGAGCACGCCGAAATGGCGGCTCGCAGCCTGGGCATCAAGATCAACCAGGAATGCTTCGAGAAGCCTGTCGAACTGCAGGTTTCCTGCCTCTCGCAGAACTCGGCAGGGATGGTGCTGGACGACTCAAACGCGCAATCGCTGGTGGCGCAACTGGCCAGCGGAAACACCGCCGACCTGATGAACCAGCTCAGCTACTCGACTATGGGCGGAGCAGGCGCATACAGCCCCTACATCGGCGCCATCGTAGACACCGCCAGGATCCTTTCCTCCCTGCATACGGCGCATTTCCAGTACATTCCGGCACTGGCTCTGCCGACCGCCGATACGCTCAACCTGCGCCTCAACATGCCCCCCTCCTTCCGCAATCCCAAGTCGGTGGTGGTGGTAGCTCTGCCTCCTCTCGGCCCAGCCAGGCCGGAGCCTCTCCATCCGGTCGTCTCCGCCGATGACTTCTGCGCCCAGAAGCCCGGCCTCCTCCTGCCCGCCGAGGGAGGGCCGCTGGTCTTCGCCTCCCAGTTGGCTCACGATCTCACTCTGCACATCGAGACCCAGACCGATTCAAAAGGTTCGCCGGGTATCGACCTGCCGGTCACGGCCGATCCCTCCAAGGGCGGACTCGTCCTCAAGCGCCCGGCCCCTCCGCTACCCGCGGGCGAGTTGACAGGCACAATCCGCGGCAAATGGGGCTTCGACGACTGGACGGGTCCGCAATTCCACCTGCTCTCGTCGCAGCCGGGCATCTGGACCCTGGCCATTGCCGACCAGTCTGCGCTGGTGGTGGGGCGCGAAGACACCCTGCATCTTGAGGGGAAAAACACGCTCTGCGTCGACAAAGTGGAAGAACAGGCCGGCGCAGGAAAACCGCGAAAGCTGATCTGGAAGTCTCCCCAGCCGGATGCGCTGGATGTGTCGGTCCCCATGAAAGAAGCTGCGCCGGGCCCGGTAAACCTGTCGATTTACCAGTTCGGGGTCGAGAAGCCGGAAACAATCGCCATGACGGCGTTTGCCGACGCTGCCTCGCTCGACCGCCTGACGCTGAGCGCCGGGGATCCGGTGGCCTTGCTGAAAGGTACGCGCCTCGACGAGGTGGCAAAGGCCGTACTCGACGGCATTCCGCTCACGCCGTCCACGCTGAGCCGCGTCCAGGACCACGACCAGCTCATCATGAAAGCCGCCGCTTCCACGGCACTGCTCGATCCTGAAAAGCACTACGTAGCCCGCGTTGAGTTGAAAGATGGCCGTCTGCTCAAAGCGCCCGTCACGGTCGACCCGCCGCGTCCCCAGGTTGTCCTGCTCAACAAGGCCGTTCAGCAGGAAGCCTCGGCCGCGCCATCGCCAGTACAACTGGGCAGCGCCAACGACCTGCCGCTGGAGGGGCGGCTGGTCTTCTTTCTCAAGTCCGCCGTGCCCGCAAAGTTTCCTCGCAATGAAAAGGTGGAGTTGGCCGCGGCCGACGGCAGCTTCGATACTGAGCTATCTCTGGCCGACGGCAGCCTGGTGCTCGAAGATGCCAGGATCGCGATGGGCAGCGTACAGCCCATGACCCGCTTCGGCGCTTCCGCCTTCGGGCCGGTTCGCATACGCGTCATGTCGGCCAACGGGGCAACCGGAGACTGGTTGCCGCTGGGAACGCTGGTCCGGCTCCCCGGCTTCAAGGAGTTGCGTTGCCCGCGCGCGATTGCCAGGCCTTGCACTCTGACCGGAACCAACCTGTTCCTGGCCGCTTCCGTTGCCGCCACGCCCAATTTCGACACTCCCACCGATGTTCCTCAAGACTTTACCGGAACCCAGTTGACCGCGCCTCACCCTGTCAACGGCGTGCTCTATCTCAAGTTGCGCGACGACCCGGCCACGGTGCAAACCCTCACCCTGCCTGTAACGCAGGTGAGCACGGCAGAGTCGAAAGCAGCTCTCGCGCAGGCTCAGGCGGCTGCCAATCCTCCGTCTACGCCGCCCGATGCGCCGCCCATCACGGCAACTTCGCCGGATGCCGCTTCGGATGCGCCATCCGCCTCGGCGCCATCTACGCCGCCTGCGTCAACCCCGAGATTCTGAATTCGTGTCTGAAAAATGCGGCTCCTGAGACACGCCCTAGTTGAAATAGGCCTTGTTCATCTCGGCGAACTGCGCCTTGTCCGCTGGCAATTCGTCCAGCGGATAGATCGCATTCTGCGCGCACACCGATGCGCAGTTGCCGCAGTCGATGCACTCATCGGGGTTGATGAACACCTGCGAAACGGTCCCCGCGGCCTCATCGCCGGCCATCGGCGCAATGGCCGCCGTGGAACACTCCTCTACACAGACAAAATCCTTCGTACACGCGTCGGTAACTACGTATGCCATTAAGAAAATGCTCCTTGCTTGCTTTTGGGGCGCGCCGGCTTTGCGATGCAACCCTCGACTCTGAGCCTATCGAGCCCCCGGGCGCCTCACCGTGACCGGAATCACGCCCGAGCGGCGATGCGCCTTGCCGGCAAGCTGGTGAAGGAGAGATTGAGGCTTATAGCGGTTCGCCAGTTGCTGTAGAGGGAAAACAAGAGCTTTGCAGAAAATAACCGGCGACAGGAGCACAATCAGAATTGAGAGAAAAGCGGGAATTGGCTTGCTCGCCCCCTCGCGCAAAGAAAAGCATTCCATAACCCCTTTGTTTTGAGAATTCTGCGGCTAAGTCCGTTGTGCTGACGATTTTGCGAAGAGCGATGCGGCATAACTCCATGAAAATAAACGCTTTGCTTTCAGAATCCTTG
>Ga0302320_10017059_pt1 | contig 14771 bp, 11 predicted proteins | sample Bog_T0_3_FD_202130 | JGI IMG/M metagenome (GOLD analysis project Ga0302320, IMG submission 202130) | Peat permafrost microbial communities from Stordalen Mire near Abisko, Sweden - Bog_T0_3 | ecosystem: Environmental > Terrestrial > Soil > Wetlands > Peat | place: Sweden: Abisko, Stordalen Mire...
AACCACATGCTCAACGGCGTCAATCTGGATGCGGTGGTAATCGCCACCGCCGTCAGAACCCATTTTCCGTTGGCCAAGGCGAGTTTGCTGGCGGGCAAACACACTTTCATCGAGAAACCAATGGCTGCTTCCGCGCGTGAATGTGAAGAACTGCTCGAAATAGCCCGAAAAAAAGGCTTGGTGCTGATGACCGGTCACACTTTTTTGTATTCACCGGCGGTTAGAAAAATCAAGGAGATCATTGCCAAAGGCGACCTCGGGGAAATCCGTTATATCTCCGCCCGGCGGCTGAATCTCGGACTTTTCCAAAAAGACATCAACGTCGCTTGGGATTTAGCTCCGCACGATATTTCCATTATCCAACACATCATTGGCGAGCAGCCGGTCACGGTGAATTGCCGGGGCAGTGCACACATTACGCCCGGCATTGAAGACGTGACGACCATGTGCTTGAGCTATCCAGGCAAACGGACGGCCATTATTCACAGCAGCTGGCTGGATCCGCGTAAGGTGCGCGAGATGACGATTGTCGGCAGCAAGCGCATGATTGTTTATGACGACGTCGCCACGTTGGAAAAAATCCGTGTATTCGACGCACGCGTTGAATGTCCGCCGCATTACGACACGTTTGCGGAATTTCATTACGCTTATCACTACGGCGATGTTTATGCACCCTATATCAAACAGGAAGAACCGCTCAAAACCGAGTGTCAGCATTTTCTGGATTGCATCAAGCAGGGAACCACGCCGTTGAGCGATGGCAAACAGGGTTTGGAACTGGTGCGCATTTTGGAGGCTTCCTCGCAGTCGCTCAAGCAGGGCGGGGCACCGATTGAGTTTTCAGTCCCGACGAATGGAAACGGCTGGACGACGTCAGTATCTAAAGGCGTGAATCCTCGTGCCGCGGCACCCAAAATATCCGTCGCCAGCACGAAGGGAACCAACCGTTCCCGGACGAACAGCCGGAAGATTCAGGTGAAAATCGGCACGAACGGCAGCCAGTCGTGAGCGGCCCGCATCAGATGTTTCAACGGATCGCGCCGGACGTGAAGCTGGGGAAAAACGTCCGGATTTACGACTTCACCAACCTCTACGGTTGTGAAATTGGCGACGACGTGAAGATTGGAACCTTTGTGGAAATCCAGAAAGGTTCCAAGATCGGCAACCGCTGCAAGGTTTCCAGCCACACGTTTATCTGTGAAGGCGTGACGTTGGAGGATGAAGTTTTCATCGGCCATGGTGTTACATTCACCAATGACCGTTTCCCCCGTTCCACGGCCGCCGACGGACGTTTGCAGACGGAAGCTGATTGGAAATGCATTCCCACGCTGGTCAAGCGCGGCGCTTCCATCGGCTCCGGAGCCACGCTCTTGTGCGGCATCACCATCGGCGAGAACGCATTGGTGGGTGCCGGCAGCGTCGTAACCAAAGACGTGCCGCCGGGTGCGGTGGTGGCGGGCAATCCAGCCCGAATCATTCAACCACGGAAGGCGATCGTTTGAATTATTTCCCGTTTCGGATGTCGAATCAGTTTGCCCTCCATGAGCGATAAGAAGACAGACACGCCGCATTCGGGAATTTCGGTGTCAGACATTTACTACGTCCTGTTCCGGCGGAAGTGGCTGATCATCAGTTTTTCCTTGGCGGGAATTCTGGCGGCACTGGCGGTGTGTCTGATCAAGCCGCCGCAATACAAATCCGAGGCGGAACTGTCGTTGAGCGTGCTGGAGGCGAAGCCAATCAACGTGCCCGGGGAAGAAACCCGGCCGATGGGCGAACCGAGCCCCAACATCATCAACACCGAGCTTGAGATCTTGCAAAGTCTGGATCTGGCCCAACAGGTGGTTCAAGCCATGACCCCCGAAAAAATCCTCGCTGGATTTGGCGGCGGCTCCGACACCAACCAAGCGGCCTATTATGTAAAAAAAGGATTGTCCGTGGAGACGACGATGGGGAGCAGTGTCTTTCATATTACTTTCCAGCATCCGGACAAAGATGTCGCCCAGGCTGCCTTGAATGAAATTATTGACGGTTATTTCAGCAAGCATTTTAGGATGCAGGGCGGTGGTGGGGTGTTCGGCGGTTTTTTGACGAATGAGACCGCCCGGTTACGCGGCGAACTGGCCGAGACTGACAAACTGATTCAGCAGGCGCACAGCGAAATTGGCGTGATTACCACCGATGATGCAAAAGAAGCCTATTCCGACCAGATAACCAAACTGCGCGGTCAAATTTCAAGTGCCGAAGAGGAGCTAGCGGAACGTCAGGCGGCGATGAAAGCGCTGACATCTTCCCGGGTCGAAACGAATGGCGCGCCGGCGGATAAACTGCCGGCGGAACAATATGATGCTTATCGGCGGATTTGTGAGCGACTCGCCATCCTCAACAAAAAGGAAGATGATTATTTGACGCAGCAAGGGTTCACCGAGGAAAACGTGCTGGTCAAGGAGGTGCGCAGCCAGATTGCCGATGCCCAGAAAACCCGAAACCAGCTTGAGGAAAAATATCCCCAGTTGGTGACCTTGGATATTCCCGTGCAGAATGCGTCCCGGGACTCGGCGGATCCGGCTAACAATCCGGTGAATAATTCTGCCCAGATCGCGGCGTTACAAACCAAAATTGAATTCCTGCATTCGGAATTAAACCAGGTTTGGAACGAGGCGACCAATTTTGAGCGGGTGGAAGCCACCCTTTCCGAATTGCAACAGAAGAAAGAGTCAGCGGAAGCCAACCTGAAATACTTCACCGACCATCTGGAACGCTCCCACATTGACGATGCGTTGAACGAAGGCAAGGCTTCAAACATCAGCATCATCCAATCGCCAACGCCTCCGTTGAAAGGTTGGTCAAAACAATTCAAGAAAAAACTGGGCATGTTGGCGGCCAGTGGCATAGTGGCCGGGCTAGCTTTGGCCTTTGCGTTGGAATTATTTCTAGACCGTTCTGTGAAGCGGTCATCGGATATTGAAAACAAGCTCGGGCTGCCGGTTTTTATTTCCATCCCGGATGTGGCGACAGGCGCTACAGGAAAACGCAGCCAGCTTGCCGGCGGCGGCCGACGGCTGCTGGCCAATGCGTCTGCCAAGGAAGCCGACGGGGAAGGATCCAACGTCCGAAGCATCGCCCCGTGGGACCATGAACATCCGCTACGCCGCTTTTACGAAGGCCTGCGCGACCGGCTGATCGTCTATTTTGAAGTTAGAAATGTGACGCATAATCCGAAGTTGGTGGCCGTCACGAGCTGCAACCATGGCGCGGGCGTCAGCAGCATTGCTGCCGGGCTGGCGGCCACGCTTTCTGAGACCGGCGACGGCAACGTGCTCCTCGTCAACATCAGCGGTGAACGCGGCGCGGCCCAACAATTTTACAAGGGCGAGCTGGGATACAGCTTGGATGAAGTTCTGGATAGTGAGAAGAAAGGTGTGCTGGTCAAAGCCAACCTTTACACCACCGTCGAACAGGCTAATGGCGACATGCTGCCGGCCAACTTGCCAAAAAAACTTTCAGCGCTCATGCCTAAACTCCGGGCAAGTCAATACGACTACATTATTTTTGACATGCCGCCGGTCAACCAGACGAGTGCCACCGCCCGGCTTTCCGGCCTCATGGATCAGGTGATACTCGTAATTGAGTCGGAAAAGACCAACCAGGATGTGGTCAAGCAGGTGACCAAACTTCTGGGCGAATCCAAGGCCAATGTCAGCACAGTGCTCAACAAAACCAAAACCTACGTTCCGCTTCAATTGCAACATGAGTATTTGAACGACGTTTGAGCAATCGCTTCTACGGATGCCATTTCCGGATAAATCAGGTCGAAAATCGCCGCAATCGGGCCGCAAGGTCTGTATGTTGGTGTATTCATTTTACGAGAGCGACAACCGCGTGATGCGTTATGCCCGCGCGCTGGCTGGTCGTGGCGATCAGGTGGATGTCATCGCTCTTGCCTGCGATGAGAATCAGCCGGCATTTGAGATTCTGGACGGCGTCAATGTTCACCGTATCCAACGCCGCCAGCGAAATGAGAAGAGCAAGTATGATTATCTCTACCGGCTGGTTAAATTTTGTTTGAAGTCCTCCTTTCACTTAGGGCGGCTGCGCTGGAAGCGGAAATATGATTTGGTGCACGTTCATAATGTTCCGGATTTCTTGGTGTTCAGCGCGTGGTTTCCTAAATTGACCGGGGCTAAAATCATTTTGGACATTCACGACATCCTGCCGGAATTTTTTGCCAACAAATTTGGCCGGCCGGAAACGAGTAGGACCTTCAAGGCGTTAAAGCTGATTGAACTCATTTCAGCCCGGTTTGCCAATCATGTAATCATTTCCAACCATTTATGGTTTGAAAAAATCACGGCTCGTTCTGTTTCCAAGGCACGATGCTCGGTGTTCATCAATTATGTTGACCAGGAGATTTTCCGATGCAAACGAACGCGGGACGACAGCAGGTTTATCATGCTCTATCATGGTGGACTCCAAAGGCATCAAGGGCTTGATGTGGCCATCCGCGCGTTTGCTAAAGTCAGCCCGCAAAAGCCTGAAGCGGAATTTCACATTTATGGTGGCGGCAACATGAAGCCGGAATTGCAGGCGCTGGCAAAGGAATTGGGACTGGCTGGCAAGGTGAATTTTTTCGAGAGCATGAGCATGCGGCAAATTGCCGGAGTTGTCGCCAACGCGGATTTGGGCGTCGTGGCCAAGCGTGCCGACTCATTTGGCAACGAAGCCTACAGCACCAAAATCATGGAATACATGGCCGCCAATGTGCCGGTGATTGTTTCCAAAACTAAAATCGACAGCTTTTACTTCAATGATTCGGTGGTCCGCTTTTTCGAGTCCGGCAACGCGGATGATTTGGCTGCGGCCATGCTCGAATTGATCAACAGTCGTGACCGCCGCGAGCAGTTGACTCGGAGCGCCAGCGAATATGTTGCGGTCAATAATTGGGATGCTAGGAAGCATGAGTATTTGCGCCTGGTAGATTCCCTCTGGTCGCTGGCAGAGATTTCGCCCACCCGTTTGCCTGCAAAGTTCACCAGTCATTCGTGAGCGAATGCCGTTCTGTCTGAGAATTATCTAGTATAAATGCGGCTGGATCGAACATTGTCGCTTTGTGTGATGCGTCCGCTGATTAAAACCCGCGCGGGGTTGTCTGAACACACGCTGCCGATCTTGATGTATCACAGTATTTCGGACGATCCCGAACCCGGGATTTCGCCATATTATAAGATTTGCACCAGCCCGGCAGTTTTTGCAGAGCAGATGCGCTGGCTGGATGATTCGGGGTATCGCTCAATTAACCTGCATGAAGCCGCGCAAATGTTGCAAGGAAGCAGTATCGATCGGGAAAAAGTTGTTGTCATCACATTTGACGATGGTTTCCGTGATTTTCACACGCAGGCCATGCCGGTGCTGGAACGGTATGGCTTCAAGGCCACGGTTTATTTGCCGACTGCGTTTATCGGCGACCAGCGTCGTTCCTTCAAAAATCGGGAATGTCTTACTTGGAGTGAAGTTCGTGAACTCTGCGTTCGCGGCACCGAATTTGGCTCTCACACCGTGAACCATCCGGTGCTTTATCAATTAAATTGGCCGGACATTGAGCGCGAGGCCAGCGACTCCAAAGCAGAGATCGAAAAGCATCTGCAAACAGCCGTGACATCTTTTTCATATCCGTATGCGTTTCCACAGGAAGACCGGCAATTTACTTGTCGTCTGACGGAAACACTACGTGGCCAAGGCTACCGGGATTGTGTGACGACCAGAATCGGCAAGGTAAAAACCGCTGATGATTTATTCCAATTAAAACGGCTGCCTGCAAACAACTGCGACGACTTGGATTTGTTCGCTTCAAAATTGGAGGGTGCCTATGACTGGCTCGCGGTGCCGCAAAATTTTATCCGCCACGCTAAAGCGTGGACGAAGCAAACGCCGGCGAGGATTGAATAATCAGGACCTATGAACGAGGTTTCGCCACAACCAATTGTTTCCATCGTCATTGTCAGTTGGAATGCGCGGGACTATCTTGCGCAGTGCCTCAATTCCATTTCAGCGGAGACCTGCCGGTATTCGCTGGAAGTAATCGTGGTGGACAACGCCTCGACTGATGGATCGCCAGACTATGTGGAAAGCCAGTTTCCCCAGGTGCGGTTGATTCGCAACGAAACCAACCTTGGTTTTGCAAAGGCGAACAATCTCGGCATCGCACAGAGTCGCGGCCGTTACCTTGCACTCATCAATTCGGATGTGAAGGTTCTCCCGAATTGTCTCACGCGGTTGGTGGATTATTGTGAGCAACACCCGGCGGCGGGCATGGCCGGACCGCGTGTGCTTGGCGGCGACGGAAAATTACAACGTTCCTGCCGGGGATTCCCAACCGTTTGGAATATGTTTTGCCGCGCACTGGCGCTCGATAGTTTTTTTCCAAACAGCAGAGTCTTCACGGGCTATTCCATGAGGAATTGGGATCAGAATTGCGATCGGTCGGTTGACATTCTTACGGGCTGTTTTTGGCTGATCCGGAAAGAAGCATTGTCCCGCGTGGGATTGCTCGACGAGTCTTTTTTTATGTATGGCGAAGACATGGATTGGTGTCGGCGTTTTTGGAATCAGAACTGGCAGGTAATGTTTGTGTCGGCTGCGGAAGCCATTCATTATGGTGGCGGCAGTTCCGCAAACGCGCCGGTGCGGTTTTACATTGAACGCCAGCGGGCGGACTTGCAGTATTGGAGGAAACATCATTCAGCCTTGGCAACCGCATGTTTTTTCTTGATCTCGTGTTTGCAAATCACTCTCCGTATTGCCGGTTACAGCTTGGTTTATCTGTTTAATAAGCCGCAGCGTCAGACATGCCGTGACAAACTCCGGCGCAGCACCGCCTGCCTGAAATGGATGTTAACGGGTCAACAATCGTCCCTGTCCAACGCGGCTTGATGCCGGCCGAAACATGAAAAAGCACTACATCCTGCTGACCGCAGCCAAGAACGAGGAAAGCTATATCGGCGAAGCCATTGAATCGGTGATACACCAGAGCGTACTGCCCGTCGCTTGGTTTATCATGGATGATGGTTCAAAAGATCGGACTGCGGCGATAGTGAGGAATTATGCCGCGAAACATTCATTTATTCACCTGCATAGCGTTGGTGTTGCATCGCCTCGCAGTTTCGGTGCCAAGGATAAAGCGATCAACTTCGCATATCAATTGGCCAAAGACATGCAATTTGACTTCATAGGCATTCAGGATGCGGATATTGCGCTGGAAAGACATGATTATTACGAAACCATTCTTGGTTGTTTTGAAAGCAATCTGAAGTTAGGCATCGCCGGCGGATACATATATGAGCGCAATGCGGGTATCTGGCGGTGTCGAAATGGCAATTCGGATGATTCAGTGGCTGGCGGCATTCAAATGTTTCGACGTGAGTGTTTCAACCAGATAGGCGGATACACGCCGTTGCATCATGGCGGCGAAGACTGGCTGGCGCAGCTCGATGCCAAAATGGCGGGATGGGAGGTGCTGGCTTGTCCAGATCTCCACGCGCACCACTACCGCACCACTTCGAGTGCGGGGGGAAAATGGCGCGGGATTTTTCGGTTGGGTCTCATGGACGCCTCATTCGGTTCTCATCCAATTTTCGAAATTTTCAAATGCTGCCGCCGAATCACCGCCAAACCAATTTTGGCTGGAAGCTTGGTCAGATTTTGTGGATATATTTGGTGGATAATGGCTGGTCGCAAACCGGTCATAACATCGGAAGAGGTTGCTTTCCTACGAAAAAATCAAATGGCGAAGTTGTCCAGGCGTTTCTTCAAAAACGCCAAATGGCAGGGTAATGAAAACGGTGGCACCATTCATGCTGATGATCATGAATGCCGCAGTGCAAAAGATATTGTCGGCTAAAAAAAGTGCGCATTTTATTGCGGTAACCAGCAGTTTTTCAACATTTTAAATGAAGTCTATCCCATATTTATTTGCGCTTTTAACTGTTTCGCTTCTGTCAACTAACGTGTCAGCAGAGGATATTTACATTGCCCAGAATGCACTTGGATCTGACAGCGGTGTTGACGCCGCCGATGCCCATTCAGTTGCTTGGTTCAATACAGCTTCAAATTGGGGAGCAGGTGTCAACAAAATCAGTCCGGGAGATACCGCACATTTGGTCGGGACAATTACCAGCGCATTAAGCATTCAATCCAGCGGAACATCGGGAAATCCGATAACGGTTCTATTTGAGCCGGGGGCATCGATCTCCATGCCCTCCATACCCACGACCGGCGCAATCACGCTTGGAAGTTACAATTATCTCGTGATCGATGGTGGGCAAAACGGGATCATTGAAAACACGGCGAATGGCACGGGGATGGGGCAAGTCTCTTCGCAGGGAATAAATGGCACTCCGAACGTGGGCAACATAACAATTCAAAATCTGACCATCCGAAATCTTTATGTTCGCACAAACAACGCCGACAATGTATCGCCCATCGGCGTTTATTTATATGGCGTGATGGCAAACATAATGGTTTCAAACTGCTCATTTACTTGGTGCCATCAAGGAGTGGCGCTTCTGTATGGCGTGGGGACTTCCTACAATTTTCAGGTTGTCAGCAACCACTTCAACCACATCAACCATGGAACCATATTCGGAAGTGGCAATAATGGCGGTGCAATTCTCAATGGGGCGGTCTGGGCGTATAATCAAGCTGACTACTTCGGGGATTGGGATCAGCCTTCAGGAAATGCCTACCATCACAACGGATTTTACGCTTGGGCCGATCATACGAGTGCAATGATCACCAACATTTCCATAGTCCACAATGTCGTTGGCGGGCATTATGGAAATTCTTCCTATGGAACAAGCGGGGTTTATCTCAGTGCCAATCCTGGCATTGGTATTTTTAACTTGTTGCTCGCAGACAACATGGTCTCTTTTACTACGGGTGGTGCAAACGATGGTGCCATTTATTTGTTTAATGTAAAAAATTCGCTGGTTGCCAACAATACGCTCTATGATGCCAGTTCCACCTATAATGGTGTTCGATGTGACCCTACCTGCACCGGAGTGACCTTTTCCAACAATATTTTTGCTGGTTTTGCCCTAAATTACTATCTCGTTCCAAGCGCAACGACGCTGCCAGCCCATTGTGACTACAACATTTATTACGGCGGGCAATTCAGGGTGGATTCGTCTTATTACAGTTTCGCAAGTTGGAAGGGATTGGGCTTTGATGCCAACTCCAAGACGAACAATCCATTGTTCAATTCGGTGGCGGCTGCGAACTACTCGCTGGCCAGCAATAGTCCTGCTATTGGAATGGGTGTGAATCTTACCGCCCTGTTCAATTCCGATATCAATAACAATATCCGGCCCGCCACGGGAGGCTGGACGGTCGGAGCCTACGAATATCCGAAAGGCGCTGCCAATACGAACCCGGTGATTGCAGCACTGCCCGTCAGTATCAATTTTGGTTCTGTAACCGCCAATAGCAGCGCGACAAATACATTCACGATTTATAATACGGGAGGCGGGACGCTTACCGGGGCCGCCACTGTGGCCGCACCGTTTAGCATCGTCTCCGGCGGCAACTACAGTTTGACAAATAATCAAAATCAGACCGTAACGCTTGCCTTCAATCCCACATCGGCTGGAAGTTTCACCCAAACGGTCAATTTCACCGGCGGCGGAACCAGCGTAGCTGTTAGCGGTGTCGGTCTCAGCACCAATCTGCCCCCATCGGTGTCGCCCATAGGTATAAACGCATCAGATGTTGATGCAAGCACGCCCGGATTCCAGATTTACGGCGGGACCGTGGTCTCGCTGTCAGCCACCGCGACCAACGCATTGACTTATCAATGGAGCTATACGGTAAATGGCGGCTCTCCGGTGGTGTTCCAAGGTGGTTTGGGGTCTGTTCCTGCTGCAAGCTTCAGTTATGGCACTGGCACGATTGGAAACACCTATGTTTGGACGTTAAGCGTCAGCAATAATCAGGGTGCGGCACAATCCCAGTTCACTTTGAATGTGGAGGCGGCACCGCTGCCTTCAGCGAGCCTTGTTTTTGCGGCACAAAGTGGTTTGATAACTAACCCGTTTGTTTTGGGAACAAATGGAACCAGCATCTATGTTTACCAGCCAATTCAGACGGTTGGCATCAGCGGCAACGGTGTTGCGGTCTATAATTTCATGGTAACCAACGCGGGAAATTATGAAGTTCAGGCCTTGGTGAATGCTCCCAATAGCGGGGCAAACTCTCTCTACGTCAACATTGACGCCATGCCTCAAGATCCCAACATGACTTGGGATATTTTGACCACTTCAGGTTTTGAGGAAAGGCTAGTGAGTTGGCGTGGCAGTGGTTCGGACACCGCCAATCAGTTTGTTCCTTGGATTTTCAATCTCACCGTTGGATCGCACCAGATCATTTTCTGCGGAAGAGAAGCAAACACACAGTTGAGCGGATTTTCCATCTTACAGGCGCCGCCGACTCCACCGCCGCCCACCATAATTGGCCAGTAATCCTGCATTTGAATTATCTGCCCACCTTTGCAAGGGCAAGACTCTGGTAGTTTTTTTTTGCTTTCAGCAGACCTCGATCTTCTACTAGAACTTTAAGGCCTGTCGATTTCTCCATTAGAATGAATTTGGAAGGCGATTCAGTCCAACTGACATGGTTTGCGGTGCTATTCATCTGTGCCATGGTTGGCTTAGGTTTTTCACTGCCATATCGGCTTGTATTTATACCATTGTTGATGACTGCATGCTATGCGCCGTTTCGTGTTCAACTCATTTTGGCCGGCGCACATTTTCCCGTTTTGAGGCTGGTCATTCTGGCCGTGTGGTGTCGGCTGCTTGCTAGGAAGGAAGTCAAGGATTTCCGATTCACCTCAATGGACAAGTTATTTTTGTGGTGGGTTGGCACAAGCGTGTTCATGGGATGGCTGATGAAGCCAAATCTCAGTTTTATGTATATCATGGGATTTGCCTATAATGCTCTTGGCATTTATTTTTTGGCCCGCGTATCATTGAAAACCGTCGGCGATTTCTTTCGATTATTGGAATGTTTTGCTTGGATTTTAACGCCCCTGGTTTTACTCATGCTGGTGGAGGTGTTTTATCAACGAAATTTTTTCTCATTCCTGTTTGGTTTGCCCGAAATAATTTGGATACGAGATGGCTCCGTGCGCGCCATGGGGAATTTTGACAATCCAATCATGGCCGGCAGTCTGGGGGCTTCATTTTTCCCACTTTATGTCGGGTTATGGTGCTGCGACAAGCTGGGTCGGATCTATGCAATTGTGGGCATATTTTGTTCGTTAATCATGGTGTTGGCATCCAAGTCCGGCGGGCCATTGTCTGCATTGTTCGTCTCGTTTCTGGGATTCGCGTTCTGGCCTATGAAATATCACATGCAATGGGTGCGCCGGGCGATTGTATTATGCGTGATAATTCTGGCCCTGGTGATGAAGGCCCCGGTATGGTATTTTATAGCGAGAGTAGGGGATGTTGCCGGCGGGGGAGCCTGGCATCGAGCCTACACAATTGACCAGGCCATCCGTCATTTCGATGAGTGGTGGTTAAGCGGCACTTGGAAAACAATCCACTGGTCTCCCGGTGAGGGAACCATGCCAATGGGTGATCCGAATCATATGGATCTTACAAATCAATACATCGTGGAAGGTGTCCGTGGCGGTCTTTTAAAATTGGGGTTGTTTCTTGCAATGATTGTCTGTTCCTTCAAAGTTGTCGGGAACCTTGTTAGGAAATCAGCCAAAGAGATAGGCTGGCAATTTTTCCTCTGGTCGTTGGGTGTTTACCTAACAACTCAATGCGTCATTTACCTGTCGGTTTCGTATTTCGAGCAAAGTATTATCTTCTGGTATCTTTTTCTGGCGGTAGTCTCTCTGCTGCATGTTGAAGGATTTATTAATCATACCGGTTTGGGTAATGAGGAAGAGGCAGCGTGACAACGCGGTTTAGTTGAATAGGAAAAACGACCTGCACCACCCATGCCACCACCATTGGTATCAGCCATTGTCTTATGCTATAATCAGGCCTCATTCGTGGTTGAATGTCTGGAAGCAGTGAAGTTGCAGAACTTTCAAAACCTTGAATTGATTGTCCATGATGACGCTTCACGCGATGATTCTGCCGATGTCATACAATTATGGCTTGAAAATAGCGGTCTGACCTATCGCTTTTTCAAACAAACCACAAATCAAGGTCTTTGCCGCAGCATTAATTTTGTTCTTTCTCATGCATCCGGAAAATATGTTTCAGCTGTCGCCGCAGATGATGTATGGCTGCCGGACAAATTATTGACCCAAGTGGAAATCATGGAGCACCTGCCGGACAAGGTGGGGGTTCTCTATAGCGATGCTTTTCAGATAGATGAAAGGGGGAGTCTCCTTCCGAAAAGATTTATCGAGGCCCACCGGCATTTTACAACAATGCCCGAAGGAGACATTCATAAAATAATGTGGGAGGGTAATTTTATTCCCGCAATGACCACTTTAGTCAGGCGCGAATGTTATCAACAGGTTGGGCCGTTTGATGAAACGCTTTTTTACGAGGATTGGGACATGTGGCTTCGTATCTCCCGAAAATTTGATTTTGTATATTCACCCGAAGTTTCAGCAAAATATCGCATTGTTTCAACCTCAATGATCCGATCCCAAAGAAGCCGCATGCTCGACTCAACGTGCCGGATGTGTTTCAAACACCTGGCCCAAAGCAGCCTAACCCCCGAGGCAAAACGGTTGGTTCTGACGCGGGTTTACAATGATATGATTGAAGCGATGCGCGGCAAGACCCCGGAATATAAACGCCATCTGGTTCAAGGATTTGGTCTAGCCATGACTGATACGACCGCCTTGGCAAGCATGGCTCGAGTAGTGGGTCGAAAAATTCAAAACAAGATGAAACTCCTTATTCAAAGAAATGCCAAACCAAGAAACTGACTTCAATGAAGACGGCATGAGTTGTCTGGACTGGATACTTTATGGTTTTTTCACTAAACTAAACTAGTGTGGCTTTTGATTCTTGGAATGTGAGCTAGTCAATTTTCTCAACGAAAGAATGCCTGCACCAAATAATACCAAGCAGACGGTTCCCGGCTCGGGCACAACATCTAAAGTTGGGCCCGATGCTTGATATTCGATTGTCCATGTCCAAGTCGAGGGGGCGTTTAAATCAGGCAGTGAAGAGATAGTAAAATGAGTAGCACCACTAAAATCACCAAAAAGCATGTCTCCGTCACTTAACGGAGCGTTGGGAGGAAATAGGTCGGTATAACCACCCGGCGTTTCACACATAAAAGAACCCGAGTCAGCCAATTGACCAAGAAAGTTAACATATCCTTCTTGAGATATTTGCAACACATCCTGATCGGGAGTGAAGCCATTCGATCCTCCACTCGGTCCGGAATTCCAACAATAATTTTGGGAAACTAACTGCCACAATCCGGAGGGAGATGTAATTGTTCCTGTAAACCCCGCCGCTGTTCCAAAAGTTTGATCTGAAGCTAGTCCAGAACCGCTGATGATGACATCATATGCAGAGAGCGAATCAGCCGTCCAGTTAATGATTACATTGGCTCGAAGTTGGCTTGTCATCAGCAATGCCACGAGAGGCGTAGCGACTATTCGAAAGATTTTTAATTTCATTTCAGGCTCCTGTCCAAAAACTTTACAGTTCTGTATAAAATTATAACAGCTTGGTCACCAAAAGCAAGTTTGCAATTAATTTATATCGTTTTTCCGTCTACTAAAAATTCAATCGGCTACAGCAAATCATCATTCTTGAAGTCTATTTCACGGGGTTGACTTGAAATTTGAGTCGCTTTTGCGAAATTCAGAATTCAAAACAGATATGTCAATAATAAATGTATTCATTGGTCCCTGCCGCATGATTTTATCCCGCATTGGCGCGTGGTGTTTTATGGGGTTGTTGTTTGCTGCGTGTTTCGCCACTGTGGTGACCTGTTCCGGCCAGCCGACGGCACCCAGCGGACTGGTTGCAAAAGCCATTTCTTCCCAGGAAATTATGTTGACTTGGAATGACAATTCCTCGAACGAACTTGGTTTCCAAGTCGAGCAGTCGCTGGATGGAATCTCGTTTTCGACCAATACTGACACGTCCGCCAATGTCATCGCCTTCGCCGCGACCAACCTCAATCCGGGGATCCAATACTATTTCCGGGTGTGCGCTTTCAACGGTGCGGGAAATTCAGCTTATTCCAACACCACCAACGCCACCACGCTCACGCCTTGGGTTCAATGGCAGATTGCCAACTTCACGTCAGTGCAGTTGACCAATGCCACCGTGAGCGGGTTTGGGGCGGATCCGGACGCCGACGGATTGGTGAACCTCCTTGAATATGCGTTGAACCGCCAGCCGCTCTGGGCTGACAACACCAATCTTTCTTGGGGCGGCACCGACACGATACTGACAAGCAATTACCTGACATTGAACTACCAGCGCAACGCGGCGGCGATTGACGTTAAATTTGGTGTCAACATTTCGAGTAATTTGACAGCTTGGTTTTCGGGTAGCAATCTCGTAACCGGGCCGATTTCCGTTTCGACCAACGCCGGTTTCGTGACGGAAAAATTCCGCGCCAATTTGCCATTGTCTTCCGCGCCTAGTCAGTTTATGCAGCTCACCGCCGCATATAACGGCGTGCCCAACTCGTGGATTACCGGCCCGTCATTGCCGGAACCCTTGGCCGAAGTGGCTTGTGCCATCGTTGACAACAAACTTTATATTTTTGGATCTTCA